>OCZT010008094.1_pt1 | contig 10260 bp, 7 predicted proteins | sample 1539031 | NCBI WGS metagenome assembly OCZT01 (sample SAMEA3539308, study PRJEB22396) | soil metagenome | biome: tundra; feature: field; material: soil | place: USA | collected 2010-05 | depth 0.15 m
GGACTTGAGGACATCGAAGACCTGTTGGCCGACATCGCCCAGGCGCTCGACGCGGCGTGAAGGTTGAACGGAAGTGGAGCTGTGATCTTGTCATCCGTTCAACGATGAGCATGTCTCTTCAGCTAAAAAGCCGTGCGTGGACCAGCATGAGCGCCGAGTTGCGTTCGAACTCTAATCGAGCAGCCATTTGGAAGAGATCGGCGTCACTAGACTAAGGACCGCAATGGATCGCCGGTTGTTTTGCGTCTGGCAGACTGACACCCAGAAAGCCCGCGACCGTCGGCGCAATCTGCCGCATATCCATGGTGCCTATATCGCAGTGGGAGGCAATGCCGGATCCAAGCGCGAAGTAGGAAGACTGCAGTTCAGGGCGGTCCGGCAGATAACCATGTGTCCCTGTTCCCGGAATAGACTTCACCACATCGCCCTCGAGGGCTTCTCCGCAACTAAATCCGATGTCCCACTCCACCAGGAAAGAAGCCTCCGGATCGCCGCCACGCGACACGATTTGATCGTGTGTAAGTACGCGCGAAATTCCGTAAAGTGGGTTTCGCTGAAGGGCGTCCAGCAATATCTCTACCTGAGCTAAAGTCTTTTCGTCACTCGGATCACGCAGAACGATGTAAGCGGACCCATCGGCATTCCACAAGGTCGCCTTCCAGAAAATGACTGTCGGCACTCGCGGCGCAGTCTTGTCGATCTGAATCAGGCCTGCTTGCACAAATGGTATGAGTAGGTTTACGCGGGTATGTGTCGCGGCAAAGCCATGATCGGAGACCACAACAACGATTGCCTGCGGATCGTTGCTACGCTCAGCCTCGACCAGTTCTCCAATCATCCGGTCGAGGGCTTCGATCGCTGCGTCGCTCTCCGGACTAAATGGCCCGGTGAGATGCTCATAGTGATCCAGGGATACCAGGTGAAGGGTCATGAACCCGGGCTTCTTGTCCCGGATGAGCGCGATCGAGATCTTCGTCAGTTGTTCGTCGAAAGCAGTTCCCGAATCGAAAATATAGAAGGGGCCAACCTGTTTTTCAAGGGTCTTCAGATAGCCGTCCGGGCGAGAGAGGGCCTCTATCAGATTGCTATAGTCTCGCGTGGGGGCCGGGTAAGCGGGTAACAGATAATCGATGCCTTCGGTATTCACCGTAGTAGGCCAGAAGACGCTTGCGGTCGTAATTCCCGCGCCCGCGGCCGCCTGCCATAGCGTCGGCACTTTGAAGTCCGCCCCAAACCAGTACCATTCATCCTTGTTCTTGCTAAACGGATCAAACCGGGTGTTGTTGTAGATGCCGTGTTCCCGGGGCCACACGCCGGTCACCAGGGTGGCATGGCTGGGAAAGGTCAGCGTAGGGACTACTCCGATCACACCATCGGCATAGGTGCCTCCCTGCATAAAACCGCGGAGCACCGGAATCTTGAGTTTGTGGATGTCAGCCTGGGTTACATAATCCGGACGCATGCCATCGACCGAGATCATCAAGACCGGCGGCCTGCCTTTGTGGATAAGGTCCTCTGCATGACCCATACCGATTACCGAGGCAAAAACAATAATAGCAACATATCGGGAATGAACTAGCCGGAGCCGTTGCATCATTTCTCTTTCTCACGTGCTGCGGACGGAGCGAAAAAGCGTGCCTACACTGATCGATCGTTGTCGCGCGAGTGTAGTGAACCGTTCGTTCCCCACACTGGTTCCGTGCTTGTTCGTGCGGCAAACTAACAGCTAGAAGCGATAGTGCGCGGAAAACTGAATTTGCCGCTGCGGAGATCGTGTACTGGTGATGGATCCAAAACCGGAAGTTCCGCTAGTTGTAACAGGATCACTAACCAGCCTATCAGGATCGGCGTAACTGGCGATATTGAAGGCGTTGAAGAAATCAGCTCGGAAGTCTAAAGATTGGCCCTCTCGCGTAATATAAAACGTCTTGAAGAACGAGAGGTCCACTTGTTCGTATCTGGGGCCGCGTTCCGTTCCGTTCGCGGAGGTGCCAAAGGTATTTGGCAGTTCCGCTCCGTAGGCGCACACGCCATTGAAAGCCCCTTGACAGGGCGTGGCGGATGGATCAGTGCCGAACCAATGGTGTACCGATCGACTTACTACTTTCAGTGGCAGATAGCGGTTGGACCGGGCGACAAGAGCGTTCATGTTGGCGTTGTTGGGACTGGTAATGGTTACGGGGAAGCCCGTATATAGCATCGTCGAGCCGGCGATCTTCCACCCTCCGACAGCCTGATCCACCACGCTGCTCCAACTGCCGCCAAACCTCTTGTTATGCCCGAAGGGTAGCTCATAGAGACCGGTCGCCGATAGATTATGACGAATGTCGAAGCCGCTTGGCCCGTAATCCGCGCTCGGATTATTTGCATTCTGCCAATATGTGGTGGCATTGTCGACTCCAGGAACGTTATAGAACCCTGGATTATTGGTCAGCGATTTGCCATAAGTATAGTTGACGGCATACTCCATTCCTTTTGCCATGCGATGACGAAGGACCCCCTGGAGCGCGTTGTAGTTACTCATCCCTTCCGATGCCGTGATCTTTACCTGACCAGCCTGGCCTACGAGATTGTAGAAGGGGGCATTGGTGCCCGTTGTGGAACTGCTGGGCGCCGGATATTGATTACCATCCACGGGAACAATCAAGTGCTGGCCGGTTTGTCCGACATAGCCGACCTGAAGTGATGTCTGATTGTCGATCTCGTACTCTGCCGTCAGGCTGAACTCCTGGGTGAAGGCGGGTCGCAGGTTTGCCGCCCATGCATAGTACGTCGTATTCGCCACCGTGAGATTGCCCGGCGCGGTGGCAAATCCATTTGTTACCAGCAAAGGCGCACCGCTCGAAGTCTTGCTTGGGGTAGAAGCAGTGGCTGTAAAAGAGTGCTCAATAGGTGGATTTTCCGTCAGACGCAGACTCGACCCGGTGCCTTCGAGAGTGGTGGTCGTTCCGTAGCCTCCGCGAATGACGAAGCGCTGCCTCGGTTGGTATGCAAAGCCGATGCGGGGCTGCAAGCCGGTATAGACCGGGTTGTAAAGGGCGCGGCTGTTGCCATTCTGTCCCGCATATTCCAGGCCTGCAGTCCCCAGCGAAGGATTCGCCAGATTGACGCTGACCTCTTTGTTGTTGACCTCATAGATCGGCTGATCGAACTCGTAGCGAAGACCTAGATTCACTGTTAGATTCGACGCCAGCTTCCAGTCGTCCTGGACAAAAGCGGCATCGCGCCATTGCCGCTGTCCGGTAAAGCCGCGCACACCGCCGACGGCCGCAAACTCGGCATAGTCTAGAACGAAGTCCGCAAAGGCATACCCGGTCGCCGAGCTAACGACCGGATTGTTGCCGGTAAACTGACCGGTATAGTTGAATTGACCCAGTGTTCCATAATTTCCTGGATCGAAGTTGTTTTGCTGATAACGGAGAAACTGGGCACCGAATTTACGGATATGTTTCCCGTGTTGCCAGGTAAAGTTGTCGGTGTAGTCGAAGTTATTGTCCCTCTTCCCATACCCACCGGCGACCGTGCCAAAGCTAGTCGGTCCGCTCGAAAACGACTGCAGACTAAAGCCGTTATAGGTCTGTGGTCCTGGAATGCCCACTTTGGCATTGCCCGTAGTGCCAAACAAACCGGAAGGATCCTGCAGGTTTGTGTTCCCCAGTACAAGGCGAGTGAAACTGGCGCGCAACTCATTCACAATTGAGTTAGAAATTGTGTGTGTCCAATTCAGGGCGACGCTATGAACCGGGTAATCATCGGCGGCGGGAAAGGTGATGGGAAGGACGGAATGGACGACTCCATCGTAGGCGTCTCCCATGGAATAGCGGCTCATGATCGTGTCCTTCGCGCCCAGGGTGTAATCGATGCGAAGGTCGCCCTGATTGTTGGCGGTGAAGGATTTTGAATAACCCACGTAGTTACTCTGGGCAATACCGTCCAGAGGGGCCCGGGTGGGCAGCGGGTAGGCAGCGGGGTTGGCGAACAAGAACACGGCAACCGGGTTGCGGATGGGAAGGCCTTTATTGCCGGCGAAGGGCGCAAATCCGTTTTGCGAATCGTAAAGTTGGAGACTTGAAGGCAGAGCCGAGAAATCTCCCGTGCGGAAAGACATCGGGGCGACGCTCGCAGTGCCCTGTCCGCCTGTATGGTAGCGGGCCCCCTCATAGTCCGCAAAGAAGAAGAGCTTTTTGCGAACGATAGGCCCCCCGAAGGCCGCGCCGAAGATGTTCTGAGTATAGCTACTCTTGTTTATTCCGTTGAAATTATTAGCCCAGGTATTGGCGTCCAGATTGGCGTTTTCCAGATACTCGTAAACATTTCCATGAAACTTGTTGGTGCCGCCCTTGGTGGAGAGAAGGACCTCTCCCCCGTTGACATTGCCGAACTCGGCATCCGCATTGGAGGTAATGACCTTGATCTCCTCCAGCGCTTCGGGAGCTGGGTTGTAGCCTATGGCGTCGCTGAAGCTTTCATTAATGTCGGCGCCATCCATAAGATAGTTGTTGGTCTGCTGGCGGTTGCCGTTGAACGAAGGCACGCCGGCGGACGCACTGGTGTCGCGCTCCGTTGCGCTGGTGCCACTGAAGCTCGAAGGTTGCGCAGAGACCGCACCCGGCAGGAACTGTGTAGCTGAGGAAAAATTCCGCCCATTGAGCGGAATATTGGAGATAGTGCTGGACGAAATGGTTGATCCTAGAGTGGCGCTCTCCGTGTTCAGGATGGGGCTCAGTTCGCTGTCCACGCTTATGGTGGTACTGACCTGACCCACCTGTAACTTCACGTTCACCTTGGCAATTTGATCGATTTCCAGCGTGAATGGAGAAACCGACGTGGTATCGAAGCCGGACGCGGTCGCCGTTACGGTGTATGTGCCAATAGGCAGAAACTGGAAGTTGTAAAGGCCACTGGGGTCGCTGAAGGTGTTGTTGCTGACGCCGGTAGCCACATTGGAGACGGTGATCCTGACCCCATTCACGACCGCCCCGGTATTGTCGGTCACAATACCTCGCACCGCACCCGTGATGGTCTGGCCTGAAGCTTTCACGCCACCAGTCAACAGAGCGAAACAACATAGCAGCGCCGCAAGGGTGAATCTTAACATGGCTAATGTTGGGCGGCGGATTGTACAGCGAGAATAATGCAATGTCGTCTCTTGCCTCTGAGAATGATTGTAGTGAAGGTAAACGTTCCGTCTGTGAATTGATGGCTAAGTTCACCTGTCGCGACCTGGACGTTGGAGGCAATCGCCGAGTTGGTACTCGCGTCGTCCATATGGCACTTGGGGTGGTTAAAAGGGAGGCAATCAGAATTAAATGGGCTGCATCAGAAGCATCAGAATTCCCGTTTGCAACGTCGATTTGCTCAACCTCTGCATCTCCACCGTGCGCGATATCATGGGCAATAGCTTCGCTTAGCGATGGATTGATGCTCCGAACTTCAGAGGCGATGTCATCCACAAACTCCTGCCTTCGTGACGCCGATAGAATACAGCTGCAGCGTACGGGATGTAGCATGCCAGCTACTCAGCCCCCTCAGCCGGTCAAGAAATTGACCGCGGCTCCGAGTTGCGGGCCATTGACGTCGGAACAACCAGAAAGGGTACCGTGCGGTCGGACAGGAAGGCCGCTAACGCGGGTGGGCCGAGGGATAGGGCTGCGGCTTTAATTCGACTCGCAACGTGCACTTCAGAGTATCAAAGTTAACGGCGTTGAATGACTCAGTCGATCGGAACACTATTGTCTTTCTATTTAGAAACTTTCGAATCCTTCTTGGATGACTTCCCCATTGCCGGTCTTACACTCTTCTTAGAGCCTAGATCGCTTGCGGTCGCATCGACGATCGCCTGTTCAACAGCACGTTCCACCGTTTGTCCTGTGACACCCTTCTTAACCGCTCTTCTGACTGCTTTTTCGACCTTCTTTACAGCCTTTTTCTTGATCTTCGCCTTAACCATTGTAAGAATCCCTCTACAGGCCCATATGTCCCGCGTCTGGGAATTGTATAACGGTTGTTTCTCTATTTGTCGGTGGGTTCGTGTCTAGGGGTGCAAAGATACAGCCCCAAACCTTCTGCTAGCGTTGTCCGGATAGGCCGGGTAGGGTACACAGCGAGTTGCTGAATTGCGAGCCAACATTATGCAGAGACTCAGTAGAGGATCTTTAGGCCGAATTGGATGACCCGGGGCGTCAACGTGCTAGTGATCTGTCCGTTCGTGGAAGGGGCAGCGGTGATGCTGGATGCGGAAACTGAGCCTCCCGCGCCCGCGATTGCTGCGGTGGTTCCCTGGGTCGCGCTTATTGCTCCCGGGATCGTAAAGTTTGTGTGATTGAAGAGGTTGTAGAACTCCGTGCGAAACTCGACTTTCAGACTTTCGATCGGCGTCGAGAATTTCTTGTTGAGTGACATGTCGGTCTGGTAGAACGCTTGCCCTCGGCCTGGGTTGCGACTGGCGGTGCCGATGGGGCTGAGGTAGTTACCGGCTGCGTCCTTGATCGGTGGTAAGACAAACGCATTGGGGTTGATGTAGTTGACGTAGCCAGTGTTGGCCGCGCGGTTCTTGATGCCCTGGGTGATGGGCTGACCGGCGACCAGGTCAGGTCGATATTCATTTGCGCCACGGTAGGTCGCAGAGATCTGGGGCGAGAGTCCCTGCGCGCTGTTCGGGCTGTAACCGACGTTGAACGGGGTACCTGCCTCGGCGCTATTGATGCCGCTGATCTGCCAACCGCCGAGGACGCCGTCTACAACTGGATTCGCACTGGAGAGAAACCGGCGGCCGTGTCCAATGGGCAACTCATAAACGAGGCTGGTTATGTTGGCGATGGGCAAGTTGTAGTCAGACTGTGAATAGTCGGCGCGGATGTTGTTGCCATCTTGGGGTGAGGGTGAATTGCCCTCGAGCGAGGCGCTGGCGTTATCGAGTGAGTGCTCCCATGTAAAGGAGTTCAACAATGTGAGGCCCCCGACGAAGCGCTGCTCGTACTTGACCTGAAGCGAATCGTAGTGGGAGTAGAACTCGTTGAGTGCTTCAGTAATATCGGAGGGCCATTTGGCGAAAGGGCGGGCGAAACCTTGGGTAGGCACCGCCGGGTTGGCGTAACCGAGGGCGGGATTCCTCTGATTTGCGTTCAGGAAGCCTTCCAGTTTAACGCCATGGTTGCCGATATAAGCGATGTCGAGCAGCGTGTTCTTGGCCAAGGTCCGCTGAATGTCGAAGAAGTAGCTTTCTACGTAGCTTGCCTTGTTGTTCTTAGGGACGTAGGTGATGTTGTCGGTCGCGGAGTTGAAGCTCGTCACAAGACCACTGGGAAAGCCCTGGTCCACTGTAGCGAAGCAGGACGGAGTCGTCGCTCCAGTCGCGATGATCTGCGCGGGAAGCGGCGTGGAGCAGTGATTTGTTGTAGTGGGGGATATCTGGGTGACCGAGGCGAACTGCGCCTGTGGCGCGTTGATGCCGAGGATGTCGCCGGAGCCGGCGCGAGTGTAGTGGGAGTAGCTCATTCCGAATCCACCGCGAAGCGCAGTTTTGGGATCGACTGCGTAGGCGAAACCTAGACGAGGTCCGAAGTCAGCATAATCCGGATTGACCAGGGTGTGACCGTAGGTTCCGCCGCCAGAGTATGGCGTAATGCCATTGCCTGCGACGGCTCCGGGAGTAATGGTGAGGACGGTCTGAGAGACCGGATCAAAGTTGGAGATGTTATTGTGCAAATCCGAGTAAGGCGAACCATACTCCCAGCGAACGCCGATATTGAGCGTAAGGCTGGGGCTGACCTTCCAGTCGTCCTGCGCATAGATGCTCTGGTTAGTCTGAGTAAGGTGCGCCTCATAGAAGTTGGCCAGCGAGTAAGCGCTAGTGGTGCCAAAGAGGAAGTCGGCCCAGTAGGTGTCGGAGACCGGAGATGTAGCAGCGGCTCCGCCGTTGGCATTGAAAGCACATGTGGCCGACGTCGCCGCGGTGCAAAGGCTGTAGCCGCCCCCATACGTCCATGAGCCGTAGAGCGGATTATTGTCGTTGACTGCCATCCAAATGTGCTCAAACTCATAGCCGAACTTCAAGGAGTGATTGCCCTTCACCCAGGTGAAGTTGACCTTGGGATCGATGAGCGAGGGGTCCTGCCATTGCGGGTTGGTGCTCTGCCGACCGAAGCCGGAGAAGCCCGTGATGCCGAGGGACGGTAGACCCCCTGCCACGACCGCGTTGGTTGTCGGCAGGCCAGGGATAGAATTGAATGCGGTATTGCCGATGGAGAGGTTGTACTTTCCGGCCTTGGTGCGATCGAGACCGATGCGAGTATCGAGAACTTTGTTAGCCCCAAACAAGTGGGTGTAGCCAAGAACGATCTGCTGGTCGAGGATCCTGATCTTGCCGTTGGTCTGGCCGTCGAGTGGAACCGGGATTGACGGGAAGTTGAGGCCATCCTCCTTGCGATCGCTGATGCGCAGGAAGCCACATCAACGGGAAGGCCGCGAACACCTTCGCGCTCACTCCCCAAAGCGTAGGCTCGTGGCTTCCGTAAGAACGCCGATTTCGCACGGATTACAAAGTGGACTCTGCGAGGACCTAGGCGGAGCCCCACTGCAACACACTGATCGGACCTGTTCTTCGTGATGTACTCTTGATGCTGCGTCAAAGTCACTTGGGAGATCGAGCATGCACCCTGCGGTTGGGAAGAGATCACCAGACCCTAAATCACCTCTACTCAGAACTGACCAGCGGCACTGCGAGCGTCAGCACCCATGTTGGTCTGGCTTATGGCTTGAGCGACCCTGCCGCGGTCGGAGGACAAGTTTCACAACTGGCCGATCACTTCGGCAAACTTAAACATTGCGCTGGACGAGTTTAGTGCGGCTTCAGTGAACCCTGCCAGAGTCCTTCCCTCATCGCAGGTCCAGTTCGTGGCTGCCACAAATTCTGCGGCTTGTCCTTCGTAGTCGCTCATGTCTCTTGGCCTAAAATCGTCAGTCTGCATCTTCACTCCCCGAATAGTTGCCGTTTCACTCTGTAGTTTTGGCCCGCTTTCAGGAGGCCGACTGACACTCCTCTGCGGTTGTGCCGTCTGTCCGCAGATAGTCAAGAAGAACTTCACCATTCGACTGGCTTCATTCCGCCGACAAGACGACTCTACAGCAGCCTTATCCCAATCGACAAAGTGAAGGTTGAAGTAAGCAGGGCCGGTGACGTCCCGCTCATGAGCGGTGCGGCAAATGAGTCCGAGAAACCGATCCTAGCAGACTGCCGCGCAACAGCAGTTCGTCTATGCCAGAAGTTCCCCTCCGCGTCCCATCGCCGGCCTACGTCGGCAAGCGATGAAACGCGGCAGTGGACAACCAGTGCACCCTAGGCTGACGCCTTGCTAACCAGAGCATCATACTGCTTGATCGCTTCTTCACGATCGTTTCCGGAAACGATCGCCGTAAGGCAGCTCTTGTATTCGGGAAAATTCCGGAGACGCGCCATAGCGAGGTTGTTTTCGTCCCACCGTGTCCACTCGAGTGCCTTTTCGGCGGCTACGCGTAGCTCAGATTCGGGGAGGGAAAACTTGTTCTTCTGCGAGATCAAGGCGCCCAACATCTCACGGACGGCTTCAAGTCGCTCGAACTCCGACAGTTTCGCCGCCTTGATGATCTTGGCCCACTTGGACCACGGTTCAAGTACAGTCATCTCCATGCAATAGCACAAGGAGTGCTCAGACTCCCCGTCATGGCACATTGAATCTGGAGTATAGTGGTCCATACTGTGGTCGCCGTACGCGGAGAGAGCAAGAAACTGCTCGACATATGCCTTGTCGTTCTCCGAGAGGCAAACATAAGCCGAGATAAATTCCTCAGCCGCACGGACCCGAAGCAAGTGTTCGGGCCCCTTCTTCTTGCAGAGTTGCTTGAGTATGCTCATATGCACACCGCTCTCTATTGGTTGGTGAAGCGTTGATGTCGAACACGGTCCGCGACCATGCAGTTCGCACCCCTGAAACCTCCATGTAGGTAAATACCGGATCATCGTCGACGGCATCATTTATTGCGGGCAGATTGATAAATAATCTGCAGACTCCCTCCCCAAGCTTCTGCGCACCTTGTCCGGTGATCTGCGACCAAGCACTCCGCACTTATATGGCTCTCTACAGTTAAATACCGGCTGCGTTGGGATGACCCCTCTTATTGGGCAGAGAAACCTTCGGATCTCCCATGACACACAGTCTGGATTCTGATTCCACCCGAGATCGGAAGAGCACACGTCTGAACTCCAGTCACGCCAATATCTCG
>OCZT010008097.1_pt1 | contig 10259 bp, 9 predicted proteins | sample 1539031 | NCBI WGS metagenome assembly OCZT01 (sample SAMEA3539308, study PRJEB22396) | soil metagenome | biome: tundra; feature: field; material: soil | place: USA | collected 2010-05 | depth 0.15 m
AGACCACCATTGAAATCGCGGATGACCTTTTCGAGCGGGTGCAAGGCCTCGCCCGCATGCCGCGCAACATGGACGGCAGTTACGGCGAGGCGGCGTTGAAGGTGGAGGCGTTCGTCGGCGCGCTGCGGGGTGCGGTCACCGTGCCCATTCAGACTTGGGACGAGCGGCTGACTTCGGCGCAGGCGAATCGCATGTTGATTCAAGGCGGCGTGCGGCGCGACCAGCGGAAACAGAAGGTGGATAAAACTGCGGCGGCGATTTTGTTGCAGAGTTATCTGGATGGGCTGGCAACTTGATTCGTGGTGCGTGGTGCGTGATCCGTTCATGCACCACGCACCACACACCACGCAAATGATTACATCCAAATTCAAACTCATCATCGCCTACGACGGCTCGGCTTATCAGGGCTGGCAGGTGCAGAAGACCGGCACGGGCGTGCAGGAAAAAGTCGAGGAGGCGCTGGCGAAATTGTTTCCGAGCAAGCCGCGTGTCCACAGTTCGAGCCGCACAGACACCGGCGTTCACGCGCTGGGCATGGTGGCGCACTTTGAAATTCCGCACGCCGAATTCAAGATGTCCACGCGCAAACTCGCGCTCGCGCTCAACGCCTGGTTGCCGGCGGACGTTCGCGTGCGCTCGGTTTCGCGTGCGCCGGAAAAATTTCACGCCCGATTCAATGCGAGCGGCAAGCAGTATCGTTATTTCGTCTGGAATCATCCGGCGATGAATCCGTTGATCCGCCACAGCGCGTGGCACGTGCCGCGCGCGCTCAATTTGAAAGCGATGCGCGCCGCCGCGCTGTTGTTTGTGGGCAAACATGATTTCAAATCGTTCGCCGGCACGCGCAGTTACGAAATGGAATCCACCGTGCGGATGCTCACGCGTTGCGACATCAAAAAATCCGGCGCGCAACTCACGTTCTTCATCGAGGGTGACGGATTTCTCTACAAAATGTGTCGCGGCATCGTGGGCACGATCGTGCAGGTGGGGCTGGGAAAATTTCCGGCGGGCGAAATCAAACAGATGCTCGCCAAAAAGGATCGTCGCGTGGCGGGCATGACTGCGCCGGCGCACGGGTTGGTGTTGTGGAAAGTTTTTTACGCCAAAAAAAGTAGGAGACGACGTGAGGAGTCTCTAACTGAATCGCCAATCGCTGATAGCCGATAGCCAATCACTGACAGCAATGAAAAAAACAATGAGTTAGTCAGAGACTCGTTACCTCGTCTCCTAAAATGAACATCGTTCTTGTCGAACCGGAAATTCCGCCGAACACGGGCAACGTGGCGCGGTTGTGCGCGGCCACGAAGACGAAGTTGCATCTCATTGAGCCGTTCGGTTTCAAACTGGACGACGCGCAACTCAAGCGGGCGGGCATGGATTACTGGCAGCACGTCGAGTGGCATCGCTGGGCGAACTGGATTGCGTTTGAGCAAAAACTTCCAACCACAGCGCGGTTGTGGTTCATCGAATCGAGCGGGTTGAAGCTTTACACCGAAGCGAAGTTCGCGCCGGACGATTATCTAGTTTTTGGACGTGAGACGGCCGGTTTGCCGAAGCAGCTTTTGGAAGGGCATCGCGACCATTGGCTGCGCATTCCGATGTTCAATGAAAAATCGCGTTCGCTGAATTTGTCGAACTGCGCGGCGCTGGTGTTGTTTGAGGCGTTGCGCCAGCAAAATTTCCGAGGCGAGATTTGAAGTTTGTCAAAGGAGCGGTGCGCGGCTAATTTGCGCGCTGGTTGGGCGATTGGCGCAGTGGTAGCGCAGCAGCTTTACACGCTGTGGGTCGGGGGTTCGAATCCCTCATCGCCCACCAGCCTTCGCTCAGAGCGCAGGCTGCCGCGCCGAAGCGAGCGTGGGCGGGCTAAGACTCACTTCGCACCGAAACCGCTCCGAGCTACGGCTCGGCAAGCCAAAAAAATCCCGGCAGGCGGTCAAACAAGCCGGACTTGATTTGGGTTGAATTCGGATTTTTTGCCTGTATTTTCCCCTGCATATCTGGACGGCATAACTTTTCGTTCAATTGGTTCCGTCCTTCTATTTCATGCGAAGCAGCCGCCGAACATGGCAATCATTTGAGGAAATGCGCAAAGCCGCCGAAGAGGGCGATGAGCAGGCGCAGTGTTACCTCGGCGTTTGTTATCAGACGGGGCAGAGCGTGCCGCAGGATTATGACGAGGCGGTGAAATGGATTCGTCGCGGTGCGGAAGGCGGCGATTCGGTGTCCCAATGTTATCTGGGCGTCTGTTACCAGATGGGCCATGGCGTGCCGCAGGAATTCGGCGAGGCGGCCAAATGGTATCGCGAAGCGGCCGAACAGGGCGATCCCGCAGCACAATTCAACCTGGGCCTGCTTTACGAGACCGGGCAGGGCGTGACGCAGAATTACGCCGAGGCGCTCAAGTGGTATCAGGAATCCGCCGAGCAAGGTTATCCCGTGGCGCAGTTCAACCTCGGCGTTTTTTACGAAGCCGGCCAGGTCGTTCCACAAAATTACCAGATAGCGGCTGAATGGTATCGGCGCGCGGCGGAGCAGGAGTGCGCACCCGCCCAATGCAATCTGGGCCTCTGTTACGAAACCGGGCGCGGCGTGCCGCAAAACGCGCGGGAAGCGGTGAAGTGGTTCATTCGCGCCGCGCGTCAGGGCGACAAAACCGCGCAACACAATCTGGGCGTTTACTACGCCTCGCTCGAAGCGGCGGAACGCGCCCTGGCTGAGGGAGCGACCGAAGGCGCATAAGTAAACGCACCGTGCTTTTTCCGCGCTGTAAAACGGCAATCCAGCCCCGCATAATAGTTTTCTCGTCAACGCCGCTGTTTTCAGTTTTCAAGTTTGACTAGGTCGTCTAGATTGAATTCAACATAGCCATCTTTCCCATGAAGACAGTTCTGATAATTGACGACGACGCGCAGTTTCGGAAGTTGATGTGTGAAATTCTGAAACCCGATGGCTGGCAAGTCTTGGAGGCGGAGGACGGCGAATCGGGCATTGATCTGGCCCGCAAACATCATCCGCAGGTGGTGCTTTGCGATTTGCTGATGCCGCGTTACAACGGCTTTCAAGTCTGCCGCACCTTGCGCGCGGATAAAGCCATGCGCTCGATGCGAATTGTCGTCACGACCGGGCGCGATTTTGAAAGCGATCGGCACGCCGCGTTTGAAGCCGGCGCGGACGAATACCTCACCAAACCCATCGCACTCCAACAACTCGTGGCCGTGCTCTCACGACTTACAAACTCCGCCGGTCACGCGAATCAGAACACCGCGTCGTCACCGTCTTTGCCCCCCGCGCCCGCCAGTTTCAAATTCTGGGGCGTGCGCGGTTCGATTCCAGCGCCCGGCCCGGACACGGTTCAGTTCGGTGGCAACACATCATGCATCGAAGTTCGCGCCGGCGGCGAAATAATCATTCTGGATGCGGGCACGGGTTTGCGTTTGCTGGGACTGTCATTGCTGAACGAATTCAAAGACCAACCGTTGAACATGACATTGCTGCTCACGCACACGCATTGGGATCACATTCAGGGCTTCCCATTTTTTTCGCCGATTTGGTGTCCGCAAAACCGGCTGCGCATTCTCGGCTACGAAGGCGCGCGCAATGGTCTGGCGAACATATTGTCCGCCCAGATGGAAAGCCCGTATTTTCCCGTCGCGCTCGGTGAACTGCCCGGCAACATTGAAATCGAAGAACTGCGCGATATGAGTTTCAAGATCGGGTCGGTGCGCGTGGAGGCATTTTTTGCCAATCACCCGGGCATTTGCGTGGGCTACCGGATTTTCACCGACGATGGCTCGGTGGCATTTTTTCCCGACAACGAACCGCATTATCAGCACCGGCGGGCGGGCAATGAAAGTTCATTCAGCAATCGCGTGTCATTGGAATTCGCGCGAACCGAGGACGACAAGATGGCGGAGTTTTTGCACGGCACGGATGTGCTGGTCATGGATTCGCAATACGACCACGACGAATACCCGCAGCATGTTGGTTGGGGACACGGCTGCGTGGACGACGTGGTGGCGCTGGCCATTCGCGCGCAGGTCAAAAAACTTTTTCTCTTCCACCACGACCCCGACCACGACGACGCCAAGATCAATCAAATGGTCGAACGCGCCCGGCAAATTGCGGCGAAGGCCGGCAGCACGCTGCAAGTGGAAGGCGCGCGCGAAGGTTTGGTGGTGGAACTCGCCGCCGTCAGCAAGAGTGCGGCGAAGGGGTGAACGCGCCATCAAGTTTTTTATTTATGAGACGAACAATTTTAATCGTCTTTTTGCTCTGTTCGCTTTGTAGCACGAGCTTCGCCTTATTACTGATGATGCTCGATGCCCCACAGGATGACGTCCAAGCGCGCAGAGACGTTCGTGATCAACTTGAGTTGAAGCCCATCAAAGCCGCGTATTCTGATATTATCCAGACACGCCATTGGCCACTCAAACTTGACGGGGTTGCAAAATTTTTCGGTCCGAAGCTCGACAAGCAACCCGACGATATGGTTCTGCCTTTGTTCGCAGGTGATGAGATTTATCTTTCTGGTCTGAATATAATCACTACTGGCGAAAAAAGTCACACTGACTTTCACGCGGTGGGCGACATTGGTTACGTTGAGTGCTTCTACGATATTAACGGCACACGCCTTGAGACCGCCCTTTTCTACTTACGCCCGGACGACAAGTTCGTTCCTCTCAAGTCCATAAATGACTTCTCCAAACGCCTCGAATGGGACAAGGCTAAATTCGCCGCCCTAGAAAAATGGTTCGACGAACACATGCCGAAAGTTACCGACTTGGGTGTGGTGGAGGTTTCAGAATCCAGTCCAACCCGCGTTGACCTCGGCGCGGGCATGGCGTATATTATCACAGTCCGGGACATTCACACTCCCAACGTTCCCCTCTGGTTCGACGTTGATTTGGCGAAGGAAACCACGAACACCGAGGAGAGATTAAAGTCCATGCAATACAAATCCATTGATCGTCCGGGTCAGTCCGTAGGTTTTTCATTTGATGGCAAGTTTTACCGTCTGATCTCACAAAATGTCGGCGGCTTTCGGTCGCGGAGAAAATTTTGCGGCCACGTCAGTGCCTTGGGGTTGAAGTCGTTCAACACATCATGGAGTTTGAGTCCAAAAGCTGTTTACGAATAGGGCGCGAACCTCCTGTACTGGGCAAGTCGCCTAAGCTTTGCCACGCAGTATTTCGGCTTCCGGAGCTGAGGCCAGCACGTCCGACAGCATTTTGCCGGACGAGACCGCTGCGATTAACCGTGCTACCAGCGCGATCCCGCGGCTCCGCAAACGCCGCACCTCGTCCATCCGACTGGCGAGATGGGCGGCGTAAACATCCCTTCTCCGGAGGACGTCAATCAGGTCAGTCTGTATCCCGGCCGCATCGTCGAACGCGCGCTCGCGCAACGGGTAATCCAGAAGTTTGAGCAGTCCCTGCGTCTTGTGGGAACCAGAAGGCAAAACCACGAACGGGGTGGCAACTGCGGCGGCTTGGATGGCAGAATGGTAACGCCCGCCGACCAGGCAGGCCGACTGCGCAAGCAAGGCACTGACGTCTTCATAAGCGAGACCGGGTGCGGGGAAAAGGAGGGGTTGGCCGCCGGCGGCGCGGGCGATCTGGCGGAGGGTGTCGATCTCTTTTCGCCGCCAGAGCAGTCCGCAGACTTGCACGCCGTTCGTGCGTGCAAATTCCATGACGATTTGGAAGTGTTGCGCGGATTCTTTCACCGGACAATCACCAGAACCCGTCAGGCATACGAGAGGCGCAGTGACCGGACCAGTGACGAGTTCCCGCAAAGGCCGCCCATTGGAACGGGCGCGAAATGCGGAATCAGGAAACAACAGGGCTTGCGGCAGGCCAATTTCACGGGCGAACGACAGGGAGGCGGGTTCACGGACGGCGACCAACTCGAAGTGCGAGTAGGCGGTTCGAATGATGGAACGGAACTCAGGATCCGTAGTGTAGAGGGTTTGGTTCAAACTGAGAACCGGCTTCGCGAACCGCTTGGCCGCCAGTACGGGGAGCATAAGCAAGCGGTGATTGCGAAAGAAGCTTTGACCGTTCATCGTGCCTTCGGCCATGAATAGAACAACGTCGGCTTGGGCGACGCGGGCGACGTGCGAACCGTGGATCAAGCGATTCAACCAGAGAAACCACCAGTCAGCCACCACGCTGGTTGCCTGCGCCGCGATATAATCCGCGATGAAACGCCGGAAGATCATCTCGGCAACCCGGTCGCCAAACGTTTTGTGACCCAGTGGCACCAGATGCAGGCAGAGTTCTTGATCAGGGCCGACAGCATCCCGCAAATCCTCCAGCAGACCTTGGCTCGTTGCCTGGCAACCCCAGTTCTGACGATCTCCGGTCCACTTTAGAATAGATATGCGCAGAGATCACATGACAAGAGGCTATCAAAGCCGGCGGCTTGGGGCAAACAAAACACCGGAGAGACCATCTCCAGATGTTCGGTCGTATCTGGGTTCGGATTGAAATCCGTCAACCTTTCCAGCCGAAATCCTGGCCGACCAATTCGTACAAGCGCTGATTGTGGGGACGGAAAAATTCCACCAGCCGTTCGCGCAATTCTTTTTCCAGCGGCGGATAACTGTAACTGTATTTGCGGGCCAGCCATTTTTGCACCGGTTTCTCAGCGGTTCCACGGAACGATTCCTCCGACCATGCGGGGATGCCCAGAAAATCACAGACCCGGTTCATGGAAATAAACGGTTGTTTGAAAAAAACCTCGCTGTTGAGCACGAGAAAACGCTCGCGCGGGAAAAATTTCATCCACCACCGGAGTTGCTCCGCGTAGAGGCCGCGCGCCAGATAGCAATTGCGGGAAAGTCCCTCGTAATCATGATCGGGGTCGTTCAAAAGCTTGTTCCATCCGGCCAGCGGCTGGGGCAATTCTGATTCGATAACTTCACAAAACGTCCGGGTTTCACATTTTTTCCGCACCATGCGGTTGTAGCCGGAATAGGTGCGGACAACGGGATCACGCAGGAGGACAATCAATTTCACCTGCGGCAGCGCCACCGCCACACGCCCCGGGACGGCAGGACGAATCAGGTAATTTATCGAGGCTTCGCCCGTCAGAAAAATCTTTTGGCGCTTCAACACCGCCTGTTTTTCCCGCTCGGTCGGAAATTGCGCGCGATACCAATTTATCCCTTTTTCAAAATGATTGTCGAAAAACCCGATTTCCTTTTTGGCGGCGGCGACAATGCATGGATGGTGCGCGAGATATTGGTAGAGTGTGGTCGTGCCGCAACGCTGCGCGCCGATCATCAGAAAGTCCGGTAACACCCGTGAGCGGCTCGTGGCCTCGCGCCATTTTGCCTTGAGAGGTTTTAAGAATCTTGCCACACCGCAACTTACCGGATTTCAAGCGGCCCGCACAAGATTTTCAGTCGCCGAACCGCGTGCTTGTTTGCCTCCCGCATTCCGCGCAAGATGCGCGGCGCAGCTATGAAACTGGGATTTTTGCTTTTCGATTATTTCCCGTTTGGCGGACTGGAGCGGGATTGTTTGCACATCGCGACAAATTGCGTGGCGCGCGGGCATTCCATCACCATCTTCACGCGCAGTTGGGAAGGGGAGCGGCCGGCAAATATCACAGTTGAATTATTTGGCCGCCACGCTGGCCGCGATGGATCAAATCATTGTCTTGTCCGAGGGGTGCATCGTTGAGTCGGGCACGTTCGAAGAATTGGTGGCCAAGAACTGCGTGTTCGCCGGAATGGCCGCACGACAGGGAATTTTTATCTCGGCTGAACGCGCGGCGTTCGAGAAAAAATGAAAACGTCCTTTAGCCGCAGGACATACGATGGGTGAGGCGTTTCCTGAAATTTCTAATTTTCCGTTCAAATTTTTTTAAACAATGTTCGTTGGATTTTTTTGCCTGCCTTTGAATTTTTTTCAACAGTTCAATTTCAGCGATGACTCGGCGGGCTGGTGATTTCCATGTTGTAATGATACATGAATATGCATCTCGCGAATAAGCAACGTCCGCTTCTGGAAAATATTTTTGTATCTCACAAACCCATTTTTTCGCGGGCCAAATGGTGCAATGAGCGTTTTCCCCATTGGGCAGAATTTCGCGCGCTGGACGTGTAGCAATGTTGAAGAATACGTTCGGAGAAAAAGATCGGATATGGCGCAACACGTCCGGAATATCCAACTCGGGTATGTGCTCGAGCACATCGGTATTAACCACGAAATCCGCTTGGGCAATTTCGATTTGTGAAAGTTCAGGGATGGCCGGGTCGTAACGAATCCAGAGGGTTTTTCCCAGATCGAGGATTTCGTTAAGCCTGCTCTGGCCGCAGCCGTATTCCAGGACTATTCGTGGCTTCAAATCCAAAAGACAAACTTGAAGTTGCAACGCGAATGCATGGCACGATTGACCGTATTTTTTATTCTGATGAATGAGAGCGTATTGAGAAACGAGATGTTGCTTTATTATCGCCATATGATGCCTCAATCAAACCTGCGCTGCATTCTTTTTGATGACGGCCGGTGGGTCAATTTTAATTTTGCATTGAAATGACGGGCAGTCGAGTTGTCCCCTGGCTTTCGGCTATCGTTCCCGTACGTCGTTTATGTTGAAACCAGCGCGAGAGCCTCCTCCAATGTTAGCCTCGGAATGATTGATTCCGGCATGCGGCTGGTGGGTGAAAGATTATACACCTCAAGTTCGCCGCGTTGACAAAGTTCGCTGACCAACCGGAACGCGGGCAGAATGTGCGGCTCCAAATCGCGCTCAATCCTGCTCGGGCGCATTTGGGCGGAGGCTTCGTAAAAACGCGGGTTCAGCCCGCGATAATCCAGATCCATTCCTAGAATGAACAACCGCCGATAGCCGAGATGATAGGCGATTTGCAGCGCGCCATACAAAACGGTGCGTGACGAAAAAAATCCCTTATCCAAATTCCGGCTGAATCCGATGCGACAATCATGCTTTTGCGGTTGCTCCGGCAAAACCAAATCATCATCCACCGCCGCCCATTGGCGGAATTTTTTGAGGGGAATTCGCGCGCGTCCATAATGCCGATTCACTGCCTCCACCAGATAAATATCGGTTTGCCCCAACAATTCCCGCGCGAATTCACAGATGCGACTGATGCCGGCGAAGGAAAAAAACATTTGCAATGCGCGTTCACTACTTCTCGCACCAGCGGAAAGCGATTTTCAAAAAAATCATCGTCAATGATGGAGTAATAAGTCGGCGAAAACGCGGCCTCGGTAAATTTAGCGATGGCTCCGTTCACGCCCAAGGTCGGACGGCCTTTTAGCAATCGCAAATCAACGTTCTTGAGCGACGGACCGGTGGCGACCATGAAACAATGCCCTGAACGCGAGTTTTTTAATTCGGCAACTGGACGGGTTGCTCCGACAAGCTTTCCGTCCCAAAAAAATTGGCGTGCATTGGTGACTCCATCCGGCTCGGACATGAAAAAACGAGGCCCGCCAGTCCGCATATGCCGGAATCGGCGACAAAGCGAATAACGATACAACTTATGCGACCTTCGCTCACTGGGCGGGCCGCTGGAATATTTATCCAGAAACGCTGACAATTTGTGCAGGAAATTGTAATGATAGGACTTCACGCTTTGTTTGAATATCAACTGCGTCGGACGTTAAAATATCATGTCCGCGATGACAACGCCCGTCTTTCGCCAGGCTCGCCGGCAAAATTTATGTTTTGCCGGGCCTGAATTTTTAAATTAAGACAGAGCATCCGGGACTGAATCTGAATCCTGACGCGATCATGAAATTTGGTTTTCTGCTTTTCGATTATTTCCCGTTTGGCGGACTGGAGCGGGATTGTTTGCACATCGCTTCGGCGTGCGTTGCGCGCGGGCATTCCATCACCATCTTCACGCGCAGTTGGGAAGGGGAACGTCCGGCAAACATCACAATCGAACTATTTGGTCGCCACGGCCTCACCAACACGAGCCGCAATCGTCATTGGCTCCAGCAACTGGCCGCCACCCTGTCGCAGCGGGAGCTGGATTGTGTGGTTGGTTTCAACAAACTTCCCGGCCTCGATGTTTACTACGGCGCAGACCCCTGCTTCGCTGCCAAAATCAACGAATCAAAGCCGCTCTGGTATCGCTGGCTGCCACGCGGACGGCAACTCCTGGAACTGGAGCGCGCCGTGTTTGCGCGCGGCGCGAAAACGGAAATTCTCCTGCTGGCCTCCCGCGACATTGTGAACTATCAAAAAATTTACGACACGGAGAACAACCGCTTTCACGT
>OCZT010008099.1_pt1 | contig 10258 bp, 7 predicted proteins | sample 1539031 | NCBI WGS metagenome assembly OCZT01 (sample SAMEA3539308, study PRJEB22396) | soil metagenome | biome: tundra; feature: field; material: soil | place: USA | collected 2010-05 | depth 0.15 m
TTGCCGGTCGCGGTTGCTGGGCTGCTGTGGCAAGCAGGCGAGGCCGATCGTGCGCAACGCGGCAATTGGCGAGATTTTCTGGTGCTTGCGGCGCTGGGTCTAGCGGTCGATCTGCGCTGGTTTGAGCGAGCGTGGCCAGCGCACCTCGCGGTGTTCAACAAGATGCTACTGGTCGATGGGGGAATCTACGGGTTCATCCTTGTCCGGCAGCTCGATGGCATTGGGTTCGATCTGCGTCTGCGACTGCGCGACGCCTTCACGGGGTTGCGCGAGTTCGCGTGGTACGCGCCGATCGCGATTGTGCTCGGCCTTGCACTGGGTTTTCTGCATCTTCATGCGACGTGGCCGCGGCCGCTCGGCCTTGCGGGTGCGTTCCTCTTCACCTTCGCGTTCATCGCGGTGCCGGAAGAGCTGTTCTTCCGGGGATGGATGCAGAATCTTCTGGAGCGGCGGCTGGGACGCACTCCCGCGTTGCTGGTGACGGCGGTGCTCTTCGGTTTGTCCCACTTCAACAAGCGCGCTGCGCACTTCAACTGGCGATACGTCGTGCTGGCTGTGCTGGCGGGAATATTCTATGGCCGTGCATGGCGTCGCGACCGCAGGGTCGGCGCGTCCGCGATCACCCACGCGTGCGTCGACACGATATGGTCTCAGTGGTTGCGCTGATAGCCGTGATGCGAGGAGTAGGTGAGATAGCCGATGCCAACCCGCATGTTCCGGACGACCGGGCCGGGCACCGTCATTGCAACAGTGATTCCCAGGATCATATGCGCGATCGCCAGCGTGTACAGGTTGCGGTAGCGCAGGAAGAACAGGCAGGCCGCCAAACCCCAGACGAACGTGATCACGGTCAGGATTGGGTTGGGCAGGTGCGCGAGCGAGAACATGGCTGCGGCCATGAGTGCGGCTGACCCTGGGCCGCGCATCAGGCGCAGCAGTCGCGGAAGAAAGAAGTCCTGCAACAAGACTTGCTGGATGCAGGCCCCGATGGCGTAGCCCGCGTAGCGCTCGAGGAACATGAGAGGGCCGCCGGGCGGATGCAGGGTGTGCATCCGGAAGGCGACGAGGATGGCGAGGGTGGATGCAAGCAGAGCGACGCCAATCAGCCATAGCGAGCGCGCGAAATTATCTATGCAAAGGCCCATCGCCTTCCAACCAGGCCGAGCGATGCAAAGGACGGTTACAAGGAAAGCGGCGGCCGCGCAGTAGCTCAGCCTCTGCCACGGGCGCGGCGTCCAGATCACCACAAGGATCAGCGCGTATCCGACGCAAAGCTCGATGAGGTCGCGCCGCTTGCGGTCCGTCGCGACGGCGCTCTCAGGCTCAAATATCGCAGTGTTCCCGGAAGCCATAGCAGATATTACATCTCCTGTGGCTTTCAAGTCCGCAGAAACTTGCCGGCTAGTGGGTGCGGTCGACGAGGTATTGGGCGAGGGACTTGAGTGGTTCGGCGGCGGGGCCGAAGGGTTCGACGGCGGCGAAGGCGTCCGCGATAAGTTCGTCGGCGTCGCGGCGGGACTGTTCGATACCGTAGACGGCGGGCCACGTTGCCTTCACGCTTGCTGTGTCTTTGCCGGCGGTCTTGCCGAGTTCCTCGGATGACTGCGTCATGTCGAGGATGTCGTCGACAATCTGGAAGGCGAGGCCGGCCTTTTCGCCGAAGGTGCGCAGGCGTGCGATGGTGTCGGCTGAGCTGCTGAGGCCGATGCCGTAGATGCCGCCGGAGACGATAGCGGTGGTGATGAGAGCGCCGGTCTTGGCGCGGTGGATGGTCTCGACGAGGTCGGCTGTCGGAGGGATACCCTCGGACTCGACGTCGACGACCTGGCCGCCGATCATACCCGGCGCAAGGCCGGTGTCGATGTTGCCGGATCGGCCGATGCCACTGCCTACAGCAATCGAGACTTCGCGGAGAATTGCGACGACGGTTGCGGGAGGTGCGGGGAGCTGCGCGATGGTCTGGAAAGCGAGCGTCTGCAGCGCGTCGCCGGCGAGGATGGCGACGGCTTCGCCGAACGCGACGTGGCAGGTGGGATGGCCGCGGCGCAGGTCGTCATTGTCGAGCGCGGGCAGATCATCGTGGATCAGCGAGTAGGTGTGCAACATCTCCAGCGCTGCGCCGAGGCTGGTGACGCCGTCGGGTAGCTCGCCATCCCCGGCGACCATGCGCGCGGCTTCCATGCACAGGATCGGGCGCAGCCGTTTGCCGCCCGCGAAGACGCTGTGGCGCATGGCGCGGTGGATGGAATGGGGCAGCGTATCGGGCGAGGGGAGAAGTCGTTCGAGGGCTGCGTCGGTGAGCGTGACGCCAGAGGCGAGTAAGGATCGTACCGGGGAATCCATCGACTTCGATGATAAATGACGCGGGATACGGGCCGTCGTCCCGCTCTCAATGTTCGGCTAATTGATGTCCCGGAGGCGAGCCACGAGAGTGCCTTGCGCCGCGCCGGCCGATTCGTGCGATGCTATTGGAGGCGCTGTTGCGTCGTGTCTCAGAGAGGTTGAATTTGGCGGATATTGCGGCGTTTCTGGCAGGGTTCGAGCGGTTCCAGGAGAAGTATTTTGCTGGTGACGACAGCATCTTTTCTCGGCTGCGGCAGGGTCAGAGCCCTCGCGCGCTGGTGATCTCGTGCTGCGATTCGCGCGCCGATCCGGGGATGCTGATGGGCGCCGGCCCGGGGGACATCTTCGTGGTGCGCAACGTGGCCAACCTGGTGCCGCCGTACCGCAATGGCGCCGAGATGCCCGGTATCCGCGCCGATATCGAATTCGCGGTGAAGAGCCTGAACGTCGAGCACATCATTATTCTGGGCCATTCGGGTTGCGGCGGCATTCGCGCGTTGATGGACGGCGAGGGCGTCAATACGAGCCAGTATGAGTTCATCGGTGCGTGGGTGAGCATTGCTCGGGTCGCGCGCGAGCGGGTGTTGCGCGAACTTGCGGGCGAGTCTGAGGCGGTGCAAGCGAGGGCGTGCGAAAAGTGGGCGATCTCGTTGTCGCTGGACAATCTGCTGTCGTTTCCCTGGATCCGCGAGCGGGTGGAGGCGGGCACACTCGCGCTGCATGGGTGGTACTTCGACATCGACGCGGGCGAATTGCTGGCGTATTCGTCGCAGACGTCGAGTTTTGCGCTGCTGGTGCCGAAGCCAGCGGCTGCGGTTGGCGATGGTGAAATCGCGCGGGGCTAAGGCGTGCTTCGAGGTCGAGGCCTGTCGCGGAGGGCGAAGAGAAAAAGTGCGAGTGCCAGCAGGGTGATGGCGTCGCCGAGCATTTGGTCGAGAGTGTGGGCGTAGCGAATGTCGATGGTGGAGAAACCGGCGGGGATGGGGATCGCCATGAGGCCGTCTTTTCGACGGACAGTGTGTGGGGTGGGTGCTCCGTTGAGCGAGATGCTCCACGCGGGGTAGTCGCGCAGGTTGAGGATCAAGCGCTCCGCGAGCGGGGCCGTGAGGCTCAGGTGCATGGGTGCAGGGCCACGCTGCGCGGTGATCGGTGGTGGGGCAGTGGGTGAGGTTGCGAGCCAATAGGGCGGGGCGTCCTGCTTGAGAACGTCGTTGTCAGCGGTCGTCGGGGTGTATTCGTCAGTTGGGTCGGTGCCTTCGTCAGAGTGGAAGAGAGCAAGGCGGGCGGGCGCGGTGTCCTCGGGATAGCACGCCTGGCGAAAGAGGTGGTACGCCGGGTGCGTGAGCACAACAGCAAGGATGACCGCCGCGAATGCGGTTGCGGTGAACTTCATTGGGAGACGGCCGAGCGCATCGGCTGCGGCCAGCGCGAAGATGGGCGCGAGAATCGCGAGCAGGCGCCAGGGGAACTGGAGGAAGGCCGCCTCCGGGGTGTGGTTCCAGATGGATGCGCTCAGTGGAGTGAGCAGCAAAGCGATCCCCGCGGTCAGAATAACGAGCGGCAGGGTGGGAAAGGCGGGAGCGGTGGGCCTGGCCTTGCGGCGGATGAGGGTTGCAGCGAGGGCGGCAGCGGTGGCAGCGAGCAAGATGACGGCGATCAGCGAGGCGATGTGCAGGACCTGGTCGTGATCCAGTGCGTCGGACGAGACTCCGGTGTGTTCGAAGAGGAAGTTCTGGTCGATGTGCATGCCGGTGATGGTGGCCAGCGCGATCTGCACGAAGTGGCGCTCGTAGGCGGCGGGAACGATGTAAAACGCCGCGAGGCCGAGGCCGAGGGCGGTGCCACCGAGCGCCTTGAGGGCGAGTTGGAGGGCTGCACGGTGGCGCGAAGCCCACATCTCAGATTCGAGATGTGGGGCACCCGGTGGCGTGGCGGCGCTTCGATACGTGGCGATGAGACGAATCACGGCGAGCAGCGCAAGCGTGTAGCAGCCCATCACGGCCGCAGGCGCGTTGGTGAGCCACAGCAGAGCCACAGGTAGCGCGATGCGCGGGATCGTGACTCGGTCTCGCAGAATGGCGTGGAAGAGCAGCGGAATCCACGGGGCGGCGAGAAGTTCGCCGTAGGCTGTGCGCTCATACGCCGTGAACAGCATGTATGGATTGGCAAGATAAAGTGTTGCGGCGAGCAGCGCGGTGTTCGGGCCGGCGAACGTACGAGCGAGGCGGTAGAAAGTAAGGCCGGACAGGGTGAGGGCGATCCATGTGAAGAGGATCGGCACAGCGCTCCAGCCCGCGGCTTCGCTCACTCCGGGAAGGTGGGTGAGCAGCAGACCGAGCAGTGCGCCGAGTATCCAGGAGAGTGGGGGATAGAAGACGAAGCGTGGCTCTCCGGCGTTGAACGCAGGAGTATAGGCCCAGTGGGGATACAGGTTGCCGTGACTGAACTGCTTGGCCGCCTCGAACCAGTTGACCAGGTGGAAGTCGAAGTCGTGGCCGCAGGAGCACCCGTGGTGGATGAGCGGCATAACAGCGATGAGAGCCGCCAGCGGGATGAGGAACAGTCGGCGACCTGGCGCACGATCATGCGGCATCCGTGTCATCGCGGATTGAGAGTAAGTGTGTGGGTGATGGTGCTCTGCGTGGCGGCAGGAGTGAAGGGCAGCAAGTACGTGGTGCCGTGGAGCCAGTCCTGGAACTGATCCATGTACCACTGGCTGGCCGGGTTGCCGGACTGGCCGAGAACGATGTTCAGTGTCGTGCGATCGGGATCGCTCAAGTCGGTGGTGAAGCGCTCCGAAGGACCGAACGCACGCTGTACCTGCTTGACCGTAGTGCCGTCGCCACTCTTCGATTGCGGACCCGTCCCGGTGGGCGCTCCAATCAGCCGCTGGAGGAGCATGGACCGGGAGAAGATGGGGTGCTCAATATCGACCGGGAAGGCTTTGCCCTGCTGCCAGGTGCTGAGGTCACTCGGAGCGTGGGCATCGCGCAGGCCGCGTTGGACCACGGCGGCGAGGAAGTCCTCCCACGTGGCGTAGCCCTGCGGCAGCCAGCGGGCTGGAGTGTGCATCAGCAACTGCTCCTCGACACTGCTGCGCTCACCCCACGTGTAGACCTCCCAGAGGTTGGCTGTGCGAGCGGTGTCCGGCGGCAGGCTCTTGATCTGGGAGAGGTCTGCGCCCTGCGCGAGCTGTGAGGCGAATTGCGGGGCGAGCTTGGGAATCAGCAGCATCGGCCAGAAAGCGTCGCGGGCGGCGTTGACGATGGCGGGCGCGGCCGCGTTGGCGTCGACGCTTCCGTTCCAGTCGCGTAGCAGGTCGGCGGCCTGGTGCAGCGTCTTGTCGTTCTTCAGCGAGCCACTGGCGTGGTCGATCGAATAGGCCAGCCGCTGCGCAATCACCTGGTCGAGTTCCGAGAACACGTCGTTCTGCAGCGCGAGCATGTCGGCCGGAGTGAGCTGGTGGGCGGGCGCGAGGGTCCCCCCGGTATTGCCTTCAAGAGCCTTGCCGGGGCTGGCTTCAAGCACCTTGTAGATGCGCTCGGTGCGGTAGGGCGCCATCCAGTTCAGCGTGATGGGGAAGCGGTAACCGTCGGGAGTGACGCGCGCGTTCGCGGTAGCCAGAACTCCGTCGGCGGGATCGAACGCCTGGGGAAGCTGGTCGAAGGGAATATAGCCGGCCCACTCATGCGACGCTGCGTCGGGCGCGCTAACGTCGGTGGGAACAGGCGCGAGCGGGCTTGGGTTGTTGGCGTCCCCGCGCACTGGGATGCGACCGACTGCGTGGTAGCCAATATGCCCCTGATCGTCGGCGTACATCAGGTTCTGTGCTGGGCCTCCCCAGTCGGCGAACGCACTGAGCATGGAAGTCCAGTCGCTGGCGGAGTCGACGGCGAAGAACGGAGTGGTCAGGTTGGCCGGGTCGTAGATGGACCATCGCAGGCTCAGCGAGCGCCTTTCGTCGGGAAAGAGGCTGGAGATGATGGGCGTATCGGTGTCGCCGTGGCGAGTAAGCGGCACGTTGAGGGTGACGTCGGCGCTGCCGCGGATGTGGATGACCTCGACCTGGTAGCGGACAGCGCGCCACGCGCCCCCGGCAACCTGGTACTCAGCACCGGACGGCGTGCCACGGGTGTGCTCGATATAAAGGTCCTGCACGTCGGCGCCGAGATTGGTGAAGCCCCAGGCCACATGCGCGTTATGGCCGGCGATGACGAAGGGCGTGCCGGGCAGAGTGACGCCGGCGGCGTGGAAGGCGGTGAGCGGGGCCGGGTTATCGGCTTCCAGGTCAGCCTCGTACCACAGGCCCGGGGCTCCGAGCGATAGGTGTATGTCGTTGGAGAGCATCGGCTTTCCAGAGGCTGTGCGAGCGCCGGAAACGGCCCATCCATTCGATCCGGCAACGCAGGCGTCGCAGGGCTGGCGGAAGAGGGCGAGGGTTCGGTTCAGCGCAAGCAGATCTGCCGGCGAGGTAGTGCCAGCGCCCGACTTGGGGGTCGGCCGACGAAGCTTCGATTGCGACTCGTCCAGTGGAACGTCAGGAATCTCGGGCTGGGGTGCGGTGACATCGGGAATGGATTGACCCGGAGGATGGTCGCGCCACGAGCCTGTCGGATAGAGATCGGCGATCAGGTCGGGCGGGAGCTGGGCGGCAAGCTCTTCGCGTCCAAGTTTCTCCGGGAACCCGGTGGTGAGGTCCTGGAACATGGCGAGTTCGACCAGGATGGAATCGCGCGGGGTCCACGGTGCAGGCACGTAGCCAAGCAGGCGGAACTCGATGGGGAGGTGGTCGTGCTGGGCGGCCATGGAGGTGTTTACACCGCGCGCGTAGACGTCGAGCCAGTGCCTCTGGTCGGCGGGCAGGACGGCGAGGGCGCGGTCGGCAGTCACGCGGAGCTGAAGGGTGCGCTGCAGGCGGTCATGCACGAGCATCGAGCGGCCGAGGATCGCGGCAAGCTGGCCGGCGGCGTGGCGGCGCAGCAGATCCATCTGCCACAGACGGTCTTGTGCGGTGATGTAGCCCTGCGCGAAGACCAGGTCGTTCATGGAACTGGCGTGGATGTGGGGCACGCCGCGGGCGTCGCGGTCGACCGTCACCGGTGCAGACAGGCCGTAGACCGTGAGTGAGCCGTCGAGCTGCGGCAGATTCTCGCGCATCTCCGTGCCGAGGTGCCGGTGCCAGACGAAAAGCGCGGCGGCAGTCACCACAACCAGCAGCGCGAAGACCAGGCCAATAATCCTCAGCCTGCGGCCGGCTCCACGGCGAGTGGGGTGCGTGTCGCCCTCGCCGCTTGAGTTGGCGTTGGTTGAATTGGCGGAAGATTTGGCGTCTTGGTAGTTCGGATCGTTGGGACTCATGGCTTACGGCAAGTCTAATGCAGCGACGGTTCGGGCGCGCTCGCTGTCTGGTAGCCAAAGTTGGTGCGCGGCAGAGTAAAGAGAATCACGGCAGCGCCGGCCATCATGACCGGCAGCAAAAAGAGACTACCCTCCGGACCCGTGAGACCGCCGGAAAGGTAGGGTCGTCCGACCGGGTGCGTGGCGAAGAGATGGCCCTTGACCATCAGGCCGCTATCCGCAACACCGTAGAGGAACGATTGCGCCCAGTCCCAGGACACGTGGAAGCCGATGGCCCACCACAGCGATCCTGTGCGCCACAGGCTGAGGCAGAAGAGGAAGCCGGCGAGTCCGGCAGACAGCAGCCCAAGCGGAGACTCGCCGGGGTTTGTGCGATGGCCGAAGCCGAAGGCGAACGAGAGCATGGCCGCTGCGGTCCAGAATCCGATGGCGCCGGCATGCGCAGGGCCGAATAGCCAGCCGTAGATTTCGCTGAGGCCGCGGGTCAGCGTGAACTGAAGGTAGCCGCGCAGGTACACCTCCTCAGCCAGGGCGACGAACAGGAATCCGGCGAGCCAGACGAATCCGTAACCCAAGATGTTGCGGCCAAACAGCACCTGTGCGTCGAAGACCAGCAGTCCGGTTGCACGCAGGGTGACGATCAGCAGCGAGAGCAGCGCGACGCCCCAGGCAAGACCCGCGCCGAAGTTGCGTAGACGGTGTTGCGGGCCGAAGCCGTACGCCGAGGCCGGACGGCGCTCGATCTTCGCCATCAGCCATGTGGCCCCGATGATGCAAAACAAGCCCGCGCCTTCGAATACAAACAGCGTGCGTGGCCCGATGGGTCCACCATCGCTGGACACCGACGGAAAAAGCATTTGAACGAGGGGATACACCGTGTAACGCAGCGCCTCGCGAAGCAGGAGGAAGAGGGCGATTCCCCAAATCGCACGCAGTCCGTCGGGGCCCAAGAAAATGTCGGAGATCGTGAAGGCGTGTTCTGGCGGAGCCGGATCGACGGCAGCGCCACCTGGATCGTTGGTTTGCTCTGGCGTGTTGGAAACATCAGGCTGGGCAGAATTCATCTCACCTTCGAGTGTATCCGGCGGTGGTTGGACGGTCTCCGGCAAGCGATGCAACCCGCCGCCTCGCGGGTAGCTTGACACAAGGGCGTGCACCCGTCAATGCTTAGAGTTTCGTACGTGCGTGGCCGGGCGTTGTGCGTGAATGCGCGTCCGGCTGCGAAGATGGATGTGGATTCGGAGGTCTGCAGCTTGAAGTGCCGAGTGTTTTATCACGATCATTGTTTCGATGGCGCGTGCTCTGCGTCGGTGTTTACGCGCTTTCACCGCGAATGCATCGGAACGGCGCAAGAGTTTTACTACTTCGGGCTCATGCATCGCGCGGGTTCGCTGTTCGACGAAACGGCGTTTGTCGATGGCGAGAACGCGATTGTGGACTTCAAGTATTCCGCCTCGCCCGAGGTGACGTGGTGGTTCGATCACCACCAGAGCGCCTTCCTCACGCCCGCCGATCAGCAGGATTTTCTTGCGTGGCAGGTGCAGGCAAATGCGCCTGGCCCGATGGTGCATGGCGGCAAGTTCTACGATCCCGCGTATGTCTCCTGTACCAGCCTGATCGCCGACGTGGCCCGCGACAAGTTCGGCTTCGACACCGCGCCGCTCGCCGAATTGATCCGCTGGGCGGACATCGTCGACGGAGCCAGGTATGAGAGCGCAGAGGCAGCGGTTGGAATGGCCGCACCCGCGATGAAGCTGACCATGGTCATCGAGAGCTCCGGCGAAGGCTTCGTGCCGCGCGTCATCCCGCTGCTCACCGAGATGAGCTTGCAAGAGGTGCTCGACCAGCCCTTCATCCAGGCCGAGCTTGGCCCGCTGATGGAGCGCCACGTCGCCGGCATCGAGCTGCTGCGCGAGCGCACCACGCTCGAGCGCGGCGTGGTCACCTTCGACATCACCGACAAGCTGACCGAGGGTTACAACAAGTTCATCCCGTACTACCTGCATCCGGCTGCGACCTACAACGTAGGACTCAGCCGGTCGACCTTCCGCACCAAGGTCGCGGTGGGCACGAATCCGTGGACCAAGGTGCCGGTTTCGGAGCTGGTCAACCTGGCCGCGATCTGCGAGCGCTACGGCGGCGGAGGCCACGCCCGCGTAGGCGCGGTCAGCTTCCCGCCCGACGAGGAAGACGACGCCCGCGCCGCCGCCGCCGAGATCGCCACGGAACTGCGTGCGAAGGCGTAGAGCGGCGGCTGGCGTGGCTCGTTTTTTTACCTCCCTGGGGTATCCCGCAGGCAAGCCTTTTGTTTAGAGGAATATAGAGTGTGCTAGTGTCGCCAAAATCCTCTAAACAAATGACTTACGGCTAAAATATTCCAACCAAATGGTTTACGGGTGAAAATGCACCGAAATCCACAGGGTTCCGGCAAAATCATACAAACAAAAGACTTACTGGTAAAATACTGCCAACACAAGGGTTACGGCTAAGATTTCAAAGAACAAAACAGAAGCCCGGCTCTTGGCCGGGCTTACGACTTCCTTTACTTATTCACTAA
>OCZT010008100.1_pt1 | contig 10258 bp, 9 predicted proteins | sample 1539031 | NCBI WGS metagenome assembly OCZT01 (sample SAMEA3539308, study PRJEB22396) | soil metagenome | biome: tundra; feature: field; material: soil | place: USA | collected 2010-05 | depth 0.15 m
GCTCTTCGCCGACCCGCATCGTGACTACCCAATAGTCCACATCACCGGCACCAACGGGAAAGGGACCACGACGACCTTAGCGAGTGCGCTCCTCACTGCCTCGGGACTGCGCGTGGGTACGTTCACCAGTCCCGACTTGCACGCGCTCAATGAGCGCATTGCCCTCAACGGCGAAGCAATTGACGACGAGGATTTCACGTCGCTCCTCGCGCGCCTCTACGACGTCGAGAGTGTGAGCGGCATTGTCCTCACGCGATTCGAACTCTTGACGGTCGGCGCGCTGTTGCACTTTTCTGACGAGGGCGTGGACGTGGCGGTGGTGGAGGCAGGCCTGGGCGGGACGTGGGACTCGACCAATGTCGTCGACGGCGACGTCACGGTGCTGACCAACGTCGACCTTGACCATACCGCCGTGCTGGGTGACACCATTGGGGCTATCGCGCGCGACAAGGTCGGGATCTTTCGACCCGAAGCGATCGCGGTACTCTCAACCACTGACGCGATTGTGGTGGAGATCGCCTCGTCGCGCGCTGGTGAACTCGGCGCGACCCTGTGGACGATTGAAGAGTCCTTTTCCCTCGAGCGCAACGATCTGGCGGTGGGGGGACGCGCCATCACTGTGCGCACACCCTTCGCGACCTACGACGAGGTGCTGGTGTCGCTGCACGGGATTCACCAGGGCGTGAACGCCACGACGGCCATCGTCGCGGCCGAAGCTTTCTTGGGCCGCGCGCTCGGAGACAACGTGGTCCGCGCCACTCTCGCCAGGGCCGTCATGCCGGGACGCATGGAACTGTTGACTCGACACCCGATGATCGTGGTTGACGGGGCGCACAACCCGGCGGGAATGCGAGCTCTCTGTGCCGCACTCGATGGTGCTTTTCACGTATCGGGTGAACGTCGTTTCGTGTTGGGCATGCTGACCGGTCGTGAGGTCGACGACATGGTGGCACCGCTGGTGGCGCTCGGCTTCACGGAGTTCCACTGCTGCGCACCCCACTCGCCGCGCGCGATGGACGCCCACGCGGTGGCCGAGGCCGTTCGCCGAGCTGGCGGAGTGGCTTACGAACACTCGAGTGTGTCGGCGGCCCTGGCGTACGCGCGCGAACACTCGAACGACAACGATTTGATTGTGGCAGTCGGGAGTTTGTATCTCGTGGCCCAAGTGCGCGCTGACGTGCTGCACGTGGCGTCTCGCCACCAGAACAAAGACTGGTAGATTCCTCCGTCGTGGAAAGAACCCTGGTCCTAGTCAAGCCCGACGGCGTCAAACGCGGTCTTATTGGAGAGATTGTGAGCCGCTTCGAGCGGCGTGGTCTTCGCCTCGTGGCCGCGGAACTGCGCACGCTGGACCGCGGGACGGCCGAACGCCACTACGCCGAACACGCGGGAAAGCCCTTCTACGACGCCCTCGTGAGCTTCATCACTCGCGGACCATTGATGGCCATGGTCCTCGAGGGACCCGATGACACCTGGCAGGTCGTTCGCACGATGATGGGATCGACGAACCCCGCTACAGCCGCTCCAGGCACCATTCGCGGCGACTTGGGCATTGAGATGCAGCAAAATCTCATCCACGGCTCGGATTCAGCCGAATCGGCTCGTCGCGAGATTGCGATTTTCTTCCCCGCCCTAGGCTAGAAAGACCTGTTTGGTATCCGGCACCCCTGTACCGTAACCTTAGAGGGGTCAGAGAGTACCAGTCGGGCTCTCATTAAGGGACTTTATGGTTGATTCTCGTTTTTCATTACTGGGCCGCGATATGGCGGTGGACCTCGGTACCGCCAACACGTTGGTGTACGTGCGCGGCCGCGGCATTGTCCTCAACGAGCCCTCCGTGGTCGCCGTCGACATCAAAGATGGCAAGCCGTTGGCCGTCGGCGCCCAGGCCAAATTGATGATCGGGCGTACTCCGAGCAACATCCAGGCCATCCGGCCCTTGAAGGACGGCGTCATCGCGGACTTTGAGATCTGCGAGAAAATGCTGCGCTACTTCATTCACCGCGTCCACCAGCGTCGCTTCGCGAAGCCGCGCATGGTCATCTGCGTCCCTTCGGGTATCACCGGCGTCGAGCAGCGCGCCGTCATGGAAGCGGCCGAGTTCGCCGGCGCACGCAAGGCCTACATCATCGAAGAGCCCATGGCGGCAGCCATCGGTGCGGGGCTGCCGATTCACGAGCCCACCGGTAACATGGTCGTCGACATCGGCGGCGGCACGACCGAAGTGGCTGTCATCTCGCTCGGTGGCATCGTCACCAGCCAGTCGATCCGCGTCGGTGGCGACGAGCTCGACGACGCGATTGTCGCCTACGTCAAGAAGGAATTCCAGCTCGCCCTCGGTGAGCGCACGGCGGAGGAGATCAAGATCCAGATGGGTTCGGCCTACCCGCTCCAACAGGAAATGCAGGCGCAGATTCGCGGACGCGACCTCGTGACCGGACTGCCCAAGACGGTTGTCATCTCGACCGAACAGGTGCGTCAAGCCATCGAAGAGCCGGTGCAAGCCATTGTCGATGCCGTCAAGGTTACGCTGGACCGCACGCCGCCCGAACTCTCATCTGACCTGATGGAGCAGGGCATCGTCCTGACCGGTGGTGGCGCCTTGTTGAACGGCCTGGCCACTCGACTCGAGGTTGAGACCAACATGCCGATTATCGTCGCCAACGACCCGCTCAATTGCGTGGCGTTGGGTAGTGGCATGTGTCTCGAAGAACTCGACGTCTTCGCTCGCATGCTCAAGACGTCACCTTCGCGCTAAGCCGTGGCCTCGGACCGTTCACGGCGACGGATCTTCCTTACCGGAGTCGTCGGCACGCTCATCATCGTGACGATTTACGTCACCGGCGGTGTGGTCGCGGGCGCCAAGGGCGTAGCGCACGCGGTGGTCTTCCCGTTCAGTTGGGCCGCTGACTTCGTCGCCAAGCCCGTTGGTCACATGGCGGCGGGCATGGTGAACTACTCCGACGTAGCAGCTCAGAACAAGCAACTGCGCTACCTCTTGGGACAAGAGACGCTCCGCGCGAATCAGAACGCCATCGCCGCCGAGCAGTTGCGCCAACTTACCAACGCGCTGCACGTTCACGTGGCGTCATCGTTGGGAACCCTCATTGCCCAAGTAACGGTCTTGTCGCCGACGAACTTCTCGGCCTCGGTCACTATTGATAAGGGTCAAGACGACGGCGTGATGGAGGGTATGCCGGTGGTCGGCGACGGCGGCCTCGCCGGTCGCGTCATCGCCACCACTTCGCATTCGGCGACGGTGCGCTTGCTCACCGACACCGGATCGGTAATTGGGGCCACTTTCGGTAATGGCGCCACGCCGGTGCTGATTTCGGGCGAGGGGCTCAACAACCCCCTCAGCGTCTCGCAGATTCCCGTGACAGCGTCACTCGGGGTCGGCAGTCTGCTCTCGACCAATGGGCTCCAGGGTGGACTTTTCCCGCCGGGCCTACCAGTCGGACGCGTCACCAAACTGTTAATCAATCCCGGCGCATCGAGTTATTCGGTGTCACTCGCTCCCACGGCCGATCTCAGCACTCTGGCGTACGTGGACGTCGTGTTATGGGAGCCGTCCACGTGAGCCAAGCCAGGGGCCTGATCACGCTCATCACCTTGATGGTGGTGGGAGTGCAACTCGCGGTATTTACACAGTTGAGATTCGCCGGTGTCGTGGTGATGCTGGTGTGGCTCTGGCCGGTGGCCGTGGGGCTCACGGGGCTCACCTCGCTCGCGCTCTTCACCGGCCTTCTCTCGGGGATCCTCTTCGACGCTCAAAGCGCCACGCCGTTTGGGCTGAGCGCTCTGGTGGGACTCGCACTGGCGTATTTCGCGTCGCGTCTCGGCAAGGAGGGCGTCGGTGACCTCGACTCGGCGGCATTATGGGTGACGCCGGCGCTGGCCGCGGCGGCGGGCTTTGTCGCGCCGTTATTGTTCGTCATGAGCGGAGTTTTCGCGCTTAACTTTTCGCTCTGGCACGGCAGTCTGTTCGATTCGATGTTGGTCAACGCTGCAGCATTCTTCGTTCTGGCGCGACCAATGACGCGCGTGGCCTTCGCCGTGAGCGCGTCAGCGATGAGGGTACGCCGATGAGGAGTTCGTGGCGAAATCGGCCCATCGCGTCGTGGTTCCAGCGAATGTGGCGACCCTGGGTGTCGCTGAATCCGTTTCGCGGACGCGGTTTGCAAATCAACGAGCCCAAGTCCGTGGGCATCCGCGACCTCGTGGCGTCGCCCGAAGAGGTGCACTCGCGACCCGAACGACGCTGGCGCGTCATCGGCGGATTCTTCTCGATACTTCTCATAGTCCTCCTCGGGCGACTCTTCATGCTCCAAGTCCCCGAACACGCCGCTTCGGTGGACTCGGTGAACTCGAATTCTTTGCATACGGCTTCGATTCCGGCGTCACGCGGCCTCATCGTTGATCGCACCGGGTCGTCGATGGTCACGAACGTGACCACCACCGAGATTCTTCTTTCGCGCCAACAAGCCGCACTCGACTCGTCGATCATCGGCGCGTTGGCCTCGGTCACTCATCAGAGTGTCAAACAGATCCAAAGTGACCTCTCTAACCAGCAGTATGACCAGTTCCAGCCGGCGCCGGTGTTGACGAACGCATCCACGTCGGTGGTGCAGTTCATCAAGTTGCACCCGGGCGAATTCCCCGGTGTGAGTGTGCAGGGCGTGGCGCGGCGTACGTACCCCTTCGGGGGAGCCACGGCCTCGCAATTGCTCGGTTACGTCGGTCCCATCACGGGAGCGGAGATCAACGCGAATCCCACCGCGAGTTACACCCCCACGTCGACCTACGGCAAGACCGGGATTGAGAATTTCTACGAGCAGTACCTGCGCGGTGCGGCGGGTACCAGCACGATTGAAGTCAACGCCCGCGGTGACATCATCGGCTCGACCGAGAAGAGGGCGCCCCAACAGGGTGACAGCGTGATTTTGAACGTCGACGCCGGCCTGCAGAAGGCGCTCGACACCTACCTGGCCAACGACATTCTCACGGTGCGCCATACCCCCGATCCGACCAACGGCAAACTACCCCCGGCGATCAATGGCGCGGCACTGGTGATGAATGTCAACACCGGTGCGGTACTGGCAATGTCGAGTTACCCCTCGTTCAATCTCAGTTCTTTTGTCAACGGGCTTTCGGAGGCGACGTTCAAGGGTCTGCTGGCCAATGGATCATTTACCAATTATCCCATCCAAGGCCAGTACACGCCGGGCAGCACCTTCAAAATGGAATCGGCCACCGCCGAACTCCAGACGGGAATCTTTCCAGTGGGCCAGTTGGTGAACGACACCGGGGCCTTCACGGTGCCGGGCTGTTTGAACGTGGGCAACGGCAAATGCGTCTTCAGAGATGACCAGGGCCATGGCGACGGTCTGGTGGACCTGCCGACGGCGATCACGGTCTCCTCGGACTACTACTTCTACCAATTGGGCTACCTCTTCTGGTCCCAGCAGTCCCGGTACGGTCTGACCCCCATCCAGAATGTGGCCCACGAATACGGACTCGACCAGTATTCCAACATCGACCTGCCCAACGAGGTGCAGGGCCGCGTCGACTCGCCGACCGTTCGCATCGCGCTGCACCAGGCCGCCCCCAAGGCCTTTCCCAACTACCAGTGGTACACCGGTGACAACGTAGAAATGGCATTCGGCCAGGGCGCCACGGCCATCACCCCCATCGCCCAGGCCGACGCCTACGCCACCTTCGCCAATGGCGGCACTCGCTACGCACCCGAAGTGGCCGCCGCGGTCGTCAGCCCGAGCGGCAAGCTCGTCGTTCGCTACGGTCCGCGAGTCCTCGGTCACGTCAGCCTTCCCGTGGGCGTGCGCAAACCCATCCTCCAGGGTCTCGAGGGTGTGGTCCAGAACCCGCGCGGCACCGCGTACGCGACTTTCCAGCACTACGCCCAGTTCTCGGAGTCAGTCTTTCCAGTGGCCGGTAAGACCGGTACAGCTTCGACTGGATCGGCGCCGAATGGCTCACCGTTGGAACCGACCTCCTGGTTCGTGGGCTTCGCGCCGGCCAACGCTCCCAAGTACGTGGTGGTGTGTGTTATCGCCCAGGGTGGCTACGGAGCTGACGCCGCCGCTCCGGTGGTCGCACGGGCCTTCAATTACCTCTATAAGCACCCCGTGAAGCCCGTAGTTCTCATCCCCAAGGCCCAAGTGGCGCCCGTCACCACCACGACGCGGCCTACCTCGAGCACCACCACGACCTTGGCGGGGGCCACGACAACCACTACGACCACGATAAAGAAGGCCGGATAGGGCGTATTGCGAGTAGCCTTGAGACGTTGGGCGCGGCCGTACACCAGGCGGTGGCGCAATGAAATCGCAGTGACGACCGAGTGACATCATTCCGTCGTTGCCCGCAGTAAGGACGCAACGTGGTACATGCCAGTGAGGTAGCCCAGTTCCGTGGGACCGTTGGCGCCCCGTTGTCACCGGCCCAATCCGTAGTTTGTCAACTGGTCGCGGTCGCGCCTTTCGCGCACGACGATCTTTCCGCGGGGCGATGCGCGTTGTGCACCCCCTTCACCCAGAACTCAAGGAGTACCCGTCGTGAGCGACGAGACCACCACCCCCTCTTCACCAATTAGTCCCAGAATCGGCGATACCCGACCGGCGCCTCAAATCGGCGACACCCGACCCGGCGCCACGCCTTCTCGTGAGCCGTCCCCTTCCGCGTCACCCTCGGGCAATGCTCAAGTCGGTAATCGACGTCGTCGCGGCGGTCGCGGCCGTGGGGGCCAGGGTGGTCAGAACAACTCGGGCAGTCAGAACAATCAGGGTCAGCGCGGTCAGAACAATCAGAACCCTGGCGGCCAGGGCTCTCAGAGCCGCCAGAACACCCGTCCCGTCGAGGCGCCCGTCGAGGCTTCCGCTCCCGAATATGACGGCGACGAGTCCGGAAGGTCGCGCAAGGGTCGACGTCGCGGGGGAGAGCGCCGCACCCGGGCCCAGGGCCGCTACCTCATGTGCGTGCACACCGCCAAGGATGCGACGCACATCGCCACCCTCGAGGGCCGCACCATGGTCGAGTACACGGTGGCCAAAGCGGCCGACGAAACCAATCAGATTGACGGAAACATCTACGTTGGTCGCATCCAAAATGTCCTGCCCGGCATGGAACTGGCCTTCGTCGACATCGGCATCCCGAAGAACGCCGTTCTCTATCGCGGAGACATCTCACTGAGAGATGACGACATCGAGGGCACCACGTCCAACGACAAGCGCATCGAACAGATGATCAAGTCGGGTCAGACCGTCATCTGCCAAGTCACCAAGAACGCCATCGGCGCCAAGGGCGCGCGACTCACCCAGGAAGTGTCTCTCCCGGGACGCTTCGCGGTGCTGGTTCCCAACTCGAGCACGATCGGTATCTCCAAGCGCCTGCCCGACGGTGAGCGACGCCGACTGCGCAAGATCATTGACGACGTCAAGCCCAGTCGTCACGGCATCATCATCCGCACGGCCGCGGAGGGAGTCGTGGCTGACGATCTGGCCCGCGACGTCTCGTCGCTGTGCGAGAAGTGGGACGCCATCGAGGCCGAAGTGGCCAAGTCCAACCAGCCTCGTCTCGTCTACCGCGACCTCGACCTGGCGGTTCGTGTTCTTCGCGAGGAACTCAATGACGATTTCCGCGGCGTAATCATTGACGACGCCGATCTCTACAACAAGGTCCGCGACTACGTTCTCGCGGTCAACCCCGAGTTAGCCGATCGCATCGAATACTACGACCGTTCGGCCGAGGAGTTACCTCTCTTCGAGCGCTACTTCGTTCACGAACAACTACATCGGGCGCTCGACCGTAAGGTATTCCTGCCCTCGGGCGGTTCGCTCATCATTGAGCGAACCGAAGCTCTGACGGTCATTGACGTCAACACCGGCAAAAACGTGGGCACCACCAATCTCGAAGAGACGGTGTTTCGCAACAACCTTGAAGCGGCCGAGGAGGTCGCGCGCCAATTGCGCCTGCGCGACATCGGCGGCATCATCGTCATTGACTTCATCGACATGGAGACCAAGGCGCACCGCGAGGCGGTCGCTTCCGCGCTTCGTCAGGCCCTGAGCCGCGATAAGACTCGTACCCAGGTCTTTGACATCTCCGAGCTGGGACTGGTCGAGATGACCCGCAAGCGCGTCAATGAGGGACTTCTAGAGTCGGTCTCGACAGTGTGCGCGGTCTGTGACGGACGCGGTTTTGTCGTCGCCACCGGCCTGAGAGTCACGAGGTGTCTGCGATTTCGACTACTATGGAAACCCTATGTACGCCGTCATCCGAGTAGGCACATCTCAAGAGCGCGTCACCGAGGGCCAGTTGGTCCGCGTGGACAAGCGCGTCGAAGAGAATGGTGCTGTCATTGAGTTCGAGCCCGTTTTGCTAGTGGACGGTGACAGTGTTATCGCTGGTCCGGCGCTTGCGGGTGCCAAAGTTACTGCCACCATTGTGGGTGTAGAGAGCGGCCCCAAGATCCGCGCCCTGACCTACAAGTCCAAGTCGATCCAGCGCAAGCGCTGGGGACACCGCCAGTGGTACACCACGGTTGAGATCAACAAGATCACCACCAAGGCCGCGAAAGCTGCCAAAGTGGCCAAGGCCGTTGAGACCGTAGAAGCGTAAGGAGCATCCATGTCAAAGACAAAAGGTGGCGGTTCTACCCGTAACGGTCGCGATTCCAATGCCCAGCGCCTCGGCGTGAAGGCGTTTGATGGCACGCTGGTCAAGTCCGGCTCCATCATCATCCGCCAGCGCGGCACTTTGTTTCACCCCGGCCGTAACGTCGGCATCGGCAAGGACGATACTCTGTTCGCCTTGACCGAGGGCAAAGTAAAGTTCGGTTTCCGTCGTGGCCGCAAGCTCGTCGACATCCTGACTGACAGCTAAGAATTGCTCGGCGTTTCCCCAACAAAGAGACCCCCGGGCTCGCGCCCGGGGGTCTCTTTGTTGTTCCGAGGGAACTTATCCCTTGACGGCCTTTTTGAATGTCGAACCGATCGACACCTTGGGGGCACGTGACGCGGCGACCTGAATCGCCTCGCCGGTCTGGGGATTACGGGCCGTACGAGCCTTGCGCTCTACGCGCTCAAAGGACAGAAAGCCCGACAGCACGATCTTTTCGCCCTTAGCGACGTTCTCTACGACGACGTCCTCGAACGCTCGCAGGAACTCCGCCGCTGCGGCCTTCGTCGCTCCGCTCTCGGCAACAATTGCATCTACCAACTCGGCCTTGTTCACCGGTCGACTCCTTACTCTTCGTTAAATCGGACTGGGAGAATTCCCTGAACCGGAGCCATCTTTACCTCTAAAACAGTGCAATTTAGGGATTTCGAGCATATATTTAGTTTCCCCGACCCGGTGGAAATTGAATAATACCTGACCAGCGGTCATATAGCGTGCCTGAGAGTTCCATGTGAGGACCTTTGCTCACCTACCATGGTGCCATGGAAGCCTTTAAACGTCAGCATTTGGCAAATCTTGTCCTTCGTGAGCACGCCCAGTACCGAAGCGAGAATCCAAAGTCGTTGGCCGTGCATGAGGCGGCGCACCATCTCCTTACCCGGGTGCCAATGACGTGGATGAACAAGTGGGCCGGCGGTTTTCCCCTGGCCTTCGCGCGGGCTCACGGCGCCGTGATTACCGACGTCGACGGACACGAGCTAATTGACTTCGCGCTGGGCGATACCGGGGCCATGGCGGGGCACTCTCCCCGACCACTGGTTCGCGCCCTCAACGAGCGAGTGGGCCACTTGGGCGGCGTAACCACAATGTTGCCCACCGAGGACGCCGAGTGGGTGGCGCACGAATTGAGTCGACGCTTTGGGCTGGCCAAGTGGTCCTTCAGTCTTTCGGCGACCGACGCGAATCGTTGGCTGCTGCGACTGGTTCGACTGGTGACCCAGCGACCCAAGATCTTGGTGTTCTCTTATTCGTACCACGGCAGTGTCGACGAGACCTTCGTCGTTCTCGATGATGATGGACACCCCGCAGTGCGCCCGGGGAACGTCGCACCGGCCGTCAATCCCACGACGACGACGCGAGTGGTTGAGTTCAATGACCTCGAGGCCCTCGAACGCGAGTTGCGCTTCGGCGATGTGGCGGCGGTGCTGACCGAGCCCGCACTGACCAACATCGGCATCGTCCTGCCCGAGCCCGGATTCTTCGAGGGCGTGCGGCGGTTATGCGATGAGACCGGGACGCTCTTGATCGTCGACGAGACCCACACCTTCTCCCCCGGACCAGA
>OCZT010008101.1_pt1 | contig 10257 bp, 5 predicted proteins | sample 1539031 | NCBI WGS metagenome assembly OCZT01 (sample SAMEA3539308, study PRJEB22396) | soil metagenome | biome: tundra; feature: field; material: soil | place: USA | collected 2010-05 | depth 0.15 m
GTCCCTGCGAGGCCTTCCGCCGCTCGCCCGGGTCGCGCATCGTCTCGTTGCGTCGGCGGAGGCGCTCCTCGACCGCGGTGACGTCGTCGCGCGTCCGCCGGATCCGCTGGGCCGCGTCGACCGCCTTCTCGGTCGCCGCGCCCGCCCGCTCCACTGCCTCCCACCGCTTTGCCCGGTCGGCGGGCGTGCTCGTGCTGCGCGGGTCGGCGAGGACGGTGACCTTCGTCGAGGCCTTCTCGTCCTTGTACCGGACCGTCACGGTGTACTCGCCGGGCGGGACCTCCGGCCCCGAGCCGGCCCACTCGGGCAGCGGCCCGGCGTCGGCGGCACGGGGGAAACGCCGGAACGCGTCGCGCGAGAGGTCCCAGGCGGCCCGGGTGACGCCGTGGCGCGCCGGGACGTCGAACGCCCGGACGAGCTTGCCGGCCGCGTCGGTCACGCGGATGTCGACCTTCGGCCTGAGCGGGTCGGCTCCCCCCTCGGCGTCGTCCTCGCTCCGACCGCGCCCACGGGTCGTCCGGGGAGGCTCTTCCTCACCGGCGGGCGGGAGGGTCGGCGCGTTCAATGAGAAGGTCAGGATCGCCCCGTAGGCGCGCGCATCGCCGGCGAATTCCCCCGCACCGGGCGAGGAGGCCCCGGCCATCTGCGCACGGACATGTTGCTGCGCGGGCGCAGAGGCGAAGAGGTGGAGCGGCTCGGTCAGCACCTGGTCCGACAGCTCGCGGAAGGGGCGGATGTCGTCGAGGATGTAGATCCCGCGCCCGTGCGTGGCGATGACGAGGTCGTGCTCGCGCGGGTGAATCGCGAGGTCCATGACCGACGCCGTCGGGATCGTCTTCTTCAGGTGAAGCCAGCTCGGGCCGCCGTCGAGCGACGCGTAGAGACCGGTCTCGGTCCCGAGGAAGAGGAGGTCCTTCTTCACCGGGTCCTGGACGATCGACAGCGCGTAACTCTTCAGCGCCGGGGTCGAGAGGCTCTTCCAGCTCTTCCCGAAGTCATCGGTCCGGTAGACGTACGCTCTGAAGTCGCCGTGGCGATGGTTGTCCAGGACCGCGAAAGCCGTCCCGGCCGCGTGCGGCGACGCCTCGATGGCGGCGACGTAGGCGTTCGCGGGGGCCGAGGGGAGCGCCTTCTCGACTGACGTCCAGCTCTTCCCCCCGTCGCGGGTGACGTGGATCCGCCCGTCGTCCGACCCGGCCCAGATCAACCCCTTCTCCACCAAGCTCGGTGTGATGGTGATCAGCGTCGTGTAGTTCTCGGCGTTCGAGGCGTCGATCGTGATGCCGCCGGATTCATCCTGCTTCTGCCATTCGGGCCTGTTCGTGGTCAGGTCGGGGCTGATGACGCTCCAGGTGGCCCCCCGGTCGGTTGACCGGTGGACAAACTGGCTGCCGAGGTAGACGGTAGACGTGTCGAACGGGTCGAGGGCCAGGGCGGCGTTCCAGTTGAAGCGGAGCTTGACGTCGGGCGTCGGGGGGATCGGCTTGGCCTCGCGCCGCTCGCCCGTCACAGCGTCCCAGCGCATGAGGTTCCCGCCCTGCGAGAGCGAGTAGCCGTGCTGCGGGTCGTCACGTTCAGGGAGGGTCTCGAAACCGTCGCCACCCCCGAGCACGATCCAGTGGTGGGCCCGGATTCCACCCCTCTGCCAGACCGACGACGGACCCCGCCACGAGTTGTTGTCCTGCAGGCCGCCATAGACGTTGTAGGGCATCTGATTGTCCACGGCCACGTGGTAGAACTGGGCCAGAGGCAGCGTCCCGACGAAGCGGAACGTCTCGCCGCGGTCGCGGCTCTCGTAGATGCCGCCGTCGTTCCCGTCCAGCATGTGGCGGCCGTCCTTCGGGTCGATCCAGAGCGCATGGTGGTCGACGTGGACGGTGTTGCGGCCGGTTCCGCGGAGCGGTTCGAAGCTCTTCCCACCGTCGATCGAGACACGGAGAGGCGTCGAGAGACTGTAGACGCGGCTAGGCCAGGCCGGGTCGACGCGGATGTCGGCGTAGTAAAACGGCCGCGGGTTGACCGACGGCGCGTCGTTCACCGCCTCCCACTTTCTCCCGCCGTCCTCCGATCGGAGGAGGGCGCTCTTCTCGGCCTCGACCACCGCGTAAACCGTCTCCGGATGCTCGGCGCAGAAAGCCACGCCGATGCGTCCGAGGGCGCCCTTCGGCAGCCCCTCCTTCTCGCCCTGCTTCGTCCAGGTCGTTCCGCCGTCGAACGTGACGTGGAGGCCCGACCCCGGACCTCCGGACCTGAACGTGTGCGGCTGGCGGCGGTAGTCCCACATACCAGCGATCAGGTGGTCCGGGTTGCCCGGGTCCATCGCCAGGTCCGCGCAGCCGGTCTTCTCGTCGACGGTGAGAACCTTCTTCCAGCTTCGGCCGGCGTCGTCGGTGCGGAAAACGCCGCGTTCTGGACCGTCTGTCCACGCTGGCCCGAGCGAGCAGACATAGGCGACGCCCGCCTCGCGCGGATGGAGGAGGATCCGGCATATCCGCTCGGACTTCGAAAGCCCCAGGTTCTTCCAGGTCTTGCCGCCGTCCTGCGTCCGGTAGACGCCATCGCCGTGCGAGACGCTGTTGCGCGGGTTCCCTTCGCCAGTCCCGACCCATACGACGTCGGGCGTGCGCGGGTCGATGGCGACGGCACCGACCGAGTGGACCGGCTGCTCGTCGAACATCGGTTTGAATGTGAGGCCGCCGTTCGTCGACTTCCAGGCGCCTCCGGTCGCAGTGCCGACCCAGACGATCTCCGGGTCCCCCGCGAAGGCGTCGATGGCCGCGATCCGCCCGCTCATGCCGGCCGGCCCGATGCTCCGGGCCTTCAGGCCGTCGAGCCGCGCCGCATCGACTGCGAAAGTGCCGACAGCCGGCGCGCGGAAGGCGAGGGTAAGGAAGAGAGCGGCGGCGAACGGACGCAGGCAGCGAGCGTTCATGAATCCTCCCGGCCGAGATTCCGGCCGGTAGGACTATAGCCGGACCGACATCAGCGGCCGCGGACCTGGACGACCCGTTCCCGGAAACCTGAAGGGGGCGGCTTTCGTATCATCGGCCAGCAGCTGCATGATGAGATTGAATGCGGAGACCAGAGCGCGGCATGGAGCGGGCGCACAACTGGGAATGCGAGCCGCCTTTTTCCTCTTGCTCTTCCCGGGGGGTCTCGCGGTGGCCCTCGAGGCGCCGCGAAAGATCGTCGACTACGACATCCAGGTGGCGCTCGAACCGAAGGACAGGCTCTTCACCGGCCACGAGACGCTCCGCTGGACCAACCCCTCCGACGTCCCGGTATCCACCCTGAAGTTCCACCTCTATTGGAACGCCTTCCGGAACAGCGCATCGACCTTCTTCCGGGAGTCGGGGGGCCGCCTTCGGAAGGACCGGGCGGACGAGAAGGAGGGCTGGGGCTTCATCGACGTTACCTCGATGTCGTGGAAAGGGGCCGATCTGACGAAGGGGGCGCGCTTCGAGAGCCCTGACGACGGCAACGCCGATGACCGGACCGTCCTCTCCGTCCCGCTCCCTCGGCACTTGGCCCCAGGGGAGACGATCGCACTGGAGATCGCCTGGAAGGCGAAGGCGCCGAAGATTTTCGCTCGCGCCGGATATGTCCGAGACTTCTTCCTGGCCGGCCAGTGGTACCCAAAGATCGCCGTCTTCGAGCCGCGTGGCCGGCGGCGCCGCGCGGAGCCCGGCTGGAACGCCCACCAGTACCACGCCTTCTCCGAGTTCTATGCCGACTGGGGCGACACCCGCGTCGCGATCACCGTCCCCGAGGCGTTCGTGGTCGCCTCGGCCGGTGAGAAGGTCTCCGAGACGCGGAAAGGCGGCAAGAAGACCATCGTCTTCGCCCAGGAACAGATCCACGATTTTGCCTGGTCCGCCGACCCGCGCTACGTCATCCGGGAGTCGCTCTTCGACCCCTCCCGCGACGTCCCCGCCTCGGAGGTCGAGCGCGCGTCGAAGGTTCTCGGCCTGAGCCGGGAGGAGCTGCTGCGTGGCTTCCACCCGGTCAAGCTCCGGTTCTACATGCAGCCGGGTCACGAGAGCCAGTGGCGGCGCTACGAGGACGCGCAGAAATGGGCTCTCGCATGGCTCGGTCTCTGGGCGTTTCCCTATCCGTACGCCCAGGTCTCCGTGATCGACCCTCCCGAGGACGGCATGGGGGCTGCCGGCATGGAGTACCAGACGCTCTACACGGCCGGGACCGACAAATGGCTCGGACGCTGGCCCTTCTCCGGATTCCGGGAGCCCGAGGGGGTCGTGATCCACGAGTTCGCGCACGGCTACTGGTACGGCCTCCTCGCCTCCAACGAGTTCGAGGAGAGCTGGATGGATGAGGGGATCACGACCTTCGCCGAGACGGTGATGATGGACCGCCGCTACCGGTACTCCTTCGCGCTGCCGTTCGGGTTGGGTGTTACCGACGAGCACCAAAACCGCGCGCAGGCGCTCGGGCCCGATCTCGACCCGATCCGGCGGAGCGCCTGGGCCTTCTCTTCCGAGCGGTCCTACTTCAAGAATTCCTACGCGCGCCCCGCGACCGTCCTGCAACAGATCCGGCGTCTGGCAGGCGAGGAGGCATTCTGGCGGGCCTTCCGTGCGTACGCGCTCCGCTGGCGCTTCGACTACCCAACCTCGGAGGACTTCTTCGACGCGTTCCGCCCGCTGGCGATCCCAGGGTTCGAGGCGCTGGTGGCCGGCGCCTTCTCGGGGACGTCGTCCATCGACTTCCGGATCGTTACGGCCACCAGTGAGCGGCAGAACCTCGGCGCGGGCTACGACGACGCGGGCCGCCTCGCTCTCCCGCCCGACGAGAAGCGCAAGGGCAAGAAGGACAAGACGGATGAGCGGGGGCCGTTCGAGACCGTCGTCGTGGTCGGACGCGATGGCGACCTGGTCCTGCCGGTCGAGATCGCTCTGACCTTCGAGAACGGACAGGTCGCGCGAACGAGGTGGGATGGCTGCGAGAAGTGGATCCGGCTCCGGACGGTCTACGCCTCGAGGCTCGCGCGCGCGGAGGTGGACCCCGCGGGCACGATCGTGCTCGACCGCGACCCATTCAACAACGTCAAGGTTCTCCGCGCCAAAGGACTTTCGGCCACGGCCAAGGTGCGGACCTACGCGGTTCACCTCGTCGAGAACCTCCTCTCGCTCGCCTGGAGCCTGCCGTGAGGGATGCCCTCCGGACCGGCTTTCGGGCCATGCGCCTCCACCGCCGTCTGGCCGGCGTCCTCTGGCTCTCCCTCGTCCTCCCGGCCGGGCTGGCCTGTATGGCCCTCGGGCCTCTGACGCGGCAGCTCGACACCAGCCCTTTCCGAACGTCCCTCGTGAAAGGGTGGGACTCGTGGGCGCTCCTATCGTGGTCCTCGACGAGGGCCGCGGAATGGAAGGGGGCTCTGGCCGTCGTCCTCCTCGCTCTGCTGGTGGGCTGGCTGCTCCAGCTCTTCCTGACCGGAGGAGTCCTCCGGGTCCTCATCGACGGTGGACCACGCCCGGTCCTGGGGCGCGTCGTGACCGAAGGTACCGCGCTCTTCAAGGTGACCCTCTGGGCTACGAGCCGCTATCTCCTGTCACTTGCCTTCTGGGTGGGAGGCGTCGGCGTCGGCGTGGCGTGGCTGCTCGGGAAGATCGCCGGTAAGTCGGCCGCGCCCGACTCCTTCTTATTTGGCGTCCAGGAAACCTGGCTCCTCACAGCCGGTCTCCTCGGGTTCTTTCTCGTCTCGCTCCGGTTTGACCTGGCCCGGATCGCCCTGGCGCGTGGAGACGCCCCGAACGCCCGTACCGCCTACCGGCTTGCCGGCGTCCGCATCCGAGGGCACCGGGCCGCCCTTTTGGGCCTCGCGCTTTTCTGGAGCGTCGTGGCTCTGGCTCTGGGGTCGCTGTTCACCAGCATCGGGGTCTGGCTGAATCCCGGAAGCGGCGTGGGGCTTTTCGTGCTGATCCTCTTCCGGCAGGTCGGCTTCATGATCCAGGCCAGCGCGCGGATCGGCTTCTGGGCGACGCTGCTCCACATCGACGAGGGCCGGCGAGCGGACCTGGCGAGCGCCCTCTCTACTTCATCTTGCGGACCCGGACCTCGATCCCCTTGACGTCCTTCATCAGGTCGGTCAGGCGGGCCGGGTCCGTGTCGCCGAAGTGGTACGGGTAGAGGACATGGGGCCGGAATGCCTTCGCCGCATCGGCCACCATCTCCGGCGTCATCGTGTACGGAAGGTTCATCGGGAGAAAGGCGACCGCGATCCCCTTCAAGGCCTTCATCTCCGGGACGTTCTCAGTGTCCCCCGCCACGTAGACCCGGGTGTCGCCGAAGGTCAGGACGTAACCGTTCCCTTCCCCCTTCGGGTGGTACGGGACCCCGTCCGGCCGCATCGCCACGATGTTGTACGCCGGGATCGCAGTGACGGGGACGCCGGCGACCACCTTCTCCTCGCCGTTCCGAATCACCACCGCTCCTTCGACCTTCCCCTGACAAACAGGAGCGACGACGACCTCGGTCTTGGGTGTCCGGATCGCGGCCAGGGCCGCGGCGTCGAGGTGGTCAGGGTGGCCGTGCGTGATCAGGACAGCATCCGCCTTCGGAAGCTTGGAGTAGTTGGCCAGCTTCGAGTACGGATCGATGTGGAGGACCTTCCCTCCGAAGGCGAATATCAGCGACCCGTGACCGACGAACGTGATCTCCAGGTCCCCGGCCGACGTCTTCACGATGTCCTTCTCGAAGCCCTCCGCGAGCGCCGCCGCGCTCAGGGTGAAAAGGGTCCCGATCAGCAGAAATCCGATTCCTCTAGTCATCCGTCTCTCCTCTCCGGCTTCCATGAGCCGGCCCGAATACGGGTAGTCTAGCTCCCTCACCTAGCGGCCCCTCCTCCTCATGCCATGGGCTGCCAAGGCTCGTAGCGGATCGGCAAGTACTCCGGGAACCACATTGCGCGCCGAACCGTCTCCTCGAGGCCCAGCAGGGCCGACTCGTCGGCGTGGCCTTCCTTCACCGCGCGCCGGATGACCGCGCATGCGACCGAATGCGAGCAGTCGCGGATCTTCGTGAGCTGCGGGAAGACCGCCGACTCCGCGATGTCCTCTTGGGTAACGTGCTCCGCGAGGGCCTTCGCGGAGTCCAGGAACATCCCGTCGCTGATGTGTCTCGCCCGAGCCACGCACACCCCGAGGCCTACGCCTGGGAAGATGAACGAGTTATTGCACTGGCCGATCCGATAGGTCCGGCCGCCGTAGGTCACGGGGGCGAACGGGCTCCCTGTGGCCACGATCGCGCGCCCGTCCGACCAACGAATGGCGTCCTCGGCCGAGCACTCGACCTTCGAGGTCGGGTTCGAGAGGGGGAAGACGAGCGGCCGTTCGTTCATCTCCGCCATCCGCTTGACGATGCTCTCGGTGAAGTTGCCCGGTGTCGCCGAGACCCCGATCAGGATCGTCGGCCGGGCGTTCGCCACGGTCTCCTCGAGCGTGACCCGAGCACGGTCCTTGCAATTCCAGCTCGCCACGCTGCCTGGACCGCGAGCGTAGATCGCCTTGAAGCCCTCGAGGCCCGGCCGGTCGGTGAGGACCAGCCCCTTGGTGTCGCAGGTCCAGATTCGGCTCCGGGCCTCCTCCTCGGAGAGCCCTTCGTCGACGAGAGCGGAGACGAACAGGCCCGCGATTCCGTGCGTCGATGCCCCGGCGCCGGCGAAGACGAGCCGCTGATCGCGGATCGACTGCTTCGTGATCCTCATCGCTCCGTAGATGCCGGCGACGACGACGGCGGCCGTCCCCTGGATGTCGTCGTTGAAGCTCAAGATCTGATCTCGGAAGCGGTCGAGCTGCCGGATCGCGTTCTCCTTAAGGAAGTCCTCCCACTGGAGGAGGACGTTCGGGTAGACCTTCCGGACCGCCGCGACGAAGCGGTCGACGAAGTCCTGGTAGGCGTCCCCGCGGATCCGCTTGTGCCGGAGGCCCAGGTAGAGCGGATCTTTCAACCGCTCCTCGTTGTCGGTCCCCGCGTCGAGCATGATGGGGAGCGTGCTGTACGGTGAGACCCCCGCGCACAGCGTATAGAGGCAGAGCTTCCCGATCGGGATTCCCATCCCCCCGGCGCCCTGGTCCCCCAGGCCCAGGATTCGCTCACCGTCCGTGACCACAATGACCGACGGGTGGAGCGTGTGGTAGTTCGAGAGGACCTTCTCGATCTGGTCCCTCTGGTCGTAGCCGATGTAGAGCCCACGCCCTCGCCGGTAGATGTGCGAGAACTTCTGACATGCCTCACCGACGACCGGCGTGTAGACGATCGGCATCATCTCGTCGATCCGCTCGTGGGCGAGGCGGAAGAAGAGGGTCTCGTTCCGGTCCTGGAGGCTGGTCATGTAGACGAACTTCTCGAGCAGCGTCGGCTTGGCCTGGAAGTTCTCGTAGACGCGCTGGAGCTGCTGCTCCATCGTGCAGATGGCCGGCGGAAGCAGCCCGTTCAGGTCGAGCTCGTCGCGCTCGCGGGCCGTGAAGGCCGTCCCCTTGTTGGTGAAGGGGTCCATGAGGATGGCCTTGCCCTTCACCGGCGTGGAGATGTACCTCTCCCACGTGGCCGGGTCGACCTTGATAGAGAATTTCATATGCCCTCCTCGTCCGCGTCGGACACCAGAGGGCTCGCGCCACCAATGTTACACGCCAAATCCCCCGGGTTTCTTGACGATTCTCGAATCCGCGCCCATCTTCTTCGTGAGGGCTCGCAGCCACGGTTGAGGAGTTGGTTCGCGGAACAGAATGGTGCCGCTGGTGCTCTGCATTCCGGTGGGGTGGCATGTAACTGTCCCCGGATGACGGGCAGCGACCCGTGGGAAACTGTCGGGCCATGTCAGGCCCCCCGCCTCAACCGGCCGACGCGACGCCCCCGCTCACCGTCTTCATCGCCACCAGCCGCCGCTTCTACATGCAGGCCGAAGCCTTCTGCGAGGTCCTGCGCGCCAGGGGGCACAGGGTCTTCCACCCGTACTTCGACCGGGATGCCCGTGCCATCGAGGCGGACCCGGAGCTCAAGGTCGCGGTCCCTCTCCGGCCCCACCGGTCGTCCGCGCGAACCCTCAGCCAAGGAACCGGAGGAGTTTCCGCGCCCACTCCGCTAGGCGCCCGACCGGCGGGTGAAAGAGGAAGCTGCCGCCGAACGGGCCCCGGACCTGGAAGACCGCTTTCTCGTGGCTGAAACGGCGGAAGCCATGCTCGCCATGGTAGGCGCCGATGCCGGAAGGACCGACCCCGCCGAACGGGAGGTTCCCCTGGACGACGTGGAGCATGCAGTCGTTGACGGTCACCCCACCCGAGATGGTCCGGGCGAGGACCTCGTCCCGGCGGGCGCCGTCCTTACCGAACCAGTAGAGAGCCAGCGGCCGGTCGCCCGCGTTCACGAAGCGGAGGGCGTCCTCGATCCCCTCGTAGGGGACGACCGGGAGCACGGGTCCGAAGATCTCTTCCTGCATCACCCGCATCGTGGCATCGGCTCCCAGCACCAGGGTCGGCGGGATCTTCCGGGCCGTCGGGTCGGGACGGACCCCGTCGGGAGCCACCTCGATGACGCGGGCTCCCTTCGACCGAGCGTCCTCCACTAAGGCGGTGAGGCGCGCGAAGTGGCGGTCGTTGACGATCGACGTGTAGGCCGGGTCGCCGGACGAGCCAGGATAGAACGAGGCCGCGGTTCGCCGCACCGCCTCGACGAACTCTTCCAGGCGCCGAGCGGGGACGAGGGCGTAGTCGGGGGCGATGCAGGTCTGGCCCGCGTTGAACAGCTTGCCCCACGTGATCCGCGGAACAGCTCGGCCGAAATCGGCGTCTTCGTCCACGATGACGGGAGACTTCCCCCCCAGCTCCAGCGTCACCGGGGTCAGGTTCTTCGCCGCCGCCTGCGCCACGAGGCGTCCGACCGCGGTCGAGCCCGTGAAGAGCAGGTGGTCGAACGGCAGCGCGGACATCGCCTCGGCCAGGTCTGGGCCGCCCGTCGCCACCGCAACCTCGTCCTCGCGGAAGAACTCGCCCACGGCCTTCGCGAGGTAGTCCGAGAAGGCCGGGGTCAGCTCCGAGGGTTTCACCAGCGCCCGGTTGCCGGCGGCCAGGACCTCCACGAGCGGCCCCGCGCAGAGGTAGAGCGGGTAGTTCCAGGGGCTGATGATGCCGACGACGCCTAGCGGCTGCGTCACGATCCGCCCGGACGCCGGCCAAAACGCCGGCGCGGTCTCGACCCGCCGTGGCCTCATCCACGCTCCGAGATGCCGCCGGGCGTGGCGCACCA
>OCZT010008103.1_pt1 | contig 10255 bp, 7 predicted proteins | sample 1539031 | NCBI WGS metagenome assembly OCZT01 (sample SAMEA3539308, study PRJEB22396) | soil metagenome | biome: tundra; feature: field; material: soil | place: USA | collected 2010-05 | depth 0.15 m
GGTCGGCGCCATCGAAGACGCCGTTGTAGTTCAGGTCCGTGTACACGGTGCCGCTGATGCTGGTGCGCAGGTTGATCCGCGGATTGCCGCGGCTGTCCCGCAGAATCTTGCGCGGGCTGATCAGCTTGCCGCCCAGTTGCACCTGTAGAACCTGCGTGCTGATGTCCCGCATATAGGTGACCTCCAAATTCTGTCGCCGCGGCAGCGGCACGCGCAGTCCCACCAGCGGCAACAGTCCCGCTTGCCCGCCGTAAGTGCGCACCGTATCCGCGCCCAGGCGCAGGAATCCATCGTGTTCGCCGAACTTGTAATACCAGTCGCCGCCGTAACGGCGGTTGCTGTGAAACTGGGATTGGTAGTGCAGATCGAAGCGCCCCGCGTGGTGCAGGTCGATTCCCAACAGGCCATTCACGTCCTGCGCGCGCGTGGCGCCCAGCGTGGTCTCGGTGTAGAACACCGAAGCCGAGTAGCGGCCCAGGCTGGGCAGCATGATGGAGTACTGTTTGAGTTCGAAGCGCCCGATCGCCGAACTGGCATCCATCTGCAGCGTCCGCATATAGCCCAATTGCGGGGTGTTCCTGCCGGGTAGCAGCAGCGTGCCTCCCATGCTGTACGTGCGTGTCTTGCGCACCTCGCCCAGCAGATACTCGCGGTTGCCGGCGCTGGCGTTGAGCGTCAACAGCCGGAAGGGACGAACGTTCACCGAAACCGTCCCCGAGGTGGCTCCGTTGAATCGCGTGTCTTCTCTTGCGGTGAGGAAGTTCGCGGAATAGTAATCCACCTGGCCGCTTAGGGTCACCTGTGGGACCGGGAAGAACGCATTGGACGCGCTGAAGCCGTAGGCCGGACCATGCACCGCGATGAACTGCGACGGGGCGAAGGAGGGGGTTGGCGCCGCCGTGCCCAGTAGCGATTCGGTCGTATGGTCCTGGCTGGCTGCTGCGGCCTGGGCCCTCGCCTGGTCCAGCGGCGCTACGTGCAGGCTCAATCCGGAGAACACGCCGCCCACCGCCTGGATGTTGAACTGGTCGATGGCGAATTTCCGGCTGTAGCCGGCTCCAACCGAAGTCCCCTGACGTTGCGAATTGTGGAATGCGTTGAGCGCCACGGTAAAGGTCTGCACCAGTGACGACGACCGCAGCGACGCCCCAGCCAGTTCCGTGTCATACCGCGGAATGCTCGATCCGAACGAGGCCGCCGTGGTGCCCACCGCCTTGCCGCCGTAAACGTATGCCGTGAAGCCCTTCAGCTTCTGCTCATAGCCCAGCCCGCGCAGCGAATTGGTCAGCGCCTCCACACCCGAGTAAACCGCCTGGTCACCGACGATCACCGCGCGGGTCGGTGAAAGGTCGGCGCGCAGCGAAGCCTGGTTCAAGTAGAGAAACGGTCCGTTGGGCACGCGGGTCAACTGCACCATCCCGGTGAGTGTCGCGCCTCCGCCCAGGGCCTGGCCCCGCAGGTTCGCGTTCTGCCCGAAAAACTGGCCGTTGGTGACCATGTTGTAGTTGTAGGCCAGGTCGGTCATGGTGAAGCCGCCCGTTCCCGTGGGTAATGCCGCGCCGCCGCCCGGCAGCGACTCCATGTAGATCACCCGCGCACTATCGTCCATCCGGACGTTGACCCCCAGCAGTGGGACGATCGCCGTCAGCGGGAACAGCAGTTGCTCTGCCTCGGTGGAAATACGAATCAGCCGAAAGTTCGCAACCTGCCCCACCAGCATTGCGCCGGATCGGATTTCCCCGGTGCGCCCGTCGAACGTGACCGTCCCTCCGTCCGCCCGGCGCACGCGCACCGTCTGATCCGGGCCAATCGAGACGCTGGCGCCAAGTGCCCGCGCAATCGGCATCAGTGGTACGAACAGTTCACCGCCTACCCGGGTGGGAGGCTGCGGCGTGATCAGCGGCTTGCCGTCCAGCACCAGCCCGGCGTCCTGTGCGCGAAGTGCCACCGTACCCAGCACTGCCAGCGCGCAGAATCGCAGCCAGCGAGATGTGGGGCAGACGGGGAATCCTCTGGGTCCGTCCGCGCACGACCCCCTGGTCACGCTCTTGTTTGCGCGGGACAGGGCGCCAGGGTGCATCACACTATTCCTGCTGAGGCGGCGCCTCAGGCGCGACATCAACGGTCCGAACCATCGACTGGATCGGCTTACCGTCGCGGAAATCCACCGCGACGCCGAGTTGATACTTGCCCGCGGGTACGCCGTCCAGTGTGATACGCTCCGACAGCTTCGCCTGCGGCATCAGGATGGTGGTCTCGTGGGCCTTCTCTTCCCTCACGATCATTCCGGCCTCGTCCTTCAGGCTGAAGCTGACATAGGGCCGCACAAAACCGGAACCGTCATTGGTCATTTGGCAGATCAGGTCCAGCCGCTTGCCCGCCGGCTGAAGTCCCGCATCCACCAGATGGGAATCCGCCGCCACCGGCTGAACCATCACGTAGATCACTGCCATGTACCGGAAGCGGAACAGAATGTTGTGGTCACCCTTTTTGGGCGCTGCCGCGGGGGGCCGCTCTTGAACGAAGATACCGGCGCGATATACGCCGGGCTTCAAGTTCGCCGGGGTATCGATGGTAACCCGTACCTGCGTCCTCTGGCCGGATGAGATCGTGATTGCCGTGGGGCTGAATGTGATCCACGAAGCTGCTGACATAGGGCCGCTACCCGCATCCTGGAACGCCATGGACCCTTCCTCGCTCAGTGACCAGTCCGTGAGATTGAGCAGGAGACGGCCTTGCACGGGTTCCTCGGACGGAGGCGACTCGATCTGGAAACTGACGGTCTTCTGGACCCCTGGTTTCACTTCCACTTCGAGCCGGCCCGGCAGAAGGGAGAGACCGGCTGTGGCAGCACCAACAGGCGTTCCCAGCCACCCGGCCAGAAACGCCACGCCCACGCTGTAACGCGAAAGGTTTCGCATGGCCACAATCGTCCTCAGAACGTAACCGCCGTTAGGGTGATGACAGCCTGGAAGCCGGTGGTTGGCGTAAAGTACTGAGGCAGCGTGCCCACGCCGAACGTCAACTTCAGGAAGTTGTTGTTGGTTTCGATGTTGCCCTTCTTGCTGATGCGGCTTCCCTGCACCACCTGCGTGCTGGCGGAAATGTCGTTCAGGGTGCCGTTCGTGCCGGCCACAAACGGCGTCAATCCGTTGACCACCGGGAGCGCGCTCATGGCCGTGGTGGTGTAATCGAACTTGGACGTAATCGTGTCACTGTGTCCGGTTGCCACGTTCGCACCCGTGGCATCGCGAGCGGTGATGCCGAAGCCGACGTCCGTGACCGCGATGGGGGCGCCGCCATCGTCGGCGCCGGGGCCGGCGTTGGTGAAGATCATCGCGGCGTTCAGCTTATACTGCTGGTTGCTGCGAACCCGCACGTCCAACGGAGTGATGGCTGCCAGAGTCGAACTGTTGGCTGCCGTCAGCGTACCCAGCGACTGTGTGGCGCTGAGCGCGGCGTCGCTGGTATTGGTGATGGAGATCGCGTCCGGGATGTCGCCGGTCACCGTGACGGTACCGGTAGTCTGCGCGAAGGCGGCCGCCGCGAATGCGCCAATTGCAAGTAAGAGTTTCATGTTTGTCTACTCATCTTTCTATCTGTTCTTTGTTGCTCATGGGAAATCCTAAAAAGTCACAACCGTCAAAGTAATCACCGCCTGGAAACCGGTGGTCGGCGTAAAGTACTGCGGCAGAGTTGCCGCGCCGAACGTCAGTTTCACGAAATTGTCTGGGGTAATGATGTTGCCCTTCTTGCTGATCCGGGTACCCTGCACTACCTGCGTACTGGCGGAAATGTCATTCAGCGTGCCGTTGGTACCGGCCACAAACGGCGTTGTCCCGGTGGGGTTCGGGAGCGCGCTCATGGGCGTAGTGGTGTAGTCGAACTTGGCGGTAAGGGTATCGGTGTGTCCGGTAGCGATGTTCGCCCCAGCGGCCGTGACCGCCGTGATTCCGAATCCGATGTCGCTGGCGGCGATCGAATCGCCTCCGGCTGCGACTCCGGCGCCCGCGTTGGTAAACACCATCGAGGCGTTCAACTTGTACTGCTTGTTGCTGCGGATTCGCACGTCCAGCGGTGTAATGGCGGCCAGCGTGGTGTTATTCGTCGCCACCAGAGCCCCCAGTGTCAGGGTAGTGCTCAGCGCGCTGTCGCTGGTGTTGGTGATCGAGACTGCGTCCGGGATGGTGCCGGTGAGGGTCACGGTTCCCGTGGTCTGCGCGAATGCCGCGCCCGTCATGAGGACGCCCGCTGCAAGCCGACTCTTCAGATAGTGGCTCATAGTTTCCCTCATGGCCCGTTCGAAATCGTCAGCGTAATGGTCGCCGTAAACGTACACGGCGTAAAGTATTGTGGCAGTAACCCGAACTTCATCGTGACGGTGAGGTAGTTTGGGTTCACGAGACCCGCCCCAGGAGCGATCCTGGGTCCGCTCAGAATCGTCCGAAGCCCCGACAAGTCCGCCAGGGTGGCCTGCCCGGAAGCTGCACCCAGGTACGGCGTCACACCGGTCGACGCCACGGCCGTCGTAGGATCGTAGTCAAACCCGAATGGGATGGTATCCGTCCGTGGCGTGTATACATTGGCCGCCAGCGTGATGGAGGTGATACCCACCCCGATATCGGAGGCAGCAATCGTCACCCCCCCCGCGACTGGGGCGGTTGGGGTGGGCGTGAACGTGGCGGATGCGTCCACCCGATAGCCGGTCGCAACGGTACTCCTCAGCCGAAACTGAACCTGCCCCGGCGTCACGGCGGTCGTTTGGCCCGGTATCAGGCTAACGTAGGCCACCGTCCCGGCGAGGGTCCCGTTGGCCGTATTCGTGATGACGTTTACTTGCGCTGCCAACGGCCAGGCGGCCGTCGTTAGTCCCAGGAATACCCGACCGGGGACCCCGGCGAACGGCTTCCGACCTTTGCTTGTTCTCATTCACGACACATTGTCAGGGACCACTCTACCAACGAGTAATCCCTCTAGAACGCATATCGGCATATTTCACTCCGTTTTCGAGGCCAGTATGCGTCAGGGACCACTCTACCAACGAGTAATCCCTCTAGAACACTATCCTTGGTTATTGTTTCCGTAGTTGAGAGTACCAGGACTTGCTTGATAACTTGCGAGCTAAGTCCGTTTTACAGGTGGGATAGAGAGAATGGCGCCGCTTCCGGACGCTGTGAAAACATAAGCATTTTGGAGCGCACTCGTGCACCGTTCTCAATTCTTCAATTTCCCGGTCCAGTTTGTCACGATCGTAATCGGGGAAGACGTTGAATCCTCGAGCGGCACATTCACGACAAATCTCTGTCCGTCCGGAGAGACGTCAAAAGAATTCCAGGTTTTGGCAAGCTGGCGAGTCCGAAAGAGCGCCCGTGGCGAGGCGAACTCCGGATTGCCGCCCGCGAATCGTACGGCGACCGACATCAAGTAGCCCATGGAGGTCACATAGTAAAGCTCGGCTCCGTCCCGACTCCATCGTGGCAGGCCTCCGCCGCCGCTCGAAGCGCGCCGGCGCCCGCTGGTGCTGCCCCCGAGACCCTCGAAGGGCTGTACGTACACTTCCGGGGCGCCGGATTCGTCGGATTGATACGCGACCCATTTTCCGTCTGGCGATAATGTCGCGCCATCGTCCTCGTGACCTGTGTTTACGATCGAGGTTGCCTGCCGGCGCAGCAGGGATAGCGCCCAAACGTGGGACCGGTTGTCTGCTCCCACGGAGTCAAGCAGCACGTACTTGCCATCTCGCGACCAATCCGTCGGACGCATCGAAAACGCACTCCGGAGGAAGATCAGTTCCTCCGCGCCCATTGCCCTTGCATCTTTCGAGTAAATATTGCTGACACCATCCCGATTGTCGCCAAACAGGATGCGCGAACCGTCCGGAGACCAGACGGGGGAACTTCGGCTTCCGGACGACGCGAGAGTGAATTGCTTTGCGCCGCCTTCTGTATTCAAAAGCCATACCTCCGTGTGCTGGCCGTTCGATGCGAACTTCTCGACGGCTACGCGACTTCCATCGGCAGAAAATCGGGGAATGCCGTAATCTCCGGGTTCGGCGGCAATGCCAAGTTGCCCGCCGTTCCGGTCCACCCACACTAATTGGCGCGTCCGCTCGCCAACGCTCTGGTACGCCAGGACACCGTTGTTCGAAGCCGAAACCGGAATCAGAGACAAACTGGCGAGGGTGTCGATGTCGTTGGCAAGGGTCACCGGATCTCCTTGCAGAATCAGCCGCGATGGGTCGAGCGCCTGTCCCACCAGGTTCCCGTCCTTCATGAACAGCACATAGCCGCCCGCCGGATCCAGACCGCCGCTGCTGGCGTAAACGGCGTTGGCATCGGAACGGAAAAGCATCCGGGGCGCCGCTCCATCGAGGCTCCCGGCATAGACCCCGGTAGTTTCCGGTGTTTCCGACAGATTGAAAAATAGGAAATGCGCGCCATCCGGCAGAAACTTAGGCCAGAGAAACGAGCGCTCTCGCTTGCTGGAATCCGGCTCGAGCAGTGGTTGCGGAGTCCCGCCGCCGGCGGACACACGATAGATCCCAGTGGCCAGTCCGGGAGCGAACACTATGAGGCCGTCGCGATTCCACGCGCCCCCGCCGGCCGGCTCTCCAGCCGAGCATATCGTCAATGGCACCTCTCCCAGTCGGCCGACTTTCCTCAATGAGCCATTCGCGAAAAACCCGATTGACTGTCCGTCCGGCGACCAGAACGGATCGGAACCGCCTTCCGTCCCTGGGATTGCGGCCGCGTGCAATGCATCCAATGAGCGCAGCCAGAGCATTCGCTTGCCGCCGGGCCCGATCGCGGAGAACGCAACGTGGCTGCCCCCGGGCGAAAGCGCCGGGCCGCCGATGTACGCCGCGCGTTCGGGAGCGACTACCGTGAACTTGAAAACCGGAGACGATATGCGCCTGTCGAGAAGTACGACTGCCGCCACCGCAACAGCCGCTAGTGCAACCAGCGCGCACGTGGCGGCGACGAAACGGCGGCTCAGTGGCCCCACGGCCAAGCGGGATGATTGCGGGCCGGCGGCGATGTGGAACTGTCTTCGATTCGCCGTAGTGCGTGGTGACGGCCTCGCCGCCAGCTTCAGTTCGATAACAGCGTTCTGGATTCGCTGCCGCCGCCGCAGCGGGTCCTTCGCCAGCAAACTGGCGATGGTCTCCTGGAGAGCGGCAGGGACGGAGAAACCGGGCCCCGACCAGGCGGGTGTCGAGTCCAGGATCGCCCGGTCGAGTTCCTCGGCGCTGCCGCCGAAGGCGCATCGGCCTGTGATCATTTCGAACAGCAGCGCGCCAAAGGCAAAGATGTCGGAGAGGCACCCCGGCGCTTCGCCGCGCACCTGCTCCGGTGACCGATACTCCGCCCGGCGCGCGACAGCCGTGTCCGGCGGCCGCAATACCCGGGGGCCCGCATTCGTGAGTGCGATACAAGCCGGTGAAAGACAGCCGTGAACCAGGCCGCGCGAATGAGCCGAATTCAGAATTCCGCCGATCTGAATCGCGCAACGCAGCCCTTCCTGCACGGAAAGGCTGCCCCGCAAAAGTCGATCCGCAAGGGTTTCCCCTTCCACCGCTTCGTTTGTCAGGAAGTCGAATTGCTTCCCTGTCGCGCCCACCCGCTACATCTCCGAGAGCGCCGCGATCAGGGCCCCCTTGGCGGTGGTCGTGAGCGGATCTACCGCCGTACGAATCTCGGATAGTTCGATCGGGAATTCGCTCGCGCTCAAAACGGTCTGGAAGCGGTCCCGGAAACCCTTGGGCATAGCCGTTCCGCCGCTCAGTACCAGGGGGATCGGCCGCGAGAGCTTCGGCAGGTTGCGCGCGCCCTGAAACGCGTTCTTCAGTCCGGCGACCAGCGACTGGATCATATCGTCGTAGTAGACGCTCAGAACTTGCTGGAGCTTGTTCTCGAAATGGCCGTTGATGTAGAACGATTGCTCCTTCAAGATGCGGATCCGGTTCGGCCGTTCGCCGGTAACTGATGCGGCGCTGGAATCGATAAAATCGCCGGCCTTCGGAATGCTGAAGCTGATGATCGGGACCGACAGATAGGCGAGACAGACATTGCACAGACCGCCGCCGCAACTGATTCCGATGCCCGTGTAATTCGAGCTTTCCAACTCTCCGTAGACGACCGCCAGCCCTTCGTTGACGCTCTTGGCCTCAAAACCGAGGTCGTTCAGGACCTGGCGGAGCGTCGCTTCATGGTAGGTGAGATTCTCTTCTGCTCCCAGTGGCGCCGCCGGAACCGTGAAGTACACCTTCTGCCCCTTCTCGGCCTTTCCGGTGAGCGATTGTGTGATCTGGCGAATGAGTCTCACGCTTTCCGGTTCGTCAGGATTCAGGACGCCATGCGTCATCGTCCGGCGAATATCTTTGTTGAGCAGATCGGCAAACCGCTCCGATTCATTGCCGTGAACCAGGATCTCGTCGCCATCAACTGCGTGTGGCACGCCTTCCTTCTGGAGCACTTTCTCCGTCATTTTGGAGTACGGAATGGTGACGAACGCGTTGAGCTGCGCGTCGTACTTGATCTCGTTGTTGATTTGACGGGCAGTCACGATACGGCTGGTGCCGACATCGAGCCCGATGGTTTCGCTTTTCGTTGTCTCAGTTCGACTCATGTTGATTCTCCTCACCCGCGACCTTGTGCTGGAACGCGGATTGCGCATCTCGAAATCTCTGCTGTAAAACCTTTCGGTATTCGGACACCGCCACGCCGTGCTCGGCGGCCGCTTCGCGCACTCGCTCTTCGGCCAATGCCAAACCCTTCCACAGATCCGGACCGGTAGAATTTGTGTAAGCCGGGTCGTACTCGAAGCCGAACAGATACAGGCTGGGGTTCGGGATCTGGTAGTTGTCGGGAAGCCCCATCTGCCGGAACGGAAAGCTGCTGCCCCAATCCGTGTGCCAGCCGATCCGCATGTTGCTCGGATTTACGGAGACCTGGGCATGGGCAACGCAGTTTTCGGCCGGCAGATTGTACTTAGCGCGCAGCATTTCGGTCAACGCCTTGGCCGCGCGAAGCTGGGCCTCGGTGATGGGCGACTGGTCCGCCTGCATCCGCGCTTCAAACGCCACGCCTAGAAAACTGGCGTTCAGGTCCAGGTACGACCATTTGGAATCCGCCCAGACGGAGTGACCGGCATGGTTGGCCGCGTCCGATTCGACCACGATCCGATGGACTCGCCCAAAACGATCGATGACAAAGTGATACGCCCGCTTGTTTCGGACGTACAAAAGCAGTTCCTGGCCGATTCGCTTTAGACGGTACTTCTGCTCCGATTCGAACGGCGCCTGGTCGCTTTCGGTGGCGTGAAACACGATGCCCGCGGGCTGCGCGCGAAGAGGCCCGCGCGTGCCGGAGCCTCGGGCGATCAAGCAATACGAGCGGGTCTCGTTCGAGATCGCCAGCCGGTTCTCAATCCGCAAGCCATTGCTGTAGAGGTCGTATTCGTTCGTCTGTTCCACGGGCCAGATGTTGGGGATCTCCGAAACCGGGCGGACCACTGCCGCCGCGCGCGTTCCACGGCTTGGCGGTTCCCGATTGATTGCGTCCGATCTCAACGTGACCATAACCATCGCAAGAGCGAAGCAGACGATCCATCTTTTCCGCGAGCTGTGGTGTGTGGAGGCGGTCGCGTGGCGCAAATATCGCAAGCGCTCGATGGGATCGCTGAAGTCGCGCGCCCGTCGATCGATCACTGAGAAGACGCCAGAGAAAGCTTGCGGATGGTCACCCATAAATTAAGCCCGCGAACCCCAAAAAGACCCGGAGATTTCCTGTTCCCGGTTAACCTGAGTGTTAACCCCGCTCGCCGGAATGGACTCCGCCGTTGGCGCCCGGGGCCGTGCCAAACCCTTGGGAATAATCGATCTTGTCAGCAGGGCCGAAGGTGATTCTATGCTCTCTTTGGTTAGCCGATAGCGGTAGTTAATGTTAACCGTTCCACCACCCCCGCTTGGGCCCACCGGGTACCCATTTTCGCGCCCTAAGGCTTCATGTTTTTCGGCTGGATGGAGGAGACTCCCACCTTTTCTTGTCCGGCCACCTGCAATCGGCTTCTGCTCGCCGGAGAGAATCCAAATGGTATGCTGTAAACATCCACGTCCGCCGGAAGTCCCCCCTATGTTCACTCGTTTGATCTCACTCTTTTTTTGTTCGGGACTAGCTTTCGCGGCTACCGCGCCGACATTTCCCGCACTGACGTATTCCACTTATCTGCGTGACCGTTTCACACCGAATGCCAT
>OCZT010008104.1_pt1 | contig 10255 bp, 6 predicted proteins | sample 1539031 | NCBI WGS metagenome assembly OCZT01 (sample SAMEA3539308, study PRJEB22396) | soil metagenome | biome: tundra; feature: field; material: soil | place: USA | collected 2010-05 | depth 0.15 m
ATGCGCGCTGCTCGCCGAGTCCGGCGGGACGGTTCGCGACGACGCGCACGTTGGCCGGGCCGTCGTCGCGCACCGCGACGATCGCGGCCGGACCGCCGTAGCGCAGCCGCGTTTGCCACTGCGCCTCACCGTGGTCGGTGAAGTAGTCGAAGTCCGCGCCGCGGCGCAGCCGGGTCACGTTCCCCTGCGCGTCGCGCAGCACGACACGGACGAGGGCGCGCGCGTCGCCGTCCGGCGTTACGCCGAGCGGCTCGACCTCGAGCGCGAACGAGGCGGCGGGCGCCCCGCTCCACAGCACGGTCGGTTGCGGCGCCGGCGCGCTCGACGGCAGCGGCGTCGGCCATGCGAACGGGGCCGGCGATTGCGCCGTCAACAGCACGAGCACAGCCACCGCGAGCATCACCGCGGCCGGCGCAGGGAAGGGAGTCCGCATCAAAACGAACAGGACGCCGCCCGAGAGGCGACGTCCTGCTTCGCGTCCGTGCCGCGCTCGCGCGAGCCTAGAACTTGGTGCGCAGGTACAGCTGGTACTGCGTCGGCGTCTGGTCCGGCGCGTAGTAGTACAGCGTGTTGGGCACCGAGCCCGGGCCGTACGTGTTGAGGTCGGGGTTCTGCCCCTTCGCGTAGTTGGAGTTCGTCGACGGACTGACGTCCGCGAACTGGTTGTTGAACACGTTCCGGATGTTCATCCCGACCGTGACGATGCGCTTCGGAGTACGAATGACGTCGTAACCGAGGTCGATCGCCGCCCACCAGTTCGCGCGGGCGAAATGCACCTGTGAGTCCGTCAGGATCGTTTTCCCGTCAAGCGGACTCGTATACGGCGACGGAATGACGTTGTACGGTGCGCCGACCTGATAGATCACGAAGGGCTCGAAGTGGTACGGGCCGTGGCTGTAGTCGCCGGTCCACGAGAGGTTCCACGGCGGCTGGGCGGGATTGCGGAACAGCATCTGAGTCGTGAGGAACGCCCTCAGGTATGCCGTCGAGTTCGTGTTCGACGTGATGCTCCCGTATGGTGTACCGCCGGACAGCGCCGCGGAGGTGACCGAGCCCCAGTAGTTGACGTACGTCCCGGAGAAGTACCACGAGAGGCCGTCACCGCGCACGACGTGGTTCCAGCCGAACTCCGTCCCGGTGGCCTTGTTCTGGATCCCGGTCCGGAAAAAGGTCTCGCCGGCGAGGTTGGCGACACCGGTCGCCGGGCTGACCGTGAATTGCTTGGTGGCCTCGAGCTTGTCGACGGCGTGGCGATAGAAGGGCGAAACGCGGAACGAGTCGACACCATTGCGCAGCGCGTGCGAGTACGACAGGTCGACGTTGAAGTTCTGCTGGGGCGTCAGGTTCTCTCCCGGATAATACGGTGAGTTCGCGCGCGAGTCGCCGGCCGTGATCCCGTTGGGCGAGTCGTTGAACACGTACGCCGCCGGAATGAACGTGGTGGTGACGCCGTACGAGCCGCGGATCGCGTCGTACGGGTCGGCCGCCCACGTGAACGCGAAACGCGGGCTGAACGCGTGGGTGGTGTAGGGCCCGTAGGCGTAGCTCTTCGTCACGACGCCCGTCGCCGGGTTGGTGACGTCGGGCCGGTTGGGGATATCATACGTCTCCGCGTCGTAGCGCAGCGACGGCTCGAGCGTGAGCTTGCCGAAGGTCTGCTTCGTGCCGACGTAGGCGCTGGGCAGCGTGAGCGGATAGTCGACCGCGAGGAAGAGGTTCGGGAACGTGCCGTTCAGGTTGAACGCGCCGACCCCGCCGCTCACTTCGTCGCAGCCGCAGTTGTCGTAGTAGTGCTGCGCGCTGTTGTCACGCTCGTAGCCGAGGCCGAAGTAGTACGTCGAGCGCGCGCTCGCGGTGTACGTCATGTCGAGGTTCGCGAAGTACATCTGCGACCGGCGGTCGGACCACTCGTCCTGGTAGCCGTTGCCGGCGCCGGCCGGCGTACCGTTCGGCGCAATGCCGGTCACCGTGACCGGATTCGTGGCGCCGATCGGCCCGTTCAGGTACGGCACACCCGGCGTCGTGACACCGTTGATCGTCGTGAGGCTGAACGGCTGGTCGAAGATGTACTGGTTGAAGTTCTCGGCCAGCCGGAACTGCACGAAGAGCTTGTCGCTGACGATGTGGTTCCACTGGATCTTCGCCAGATTCGACCAGTGGTACCACACGTTGGCCTGCTGCTGGTCGATGTGATAGTACTGGAGCCCGGTCGGCTTGTAACCGGTGATCGTCGGCACGCCCGCGACCGTCGTCACGATCGGAACTTGACACGTCTGACCGCTGCTGCTGACGCCGGGGTTCGTGATCGCGCCGCCGCTGATGACGACGCCCTGGCACTGCGTGATCCCGAGAATTCCCGAGGCGTCGGTCAGCGCTTTGTTCCACGGCAGCTTCTGGTTGCCGGTCTGGACCAGGAATTGGATGTCGTCTTTGTCCGTCGGCCGGAAGTGGACGTTGGCGACCGCGTCGCGCGAGGTGATCGTCGACGGCGTCGTGTCGCGCGCGGTCAGCGCCTGCGCGTCGAGATACGGCTGATAGCCGTTGGCGAACACGGGGTCCGAGTTGCTCGAGTCGAGCGAGAAGTACCAGCTCAGCTTGTTGTTCTTGGACGCCCCGCCGTACTCGGCGACGAAGTCGTGCTCGGAGTTCGGGAACGACGAAGTGTAGGTGAGGCTGCCGAACGCCGGGTTGGTGCCGCGCTTCACGACCGAGTTGATGATCCCGGCCGCCGCGTTGCCGTACTGTGCATTGTAGCCGCCGGTGTAGACCTCGAGGTTCTGCGTTCCGACGACCGAGAGGTTCGTGGTGAACAGTCCGGTCAGCCGGTCGTTGACCGGGATCCCGTCGTACTCCCACGCGACGTCGCCGACGTCGCTCCCGCGGATACGCGGCCGGCCGGCGACGCCGGTCGAGGTAACGCCCGGAGCGGTCTGGATGACGTCGTACAGCGAGCGGTGCCCGCCGACGCCGATCGCGGCGCCGAGTTGCTGCGGCGAGACGTTGTACACGTCGGCCGTCTGCGTCGGCTGCACGAGGTTGCTCGCGCTGCGCGCCGAGACGCGGCCGATCGTCCGCAGCGACTTCGCCAGCGTCTGGTTGATCTGGACGTTCTGGTCCTGCACGACGGTGACGCCGGAGAGCACGACGTCTTCGTAGCCCTTCGCGCTGATCGAGACGGTGTAGGTGTCGGGCGCGAGGTTGTAGATGTTGTAGAAGCCGTTGCCGTCGGAGGTCGCGCTCCCGCGGCCGCTCGGCGCCGACGCCGTCACGGTCACCCCGGGGACGGGCTTTTTCGTGGTGCTGTCGACGACGGTACCGGAGATCGTCCCCGTCGTCGCGGCCGAGGCCGGTCCGACGAGCGCGATCGCGACGAAGAGCGCGACGAGCCCCGCACCGATGAACCGGGTGAGCCCGGTCCGGGCGTGATACTGCATGAGTCCTCCCGTCGCGGAGGGTGGGGCCTGCTCGCGAGCATCGGCCGTCCAACGCGACGATATAATAGAAAAGCGAGCGGCGTCATCTGACGCGCGTCCCGCTGCCCTTCATGTTTCTCTCATCTTTGTGTGTCCCTGCGTCGGCGCTGGGACAGCAGGTTCAGTTTCTGCGCGCAGATTGGGCCATTCAGCCCACCCACTTGGAGAGACCGCGCGGCGCGTCCGACTCGACGAAGTTCGCGCGCCCGATCGAGAGCGCCAGGTACTGGCCGGCGACCAGCCAGGCCAGCGTGTTGAAGGCTTCGCCGGTCGCCGGACCGAGCAGCGGTACATCGCCGCTCCGAGCGCCGATCACGTAGCGAACGGCCTCCGCTTCGACCGCCTCGGCCAGCGGACGGTGGACGATATCCCGCGAGGCTTCGTCGACGATCCCGATGATCGCGCTCGACGGGTCGAGGATCGCCGAGCTGCCGTGGCGGAACTCGCCGGCCGCGAACCCCTCGGCGTGCACGTAGCTGGCCTCCTTGATCTTGAGCGCCAGCTCGTACGCGATCGGCACGCCGTAACCGGCCGCCACGATCGCGACGCTCCGCCGCCGGGCGATGCGGCGCGCAGCCTCCACCACGTCGTCGACGCCGTCGCCGCCCAACCAATCGCGGACGTCCTCGGCGGTCTGCTCGAGCGGCGCGGCGGTGCGGTTCTTCTTTCCGCCGGTGAGCGCGGCGGCCCACAACAGGATCGCCGCCATCGAGGTCACGCTCTTGCTGGCCGGGACCGCGATCTCCGGTCCCGCGAGGCAGTCGATGACGATCTCGGCGTGCTCGGCGAGCGGTGAGGTCACGTCGTTCGTCAGCGCGACGAGACGCGAGGGGGCGAGCTGGTCGATCGCGGCGAGCACGTCGGTGGAGCGCCCGCTCTGCGAGAGCGCGACCACGCACGCGTCGCGATACGCCGCGTTGTCGAACCGTGCTTCGGTCGCAGCCAGCGCCGAAGCACGTATCCCACGGCGGCGGAACGCCAGTGCGCCGAGCATCCCGACGAACAGCGAGCTGCCGCTGCCGACGAACAGCACGTCGCGGCCCGCAACCGCGGCCGCAAAGCGCCGCGCACCGTCCGACGCGGCGATGCGGCGCCAGACGTCGGGCTGTTCGCGAATCTCCGCTTCGAAGTGCGCGCCGAGCATCAGGCCGCTACCGTTCGACGAACTGCGAGAGTACCCGGCCGCGGAGTTCGCGCAGGTCGGCGCTCGCGCCGACCCAGTCGTCGACTTGGAACGCGAAGATCACAGCGCCGTGCTTGGCGTTCGCGACGTACCCCGCCAGCGCGCTGACGTGCGAGAGCGTGCCGGTCTTCGCGAAGACGTGCTTCTCCGCCGGCGTGCCGGTGAACGACGACTTCAGCGTCCCGCGCACCCCCGCGATCGGCAGATCGTCGAGGATCAGATCGCGGTTCGGACCGTCCCAGTCGTGCTTGAGGATCACCACCAGATCGCGCGGCGTGATGCGGTCGTAGACCGACAGGCCGCTGCCGTCCTCGAGCGCGAGCGCATCGGTGTCGACGCCGAGCTGCTTGAGCCAGGTCTTCTCGACCGCGACGCCGTGCTCCGTCGTGCCCGGCGCGCCGTCCTGCGCGAACCCGAGCTCGCGCAGCAGCAGCTCCGCGGCGAGGTTGTCGCTGGCCAGCCACATGTCGGCCAGCACGTCGCCGAGCGGTTCGGAGTCGTGCGCCCACACGACCTTGGCGTTCGGCAGCCGGCTCCACGCGAGGCGGTGCTCCTCCAGCCGAGGCCATTCGGCGTGACCGCCGATCGCGCGCAACAGATGGACGCCGCGCCGCTCGAGCGCGTCCGCGAACACGTCGTGTGCGTACGCCGCCGGGCTGGGGACTGCGGCATCGACGTCATCGGGCGTGGCACCCAGCGGGACCGTGCCGGTCACGGTGATGCAGCCGGAGCGGCGGCGCACGAGATCGACGGTGTTCTTGCCGCTCGCCGGAGCCGTCGTGACGGCAGGAACGATCCGCACTGCGACCGTCGCTATCTCGCAGCCTTCGACCGGGAAACCGACGTGCCCGATGGGCGCCGCGGTGACGCGCGCCGGCGCACCGGCCGCCGCGCCGGGCGCGATCGTCAGGTGCACCACGTTCCGCTCGAGCGAGAGCGCGCTCACGACCGGCGCGTAATAATAGGGAAAGTCGTCCCAGCTCCACCCCGGCAGGTATCCAGGCGTCTCGAAATGCGCGTCGTCGATGACGACGTCTTTGCTGCCGGTGATCCCGGCTTTCGCGACCGCCTCGGCAGCCGCTTCAAGGTCAGCGGCGCTCAGGAACGGATCGCCGCCGCCGCGCAGGACCAGCGATCCCTGCAGCACGCCGTTCTCGACCGGCCCGTCGGCGACGACGTCCGTCCGAAAGCGGAACTGCGGTCCCAACCGCTCGAGCGCCGCGCTCCCGACGAGCAGCTTGAACGTCGACGCCGGCGCAAACGCGTCGTCCCCATTGCGCTCGTAGAGCACGCGGCCGTCGCGCGCGTCGATCACGTAGATCCCGACGTGCGCCCCGCGCAACGTTTTCGCGCCGGCGAGCGCGAGGTCGACGCCGGCGTCGAGCGCGGCGATCTCGGCGTCTGTCCACGGCGTCCCGGTCACCGCGGGCTTCGGCACATCCGCACCCAGACTCCGGTCGACGGCGAGCGCCGGCACCGAACACGCCAGCGACGCGCACGTCCCAAACACCACGGCGGTGATCCTCGGCTCCATGCAGCGCGCACGCTTCATCGCAAGACGAAGATCTCCCACACCCGGCTGTGCGAGACGCTCACCGCCTCGCAGCGATCGACCAAGGAGTAGCGCCAGTTCTCGCATTCGGTGACGAGGAATCGCGCCAGACGCGGACCGTTCCCGCGCTCGTCGGCCGTCCGGAACAGGGAGATGACGATCAAGCCTTCCGGCGTCAAAAACTCGCGATAGCGATCGATCGACTCCAGCGGCGTATCGGTGAACTGGATCGATTCGTTGAAGACCACCGCGCAATAGCGCTCGCCGGCCGGCGCCGAGAACTCCTCGATGGACGAAACCCGTACCGTCCCCCGCCGCAAGCGCCTTCCGGCGCGCTCGATCGCCGTTGGAGAGAGGTCGATGCCGGTGTAGCGGAAGCGCTCGAGATCGAGATATTGGCTGAAGACCGCCTCGCCGCACCCAGCGTCGAGCACGTCTCCTCCCGGCAAGAGCTTGTGGATATATCCGGCGATGACCGCATAGCGCGGAAGCTCGCCGACCTCATCGAGATAATTCCATTGGCCGCGTTGGAAGGTCGCCTCCCAATCCTTCCCTTTGTTATAGGTTGATCGCCACGTCTGGTACGAATCAACGTCTTCTCCCATACCGCCCTCCCTCATTCGCGCAGACTGCGCCCCTCGCGCCAGCCGCGGCGCCGATAATGATCCGCGGGATCGACCCCGGCTCGCGCGACGTCCGCGTTTGCTTTGAGGTACGCGTGCGGATCGAAGTGCTCCGGGACGCGGCCGAGGATGCCGTCCGCCGGCTTCGCCAGCTTCCCGACGAAGAGCCCGCGCGGCGTAGCCGGTGCAAAACCGGTCACCAGACCGGCGGACGCCATCGACTCGATGGAGTCCGCGCCGGCCGGCGCGTCGCCGATCGGGCCGTGAAAGACGAGCGCCGCGCCGTCGGCGAGCGTATCGTACCATTGCAGCAGTTCGGCGCTGTTGCGGCTGCCGAAGAACGCCAAGTCGAACGGCTCGCTCGCCGTCGGGCCCGGGTTGCGCCCGCCGCGCATGGTGACGAGCTCTGCAAGTCCGGCTGCCGCTATCGTGGCGGACGCGTACGCCGCAGTGTCGTCGTCCCGTACGAGCGCCTCGAGCTCTCCGAAACCATTGTCCCGGAGCGCCGCGCCGATCGCGACGGCGCTCCGCCCAAGCCACGCGCTCGTATCGAGGGCGCGCCTGGGCTTCACGAGTCGCACGAGCGCGTGGAGGAAATCGAGTACTTCGACTTCCGGGCTGACGCCGTCGAGCATGGACCACAGACGTGCCGCAGCGCCGGCGCAAGTTCCCGGCGTCCGCTCCGGCCCGACGTCCAGCTGCCGGAAGACCGCGGAGTACCGTCGCGGCCGCGGTTGCTCACGCGCGGCGGCGACTCGTTCCGAAAATCCCGCGGTACCGATCCACGGCTTTGAGGCGTAGTTCCTCCGGTAGTAGTCCGGGTCTCGGTCGAACTCTTGCGGCTCGTGCCCAAGATTCCGGATGTAGCGACGGTCCGACCACGCGCACCAATACCCGTTCGCTTTGACATCGGCAGACAGCCGAGCATCGTCGGGAAACTTGAACGCATCCGCGTCGCGCTGCGAAACGTTGTGCACCCGGATCCCGTGAACTCGAAAGAGCTCCGCCCGCAGAATCGCGGAGCTGCCGACATTGCCGTGCGCTTCGTAGACGATTTTTCCGGACGAAAACCGCAGGGTCGACGGCTGCGGCTCGCCGGGGTAGTCGTCAGTCGGGACCCCGTTGAAGAGCGAGAGCTGGCCGAGGCCGCTGAACACGCGGAACGCTTCGACGACGTGGTCCTGCCAATCGGGCAACAGGACGATGTCGTTCTCGTTGATGTGGATCAGGGTCCCGGCCGCACGCTCGATCGCCGCGTTCAGCGCCTCCCCGCCCATGTTTTCATCGTGATAGATCGTCTGCAAGCTCGGGATGAAGCGCCGGCCTTCCTCGATGACCTCCCGGGATCGATCGCTGCTCGCGTTGTCGACGACCGTGAGCTCGAACGGCCGGGCCGCCGTCGCCGCAAAGCTGCGGAGTGTCTGCTCGAGGAGCTCTGCGCGGTTCCAATTCAGGATGATGGTGCTGATCATCCGAGCTGCCGATCGCTGATCCCCCGGGCGATGAAGGTCGCGACGTCGCACGGCATCGTCCCGCGCCCGAATCCGGCGTCGTAGCCGAGCTCGGCGGCGAGCAGGTTCGTCACTCGTGGTCCGCCTGCGATCAGCAGGAGCCGCTCGCGCACGTGCTCCGCTTCGAGCAGCTCCGCGAGCGCAGTGAAGTTGGCGATATCGCTTCCCTTTTGGGTGACGACCTGCGAAGCCAGGATGGCGTCCACCTCACGTTCGCGCGCGAACCGGACGAGGTCTTCGACCGAGATCTGGCTGCCGAGGTTGAACACTTCGAACCCGCGATACCGCTCCAAGCCGTAGTCGCCCTTGTAGCCCTTCATGTTCAGGATCGCGTCGATGCCGACCGTGTGCGCATCGGTCCCGATGCACGCTCCGACCACCTTGACCTTCCGGCCGACGCGCTGCGCGATCAGCTGGTCGACCTGCTCCATCGAAAGAGCGTCCCGCGCCGCGGACGGGGCGCGGATCGTCGAGACGTCGATCGCAACCGGCGTGCGCGCGTACACGACGAAGAACGAGAAGCCGGCGGCGATCGCCCGGCCCTCGACGACCGAGACCTCCGCGAACCCCATCTTCGCGACGAGCTGGCGCGCCGCTTCGTCGGCGGCTTCGCTCCAAGCGATCGGCAGCGTGAACGAGAGCTGGACGGCACCGTCGTCCCGGGTGTCGCCGTACGGCCGCACCAAGCTCACGCGCGCGCCGGGTCCCCGGCGAAGGCCTCGGCGAACGGGTTCCAGTACGCCGCGTCCTTTGCGAACACGCCGTCGTAGCCGCGGCCGCCGTCGCGCGGCCGCCGAACGTCGGCGAACGTACCGTCTTCGATCGCGCTCATCAAACCGCGCTGCGCGACGCCGTCCAGGATGCCGACCGCGCCGCTCAGCACCTCGTGCGCGCGCCGCTCGATCAGCCCGCCGGGCTTGATCTCGATCTCGTCGCCGAAGCTGCGCGCGGTGTTCATGACGTAGCGCGCGTTCTCGAGCGCGAGCGCGCGATCGCCCAGGAACGGTGTGTGGATCGCCTCGGTCAGCATCCCGCAGAGGTGGATCGTCTGGTGCGTCATCACCGAGGTCAGGTTGAACATCGCGTCGATCAGATGGCCCTTGAAGATATTCCCGGTCATGTGCTTGGTCGGCGGCATGTACTTCAGCGGCGCGTTGGGGAAGATCTGCCGCGCGAGCTGCGCCTGCGCGACCTGGTAGAGGAACCCGTCCTCGCGGTCCGGATCGATCTCGTAGGCATCGCCCAGCCCCATCTGCTCCTCGGGGAGTCCCGCTCGGCGGGCGAACGCCTCGTTGATGAACTGCGATGCCAGCACGGCGGGGGCTTGTTCCACGGCGTCGGCGGTTGTCAGATAGTTGTCCTCGCCGGTGTTGATCACGATCCCGCTGCGCGCGTTGAGCTGGCGCGAGAAGTGCTGGTCGACGAAGGTGCGCTGCATGTTGATGTCGCGGAACAGGATCCCGTACATCGAGTCGTTGAGCAGCATGTCCAGCCGTTCCAGCGCGGCGGTCGCGGCGATCTCCGGCATGCAGAGCCCGCTCGCGTAGTTGGTGAGCATCACGTAGCGGCCGAGCCGGGCGGAGGCCTCGTCGAGCGCCGCGCGCATGATGCGGAAATTCTCCTGGGTCGCATAGGTGCCGCCGAAGCCCTCGGTCGTGGCGCCGTACGGGATGTAGTCGAGCAGGGACTGCGCGGTGGAGCGTATCACCGCGACGATCTGAGCGCCCGCTTCCGCTGCGGCGACGGCCGCCGTGCGGTCTTCGTAGATATCACCGCTGGCGACGATCACGTACAGCAGCGGCGGGGGGGCTTGAGGGAGACGGACGAGCATCGCCTCGCGCGCGCGGCGCCCGGCGTCGATCCGCGCGATCCCCGCTTCCACGTGCGGGCGCAGCGCTGCGCGCAGCGCTCCC
>OCZT010008105.1_pt1 | contig 10253 bp, 8 predicted proteins | sample 1539031 | NCBI WGS metagenome assembly OCZT01 (sample SAMEA3539308, study PRJEB22396) | soil metagenome | biome: tundra; feature: field; material: soil | place: USA | collected 2010-05 | depth 0.15 m
TCGGCCAGCTCGCCCGCACCTTCGACCGCATGGCCGACCGCATCGAAACCCTGCTGGCCGCCGAACGCCGCCTCCTCCTCGACATCTCCCACGAACTCCGCTCTCCCCTGGCACGGCTGGGTGTCGCCATCGAACTGGCCCGCTCCGGCGACGATACCGATAGCGCGCTCAACCGCATCCAGAAGGAGTCCGACCGCCTCAACTCCCTGGTCGGCCAGCTTCTTCAGGTCACGCGCGCCGAGGGCGACCCCGCCTCGCTGCACCGCGACCTGGTGCGCCTCGATCAGCTCGTTGGGCAACTCGTCGAGGATTCCGCCATCGAAGCCGCCGCCCACGGATGCACCCTGCAGTGTCAGACCAGCGAGCCAGTCACCATCGCCGGAGATCCCGAACTCATGCGCCGCGCGGTGGAAAATGTGCTGCGCAACGCCATCCGCTACGCTCCGCGCGATACCACCGTCGAGGTCAGCCTGTCCCATGGCGACTCCGCCGCCGTGGTGCGCATCCGCGACCATGGCCCCGGCGTCCCGGAAGATGCGCTGCCTCGCATCTTCGACCCCTTCTACCGTGTGGAATCCGACCGCAACCGGCTGAGCGGCGGTATCGGCCTCGGCCTCTCCATCGCCCGCCGCGCCGTCGAACTCCACAAAGGAGCCATCCGCGCGGCCAACGCCAGCCCGGGCCTGCAAATCGACCTGGAGTTCCCGGTGGCGTAGTACTGCTTGTCGGGTTCGACGAGTGGCGAGTGGGCCGCGCCGCAAGGTGTTGCCCTCTCTCCTACTCCACCGGGAAAGATTTTCTTTCTACCTCACGATGCGGATCTGCCCGTTGGAGGTGCTCAGGTCGATCAGCGGGCCGCCATTGCCGATGGCGCCCTCGATGTGATGCTTGCTGATTTCGCCGCGCAGGCGCATTTCGAAATCCGTGGAGATCGACGCGTTGCTCGTCCCGGCCGACAGGCGCGCGTTGACTTCCCCGGGCAGGTGCAGCGTGATCCCGCTATTGCTGGTGTGGGCGCGCACCGCGCTCTGCGCATTCGGCGGCAGCGAGAGATCGATTCCGCCATTGGAACTCTGTAAGCGCACCCCGCCATCCACTTTTTCCAGAACGGCATGGATGCTGTTGTTGGACGTGGTCGCCTCCAGCGCGCCCCGGATGCCCTCGGCGCGGATGTGCCCGTTGGAGGTGTGCACCTCCACCGCGCCGTCAATGTCCTGCAACTCCACCGCTCCGTTGCTGGTTTCGGCGTTCAAAGTACCCTTCAGGCGGCTCACCTCGACGTGGCCGTTGGAGGTCTTCAGGCGCGCCGGCCCGGCGCCATCGGCGATGCGGATCGCCCCGTTGGAGGTGGCCAGATGGTCCATCACCACGCCGCGCGGCACCTTGATGGCGAACTTCGCGCCGTAGTTCCCGCGCCGCATACTGGGCCGGATGGCGCGGATGGAAACCGAGTCCGCGCTGTGATCCACCTCGATCTTCAGGTCGTGAGCATCCTCCTGGGAACGGGCGTACTTGGTGCCGCTGATATCGACGGTTTCCTGGTCCCATACCGAGACCTCCACGGAGCCGTTGAAGCTGTCCACGTTGAGGCGTCCGCCGGGCTTCAACGGGTAGCTGAAGTGGAAATCCTCGTGATACCGCTCGAAGCCGCCCAGGTCCTCGATATCGCAGCCGGCGAGCACAATGAGACCCGCGGCGATGGCGGGAAGAACGAACTTGGCGCGCATAATTTGCCCTCGATCACCTTATTACGCTCGCAGGCCCCGATTTGTTTCACGATTCTGCGTCTACCAGGCGGATCATGCTGATGTTGACGGTGAAAATGCGGTCGTCGCCGGGCACAGTCCACTCGGGCGCGGCGGCGATCTCGATGTTGTAGGTTTCCGCTTCGGGAAGATCCGCCTCGATGATGAACAATCCGACGCGCTCTAGCGCGTGCTGTGCCACGCGCACGCCGTTGGCCCGGATTTCCACCATCGGTCTGCCTTTGGTGAAATGGGTCTCGTGGGCAAAGCCGCGAATGCGCAGCCGCTGCGGCGCGGCGTGGGCGCGGCGGAGCACGGCGGTCGCCCGGGGGCCGATCCAGCGGTATTTGTTGCCGTAGTCCCCTTCCAGTTCGTACCATCCGTCGCCCAGGCGGGCGGTGTGGCTGGGGAGGGAGAAATCGATCACGTCGGCGCGGTCGCCCGGATAGAGTTCGGCGCGCAGGGCGGCGGGCAGCAGATTGTAAACTCCACCCTCGTTGGGGGCGCGATAGCCGCAAGCGCAGGACAGGGTGTCCGCGTCGTCGCGCTCCAGGTCGCCGTGGCAATCCGGGCAGCGGAGGAGGGTCTCGAAGCGGCCCAGGCAGCCCAGCGGCGCCCCGGCGCCTGCCTTCTTGCAGATGGCGGTCAGGCTTCCGCCCAGCAGGAGCGCGCAGCGGCGGTCATTGCGCGCGGCGCGTTTGACCATGCGCTCGCCCCAACCACGCTCGGGGACCAAGGTCTGGTAGCGGTGTTCGGCAAAGTGCCTGGCGATCAGCCGGCGCCAGTCGCTGAAGTCCATCCGGTGGTTCTGGCGGATGCCGAAACTCTCTTCCTGTTCGGCGCCGATGACGTCGCGCGCCAGATAGCCGAGCAGTCCCCAGTCGAACAGCTTGCGCTCCCACGGCTTCATGCGGTCCTGGTAGGGGGCGCGGTAAAGGCGCAGGCTGAGCAGGCGGCGCAGCGGTTCCTCGGTGAACAGAAAGACGCCGCCCGGAGCCAGCACGCGCTTCACTTCGAGGAAGACGCTTTCGATGTTCATGAACTGGCTGAGCATCTGGCAAGCCATCACGAATTGCATGGATCCGTCGCGGAAAGGGAGGTTGACGGCGTCGCCGGCCACGCGAATGGGCGCGCGGGAAAGCTGCCATCGATCCATCAGGGCGACGCCGTGGCGCAGGGCGTCGGCGGAGAGATCGAGCGCGAAGCCATCGCAGGCGAACTGGTTGGCCAGCATGTAGCTGGTGTGCCCCGCGTTGGCGCCGATCTCCAGGTACGGGGTCATGGGCCCGATGAACTCGCGGTGGGCTTCGATGATGGCGGCGCGGCGGACGTTCTCGTTCAGGTAGTAGGCGATGACGCGATCCGTCTCGCCCAGCGACGCGAAGTTGTGAAACTCCACCTGGGAGCGCTTGACGGAGAACGACTGGGCATCGATGGGCAAGGGCAAACTCTCATTTTACCGCGTGGTGGCCGGCGTTCGCGGACGAGCACAACGAGACAACGAGATCGCCCGCGAACTGCCAAATGTGTTTTTCTTAGCGGAATCCTAGACCTTGGCGATCACTTCCAGCAGACCTTTCAAGCTCTGTTCGCTGGAGTACATTTTGCCCTTGGGGTCGCGCCAGTGGGTTTCCAGGGTGAAGGTGCCTTTATAGCCGTCCTTGAGGAGCGCGCGGATCTGGCCGAGATTGTCGAACTCGCCGTCGCCGACTCTGGCCCAGACCACCTTGCCGTCCTGGTGCTTGTAGTCGCGCAGGTGGACGTGGAAGATGCGCGCGGGGTCGAGTTTGCGGTAGCCCTCGGGGAAGGATTGCTCGCCGCTCTCACCGGCGTTGTTCGGGTCCCAGGTGAGGCCGATATTGTCTTGCTTGACGTTCTTGAACAGCAGCGCGGCTTCGGCGCCGGTGGAGACGTAGCCGCCGCCGATGTTCTCCACTGCGAGGCGAAAGCCTTTGGCGCGCCGCGCGGCTTCGCGGGTCAGTTCCCAGATGCGGGCGTAGGCCTTCTCGTTCTTGGTCTCGTCTTTGGCGAGCATAAAGGTGAAGACGCGGATCCTGTCGGTGCCGAAGGCTTTGGCGCGCTCCATGGCGGTGGTCAATAGCGCCCATTGTGCGTCGAGTTTCTTCTGGCCTTCCGGTGTATCGGGCGGAAGGGGAATCTTGAAAAATCCCGTGCCTTCGATGGAGACGCGGATGCCGTGCTCGTCCAGGATCTTCCCGGCTTCGCGGATCTTCTCCATCGGCTGCGCGGTATTGTAGGGGCCCCAGATATTGCGGATCTCGGCCCAGTGGAGGTTGTACTGCTGGAGGAATTTGGCGGCGGTGAGGACATCGTCGTCGATTTCGTCGGTGGTGATGCCGAGATTGATGGCGGCCAGCGGAAGCGCGCGCAGGCGGCGGGCGAAGAGCAGCGCGGAAGCGGCCAGGAGATCGCGTCGGGTAGGCGAGTACATGCCCAGATTATAGCGGTTGGCGGCGCCGGGGACTATGCTATGAGCATGGCTAACCATGGAACCTCGAGACGGCGGTTTTTCTTCGGCACCCTGCTGGCGGGAGCTTTGCCATCCGCGGGCTTCGGCAGCGTCGCGTCCTTGAAACGGCTGGGCTATAAGTCGCCCAACGAAAAGCTCAACATCGCCGCCATCGGCGCGGGCGGGAAAGGCAGGAGCGATATCGCCGGCTGCAAAGCCGAAAACATCGTCGCCTTCGCCGATCCCGACGATACCAGCGCGGCGGCCACCTACAAGCTCTATCCCAACGTTCCCAAGTACCAGGACTTCCGCCGCCTGTTCGACAAGGAGACCAAAAACATCGACGCGGTGCTGGTTTCCTGTCCCGATCATATGCACGCCACGGCGGCGCTGTGGGCCATGACTCGCGGCAAGCATGTCTACTGTCAAAAGCCCTTGACGCGGACGTTTTGGGAGGCGCTGGAATTGGAAAAAGCCGCCGCCAAATTCGGCGTGGCCACCCAGATGGGCAACCAGGGATACTCCAACCCGGGCGCCCGCGAGTGCTGCGAAATCATCTGGAGCGGCGAGATCGGCAACGTCACCGAAATACATGCCTGGACGGACCGCCCGGGCAAGTATTGGCCGCAGAGTCCGGACGTCGTGCCCAAGGAGGCCCCGGTCCCGGCGACGCTCGATTGGGAGGTCTGGCAGGGCGGAACGATCCCGCGCCCGTACAGCCCGGCCTATCTTCCGCGCGCCTGGCGGGCATTTCCAGATTACGGATGCGGAGCCGTCGGCGACATGGCGTGCCATATCCTGGGAACGCCCAACATGGCGATGCGCCTGGGCGCGCCAGCCAGCGTGGAGTGCATCAAGAAGGTGGGCCCGGGCAAATACACGTTCCCGCAACAGACCGTGCTGCGTTTCGATTTTCCGGCTCGCGGCTCCATGCCGCCGGTCAAAATCTTCTGGCACGACAGCCTGAAGGAGTTCCTCAAATTCGACGGTATACCGGCCGGCGAATTGATCGGCGACGACGACAACAACGGCAGCCTGTTCATCGGCGACAAGGGCATGGTAACCACGGGTTGCTACGGCGAGCGCACGCGCCTGATGCCCGACGCCAGGATGAAGGATTACAAGCTGCCGCCGCCCTTGCTCACGCGTTCGCCCGGGCACTACGCCGATTGGATTCGCGCCTGCAAAGGCGGCGACCCCGCGTGCTCCAACTTCAGCGTGGCGGCTCCGTTCGTGCAGTGGATGCAATTGGGCGTCATTGCCATGAAGGTGGAAGGCAAGTTGGCATGGGACGCCGCAAAAAAGCAGTTCAGCAACAACAGTGAGGCCAACCGGTATCTCAAGCCGAACTTCCGCAAGGGCTGGAAGCTGGCATGAATTAAGTAACCGCTCCCTGACGGTCGCGGCTCCGATCAGAGCCGCGACCGTCAGGGAGCGGTTGCCTCGAACTACGCGTCAGCTCACATCCAGCACGTCGAAGTGGAAGCGGTCCGGCGGAAACAGAGCCGGGGACTGCGACCAGGTGTGGTACGCCGTGCCGGCCACGGTCGCGTTCAGATAGAACAGGAACTCGCTCGAGAAGCAATCGATCGGCGGCGGCTGGCGGAAGGTGAGGCGCAGTCCGACCGCCCTGTCGAGAGCCACGCCACCCGTGGGGACGGCCTTTTCGCGCAGCAGCTCGACGAAGCTGGCGCGGCTGGCATGCGGCCAGACGTCGGGGTGAAGCAACTTGCGCAGCACGCCTTCGCTCTCGAAGGTGATCTCACACTGGCGGATCCATTCGATCACGCTATCGCCCCAGAACCAGTGCGAAAGCAGTCCTTTGTACTGTTGGGTGAGTTGCAGGGCGAGGTCCAGCTTGCGCTGCTCGAGGATTTCCTCGCCGGCATCGCTAGAAGCCAGCATGTCCTCGGCTTCCAGCATGACGGACGTCAGGTCGGTGGCGGAGACCGTGGCACAGTGCAGCAACAGCGGAGGCAACTCGTGGGTCTTACTTCCCGGGATCTCGACGTATCGTTGGTCGCTCATGACATCCCCCTGCCTGTACATATCGACGCAAAACAGATACTTCCGTGTTTCAATTTGTAGCACGGGTAAACCCACCGCGCGATTAAAAAGAATTTATGAGGCCGATTTGGCAGCGGCACGCCGCGGCTGCTAACGGTGGGCCGGCGCTTTCACCTGGATAGCGTCGGGATAAACGAAGCGGTCGAACGAAGGCCGGCGGCCGCGCTCGACCATCGATACTCCCTGGCTTCCCTCACCATCCCCGCCCGCACTGGATTCTCCTCGATGTAGTTCCGGATCTCCTCGAACTCCCGCTCATACCGCACCAGGCGGTCATAGCTCTCTTCCTGCCAAAAAGGGTTATCCGTCAATCCCAAGATCGCATTCGCCCGCGCGGCCGTGGCGCCTTTCAACCATTTCGTAAGTTTCGGCAATGCCACGGCTGGAGTAGCCAGCAGGTGAACGTGGTTTGGCATCACCACGAAGGCATGTAAGCGATAGTGCCCGAGAATGTTGGCGTTGAACTGGATGGTTTCCACGATCATGTCCGCGACGGCCGGTTGTCGAAAGTAGGCCGGACCCTCGCGGGCCTCGTCGAGCAACCGATCCGTGGCGGCAAATGCCTGTCCGGAGTCGCGCGCCTCCGAAGGAAAACCCCGGTGGGGCGGCAGACTGTCCTGGAGACGCCACGTGAGAAAAACTGGCGATTCCGCCTCAAATACGTACGAAAGTCGCAGCCGATAGAACGTCATACCGCAATAGTCCCCCAAGCACCGCGGAATTCTCACCAAAGAACAGCCGGGCCACTCACTCGCCGCTTGCCTGACGCCGGGGGCTCACAGACGGCTCCATTCGTCGGCGGTCAACTCCATTCATCCGAATCTGAGAGAATACAGGCATATGACTGTGACGATCGACTTACCGAAGGAGATCGAAGCCCGACTACTGTCCGAAGCACAGGCGTCTGGTGTTCCGTTTGGCCAGCTCGTTAAGGAGGTTCTCCTCGATCATTTTGAGGAGACCGAGGATCGCCTTGTGGCCGAATCGCGGCTAGAGGATCGGCAAGCATCCATCACTGAACATCAACTGCGAACGAACCTTGGCCTGGACGATTGAATACGATCCGCGGGTCGAAAGGGATTTGCGCGGTCTCGACAAGCGCATCCAGGAAGAGATCCTCGACTATATGGAGTCGCGGATCGCGTCCTCCAACGATCCCAAGGGCTTTGGCAAAGCGTTGCGCCACTCCCAGAAGGGCCTCTGGCGTTACAGAGTCCGGGATTACAGAATCATCTGCGAAATTCAACAAGAACGCGTCGTGGTGCTGGTCGTCGCCGTGGGCCATCGCAGCAAAGTATATGGCTAGGCCGCGCTACTCCCGCGCGCGAACCTGCGCGAGCCGCGCACGCAACGTCTCTGACAAGCTGGCCTCAATCTCAGGCGCGATCAGGCCCGCCTCGTCGAGGTCCTTCAGGTGAGTTTCATCCTTCGACCGGAAGCTGGTGAGTTTCATGCGAACCAGGTCCGTCAGTGCAATCAGACGAACGCCATGGAGCGTTCGACAAGGCCCGATGGCCGGCGCCGGCTCGGGATAGTTAGCCTTCACTTTCTCGCCCGTGAAAATCAGATGGACTGCCCGCCGCGCGGAGGACTCTCCCGTCTGCACCAACATGTCCACTCCAGCGACGTGCCGGTACTGCATCCCAAAAGGCCCAACGGCTCGCGCGATCCGGTCGAGATCTTCGCGCTGCACCGCGATATCGATATCTCGCGTGAGGCGCCCGGCGTCGGGCTCCGCCTCTTCCACGTAGAGATAAACTGCGAGACCGCCAATCACGCGGTATTCCAGCCCGGCGGCAGCGAACGCCGCTTCCACCCGTCCTGCCAGGTCAAAGAGTTGTTCCACGCGTTTCTCAAAGAACGTATTGACGTAAAGCGCCACGGCGTACCTTTCCGAATTATCGCATCCGCGGCGGCGGCCAAGCCGGCCACTCAAGCGGCGCCCTTCAGCGCCCGTTCTACCGTCTCCGGAAACAGATCGATCACCGTGAGGCAGGCGCGAATAGCGCTCGGCGGTTCCGTCCTGCCCAGTTCCCACTCCTGCAAAGTCCGCACGTTGAAGCCGTATCGACCGGCGAACTCCGATTGCGACAATCCGGACTTTGCACGGATCGCCTTAACGTCCACGGGGCCGGGAACATCGTAGTAGCGAGCGGGGCTCGCCGAACCCGTTTTGTTTTGAATGGGCCAGTGTCCGGGAACCGGCGAGACGTCGCCGCGGCGACAATTTCTTAGCGCGCGGACGCGGGTAGCGCGGCTGAACCGTCCCCCCTCACGCAAACTCAAACCGTATCGTCTGGTCGAACGGCGTGTACCCCGTAAGGTACACGCTCTGCCCCGGCAACTTCGCCTCCGCGCCGCGCAACTGCGTCAGCAGATGCCCCGCCGAGCCCGGACCGAATCGCACCGTATCGCCGCCCACCCGATACGTCGCGAAATCCTTCTCCAAGATCCACCCGTCCGCCACGTGCGGCGCCGGGCGGCATCCCTGCAACACCCCGCCCTCCCGCAAACTGATCTCGACCGCCAGCGGCACGCCCGGCGTCCCGTTCGATTGCAGGCGAAGCTCAAACCCGCTCTTCCGCTCCACTACCGTCGCCATTTGCTCCAGCTTGCACACCTGCGTCTGGCGTCGCTGGCTCCGCAGCGCTCCCCAATTCCGGTAATCCACCTTTTGCGGCGGCACCAGCGGCTGGTAGTACGGCGCGCTCAGCGACTGGCGGAAGACGTATTTCGGTCCCTCCTTCACACAAGCGTCCGGCACGAACTGGCCCTTGCCGAAGAACGAAGTCGCGAAGCGCACGGCGTTGATCACCGCACCGCCATTGCGCGCGCTGAAGAAGCGGCTGCTCTCCTGCAACACCAGGGTCGCGTCCCAACGCCCGCGCCGGATGCGCGCCAGGCCCACCGCGCCGAACCACTTTTCGTAATCCTCGGGCAGCGCCTCCGCGGCCGGCAACGGACCGGCGAGTTCCGGGTACTCCAGCAGCGCCGAGAGCCGCGCATTCTCCGGCGCCAGTCCGCGCGCCAGTCCGGCGAGTTGCCGGTCGCCATCGTGCACCGCCAGATAGTTCACCGGGAACCAGTACCCGCTCATGGTGCCGCGCACGAACTGGTCCTGGCGCTTGGAAACCTCCGTCACCACTTCGCCATCGGGATGCAGCAGATACATCATGGCGCGCAGATTGCGCCGCACCGGGTCGAGCAGCTCCGGCCGCTTCAGCTTCGCCGCCAAAACCGTGAACGCGCGGTCCATCACCGTGTTGTACGTCACCGTGCTGCGCTCGATGAACTGGCCGTCCTCATCGATATCGATTCCCTCCGCCAGCCACTGCGCGATGCGCCGCGTGTACGCCGCATCCGGAAACACGTCGTTGACCTGCGCCAGCGCCGAGGACACCACCCAGCGATGATTCGGCGTGTGGATCCCGCCCGTCGTCATCCCGCCCGCCGCTTTCACCAGGAACGGCCGCAGCGCGCGCACTACTTCGTCGCCGCCATACATCTTCGCGATCGCCGCCGCCGTGCCCACGTTGTGGACCACGAATCCGGTATCCGGCGGCGAATTGAAATTGGTGGTGAGCAGGTCGATATTGCCCTCGGCGCTCTGCGAGCGCTCCAGAAACTGCGCCGCCAGGCGAATCCGCTCCAGCACTTCCCCCGCGCCGTGATGCTTCGATTGCGGCGCGATCCACGAGGCCGCCGCCGCCTCGATCAGCCCACCCGCCGCCCCCGCGAGGAACATGCCGTACTCGTCCGGCACGCCGCCCAGCCGCGGGTTCGCCGTGCCCATGATCTGCGCGCGCAGCAGATTTTCCAGCGCCGCATCGTTGCGCGCCACCACGCGCGCGTCCACCTCTGGCGGCGCGGCAGTGGCCGGCGCTCCCGCGCCCGCGGCTAGCGCCGCGCTGCCCATTGTCCACAAAATCTTCCGCCGCGTGGCGCCACCCGAGGCGCCCCTGGTAACCCCG
>OCZT010008106.1_pt1 | contig 10253 bp, 8 predicted proteins | sample 1539031 | NCBI WGS metagenome assembly OCZT01 (sample SAMEA3539308, study PRJEB22396) | soil metagenome | biome: tundra; feature: field; material: soil | place: USA | collected 2010-05 | depth 0.15 m
GATCCAATCGCCCCAATCCGAGCCTTGCGGATGCATCGGGAGCCCGAAGGGGGCTTTGCCCTCGGATCTCCCCGGATGGGTGTCCCGGTCGGCCGCTGCCCATTCCTGACCTTCGGAAGGGATGGGGTTTTGGCCTGCCATGCGCACGGGGGACAATGATGGACGCGCCGGAACTGTCAGCGGACACCCAAAGTGATTCGGTTTCGGACACCATTGGAGGGCCCAAAGTGATTCGCTGTGGTGGTTGACAGAGGGGCGGGGTGCAGGTAGTACCCCTCCTTATGGGAAACCACTTACACATGGACAAGAAAAACCTGTTGCGAACGATGCTGGCGGCCGGATGGCCGGTACGGAAGATTCGGCTCGCGACTCACATCCACACCACGGTCATCGCCAGATTCCGTCGAGAATGGGCAGCCGCACTCCAAAGTGATCCAAAGGTGTCCGCCGACGCAAATACGCCGGCGGACACCTTGGATCCACCTGGATCACCCCCTCTGGGAGTTCAAAGTGATCCGCATGTGTCCACCGAGGTTTCGGCAGCTCCGCCGCCGGATCCTCTTCGGGCACCCACCCGCAGCGACTCGCTGCTTCCGTTCGTGGACGTGATCGCCAAGTTTCTGGAGATCGCGCCCAATGCCTCGGCTCGGTGGATCTGGCAGAAGCTGGTGGAGGACCACGAGTTCACGGGGTCTGACCGATCGATCCGCCGTTACCTGAGAAAGCTGCGGACCAAAGCCCCGGAGTTCTTCTTGCGGCTGGTCACCGCGCCTGGCCAGGAAGCCCAGGTGGACTTCGGGGCAGGGCCGATGGTCCTGTTCGAATCCAAGCCCCGCCGCTGCTGGTTCTTCAAGATGACCCTGGGGTACAGCCGCCACAGCTACGAAGAGCTGGTCTTCCGCCAGGACATGGAGACGTTCATCCGATGCCATGAGAACGCATTCCAGGAGTTCGGAGGGGTCCCGGCCGAGGCCAAGATCGACAACCTCAAGTCGGGCGTGCTGATGGCCCATCTCTACGAGCCGGTTGTCAATCCCGCCTACCAGGCCTACGCCACTCACGCGGGCTTCCTGGTCAATCCCTGCGATGCCTACCAGCCCCAGCAGAAAGGCAAGGTGGAGCGGGACGTGTCGTTCACGAAGCACAACGCCTTTGTGGGCATTCAGGTCCTCCCGAGCCTGGAGGAGGGAAACCGGATGCTCGCCGAGTGGAACCGGCGCTGGGCCCGGACTCGCATCCACGGGACTACGCGTCGGCAGGTCTGGGAGCATTTCCTCTCCGAGGAGAAGCCCGTCCTCAAAGCCCTGCCCGATGCGCCGTTTTCCATGCTGCACCAGGGGTTGCGGCGGGTTGACGTCCATGGGCACGTACAGATCGAGGGCAACTTCTACAGCGTCCCGGCACAATACCTTCGCCAAGAGGTCGTCGTCCAATGGGACTCCCGCGTGGTGAAGATCCTGGTCGACGACGAACCCGTAGCTCAGCATCGTCGCGATCAGGGCAGGGCCAAGGTCGTGTCCAATCCCGAACACTTCCCCACCGGGATGCCGTCCAACGCCTCGTCGTTCGTCAAGTACTACATGGACCGATCCCAGGAGATCGGACCCTGTTGCCATGCCTTGGCGCAGCGACTCCTCACGGGGCCGAACGAGGGGAATCCGATCGCCGTCAAGCGTCTGCGAGGGATCGTCATCGACCTCAACAGGCGCTTTGGGCCAAAGATCCTGGAGGAGGCATGCAAGAGCGCCGCTTCCATCCCGAATCCCTCCTGGAACACGCTCCAGACGATCTGCTTCGACTTGGTTGAGAAGCAAGCAGGCAAAGGTCCAGAGGGACCCGACAGCGGGCCTCGAACGGATCTCCAGCAAGAACACCGCTTGATCCGCCCGCCGGAGGAATACGGCCAGGTGGTTCGCCAACTCGTGGAGGCCGCCCAGTGAAACCCAAAAGCAAGCCCTCAAGCGATCCCGTGGTGACGTCCGAATCGATCTGCCAGAAGCTCCGGGGCTTCCGCGTCAGCGGCATGGCCATGGCCTTGCCGGTGCGCTTGATCGAAGCTAGGGCCACGGACTGTGACTACCTGGAATTCCTGGACGGACTCCTGACCGATGAGATGGACAAGCGCCGCGAGACCTTGGTGGAGCGGCGCTTCAAGGCCTCCCGGATGCCCTACCGCAAGACCATTGATGAATTCGACTTCGAATTCAACCCGGCGATCCCCAAGCGACGGGTCCAGGAGCTGGCCTCGACGCGGTTTGTCGCCCAGAGCACCAACGTCCTGATGGTTGGGCCTCCAGGCCTGGGCAAGAGCCATCTGGCCATGGCGCTGGGCATGAACGCGATCAGGCAGGCCTATACGGTGGTCTACCGGTCGGCGTTCGATCTGGTGGATGAAATTGAGGCCGCGGAGAAGGCCGGACAGCGGAGGAAACTCATCCAGCAATTCACACAGGCACAGCTGTTGATCGTGGACGAGTTCGGGATGCGATCGATGCCGGGCAATGCCGCCGTGGACTTTTTGGAGATCGCACATCGGCGTCACGGCAACGGGGCCACCATCATCGCGACCAACCGGCCGGTGGAGGACTGGGGTACGATGCTGGGAGACAACGCCTCGACCTCGGCGATCCTGGACCGGTTCCTGGATCAAGCGGAGATCATCCCCATGGAAGGGAAGTCCTACAGGACCGCCCGCCGGAAGGGCGGCGCTGACTCCACGGAATAGCAGCGATAGAAGCTGCCTCCGACTGCCAGAGAAGAGCTGGTCCTCTTCGAATGGTGGGTTCGGTGCACGCTAGGATTGCCACCCCGAGGCCATAAACTGTCGAGATCGAGAAGTATGTTGCGGCACGGAGTCGCAATCGAATTACCCCAAATTCCCAATCGTTCTGAATCTCCTTGAGGCAAATTCTGACTGGAATCGTCCGAATTTGAAGCCGTGTTGCAAACTGAATTCTTTTGGTAGACCAAGTTGACAGGTATTTGGTCGAGGTCTAGCTTCTTGAAATACGCGCTGAAACTCCGCACCAAATTCCAAGGGATAAACGATGGCGTCCACACAGTCCAAAAATGGCGACCCAACGTTCATGGCCTCGCTCAGGAACTGGATGAGAATTCGTCCCACTCGACTCTCCAGCAAGATCATCCTCATCGCAGCAGGTCTTATCCCCTTGTTGAGCAGTTGCGAGTCTGACCCTGCATCGAATAATCCTGCCGCTTCCAATTCAAAGGAAGGCACGATTTTAGCCCTCGATTCGGTGCAGCGTCATGCTTTGTGCTTTGATGGTGGGGTAGCCGGAGGCGTCGTCCTTGATTTGGTTGAGAAAGCTGCAGATAATCTCGTCTCCAAGGAACATGTGGTAGTTCTGGAATGTGATTCGGTTTGGGCGAATCAGGACACCTTCTTGAACTACGTCGGAAGAAGCAATACAGCGATTCAGGGGTTGAAATCCACCGATTGCGAATTCAGTCTGAATTTGACCGGGAAGACGACCGGAGCAATGAATACACAGCTAAACTATCGGTTCTCGACACTTCCAGGAAATGGGACCATCGGTCCTGATACCATCAACCCAAATATCTGCGCTGATTACACTGACGATAGCCTGTTAAAGTCTTATAAAACGCCATTCAAGGGGTTCACTTACCTCAATCCAGTTACAGTGACTTTCGATGTGCAGCTGGATGTCGATTCGTCTGCTCAAACGATCTGGAACAAAAGCTTAAATCAGACTAATGCAGATGGGACTCAGTACGTGTTCACCGATTCTTCATACAGCATTGCTAGCTGGTATACGAAGGCCAATACTAGAGCGTCTTTAGGCAAAATCATTAACTACCCTGCAAAGCACTTTGGGAAAGATCAGCTTGTTTCTTTTCCTGTGCATTTCTCCGACAGTCTATCCTATGTTTCTCGCGCTTCGCCAGATGCATCAAATAACTGTCCTGAAAACATTCACACTTTGCGGTGGATAGAATGTGATCCATCAGACAATCATTGCGTGGATGAGCAAGGCAAGGCTGTTTCTTCTACCGTGTCGTATAGTCAAGTCTTTGGGCGATCTCAGCTACATTCCACCTTCAAGGACGAAGAGAAAAATTATTATGACTCTACGAATTACCATTCGCAGAAAATCTTCGTGGATATTTTTGATCATTGGCTAACGAGGTTCGATGTCACACAAAAGCCGGTACCCCATATTAGGACGTCATACAATTGGTACGAATGCCGTGACACTGTGGTCTATTCATACCCAGACTGCCAATACGACGCGCAAGGCAATCCATATGACTGCATAACAATAAACGATTCTGATTGCCGCCATACTTCTGAAGATTCTGCCACCTATCGTCACTCTGATACGACTGTCTCTTATGATCCAGTTTGCACTCCTACATTCCTTGATTCACAAGTAGTGGATCCGGATGAGAATGGATCCGGCGCTCTGCTTGGAATCTCTGTTGCGGATAGTATTTCCGACACTGGCATCGGTACATATCATGTTCTGATTTGCAAGAAGTGCGTTGAGTCAATAGCAAATTATGATCCGTACTTTTTGTACGATATCATGCGACATGAAGTGGGCCACGTCTTATTCCAGCCAATTACTATCGACCCCCCAAAATCGGATCCACAGGTCTATCTTTGGTATTCCGCTCATGCCATGAACGCAACACATTTCATGTATCGGAGCAGCGATCATTTCGCCACGCTTTCTGGGCTTCCAAAAAGCTCATGGGACACATATAATACATTTCCGTATTACAATGATGAGAGTGTCCCGCAATACATCAATCGCATGTTCCTCTATTACCCGAAGTTCAAGCCAACATGGACCTTCTAAAATGGAACAGGGCATCTATAACCCGAATACCAGATTCACTGGAGGTATGTCATGATAATGTTCGCTAACCTACTGACGCTGGTGATTGCGGGGCATGTGAAGCAAGTGCCATACTACCAAGACGCCAACATTACGATGAACGTCTTCGACAATGCCACCAGTCGCCAGCACTACACAAATGACTTCATTCATGCTTATGAAGCAGGATTGAAGACGATCCGGTACCCTGATGGGCTGGGTTGCACCTTTGTGCTGGATGAAAGTTCTCGTACAATCCGAGGCGTGTGCTCTGACCGAAAGCAGAGGGAATACTTAGTCACTCCGGATCGTCATCCATTGATCCCAAGCGCTCAAGGCATGGATTTCGACCAAGATGGCAATTTGGCCGTGTTGGATGGGCGCTTTTGCCATTTGTTTACGCTTTCAAGCGATCGCAGCACCGCGACCCCAGGAAAGACCTTCATGGTCCCCATGCAGGGGAACGTCTCTAGCGTCATGTTCTTGAATGGGCTGACTTCCCAGGGCCAAAAATACCAACGCATCGCAATTGCCACAGAAGACGGCTTTGTCGGTCTCTTCACAATGGCTGGAAAGCGGGATACCATTTGGCGGTTGCCTGCTCAGATAACGGACGGAGAGTTACACCGCCTGTTTGGAGATGGATCCTCAACAAACGGCATCTTCGATTTTTATGGGATCGGGTCACGGCCAATGGGATGGTGGACCCTTCGGTGGAATCCTGACTTGCGCATTTTGGATTTTCGAAGCACTCCAATGTTGAAAAACGACTCCACCTTGGGGCTTGTTGCACCCAAGATGAATGGGGGAGAATTTCCGTTTTTGGCAGGAATTTCCAGCTTGGTGCCCATTTATCATGGAACAAATGAGCCCACCATGCTGGTGATGATCTACGAAGGCGATATCTACGAATTCTCCGCCGACGGCGTTTATATTTCCACGCCACTCCAGCAAAGTGTGATCAGGGTTGGAATGCCTCGAAATTCGAAAACCGTTCCGCGTATTCTGGAAGGTTCTCAATCATCGCCGCCTTTGCTGGCGAGCTGCAACACGCGAGACAACTGGCAACAGTGTCTCGAAATCGTCTCGGCCGACAATTTCAACATTGGGGGTGGTCTTCGGCGCTTCACCTACACCCCTGACAAATATGGAACCTTTATCCCCGTTGATTTGCATTGTACGCGAGCTGACCATACAGGGGATGATGTGACCAAACCTTCCGTGGGATTACGGAACACATCCTACTTCGATGCCATTCGAGGACCTAAGATCAGGCTGTTCGGATCCCGCCAAGAAATGCCGTCCCAACTGGTCCAGGCGGATCTTTACTATTCCCGTGTCCCAGGTGTCACTCTTTCGACGGGCTATTTGGATGCCAATCCCAATATTTGGTGGGTGGATGTTGCTTTCCCCACCAGCTTTGTTCTAAATCCTGGTGACAGCATTGCTACTTCCGATCTTCAACTGGGACTGCATTTCCAGGGGTATTACCCCGGCGTCTGGGATGCGACAAACGACTGGTCATTCAATGGTCCCACCTCCCTGCGTGGTGGGATCTACGCTTGGGACAGTGCGAGGCAGACGTACAATCTCGTCGGAGGTGCAGTGCCCGATCCATCGGTTGCGCCGTTGCCAGTACAGCATCCAGTTTCTGCGGTTCTTTCGCTTGCGGCCTCTCAATGGGGAATACAGAGTGGGAATGCAACTCTGCAGGCGGTCGATTCGGGGCTGCTGGCCAATCTTCAAGGCTACACCGTTGTCGCCTCGCAGCCCATGGATCCCAAGACCTTGAACTTCTCTCAAGGAACCATTTCGATCCAATACGAACTGCTCTCTCCGCTGCCGAATCCTTGGTGGCCAGGGGCACTGGACTTGTCGTTTGATTCTCCAATGAACGGGGTTTACAGTCAGTATGTCGGCCATGTGAATATCGCAAATACAGTCAACCAAGTCCAGACAGCACAATTTCCGCTCCCCGCCGGGGTAGTTGGACGTATGTGGACAGCCGCGGACTTCCGGATTCTATTGGCCCTGAATGGCCCTCCGGGAACACAATTGGTGATCCAGAAAATCACATTGCCGTGAGTGGGAAACATTGACCTATTGTGGAATCTTCCATTTTGGCCCAGGGTATATCCTGGGCCTTTTTGCCTCCAGAAAGGCCCAGGATTCATGAAGTACAAGACTCTCCATTTGTCGTTTATGCTGGTTGGCCTAAGCCTACTGACGTCCTGCCGTCGATACACCGCCACCTATTTTGAAAATCGACTTGGGGATCTGGGGAGAAAAACCTATGGAATTCCCTGGAACCCATATATCTCCTACGGCACATTGATCGATCCCCGGGATGGGCATACCTACCGGACAGTGAAGATCGGTCATCAAACTTGGATGGCGGAGAACTTGAATTACAATGCGAAGGGATCTTCATGCCCGTCCAATTCAGAAGACTCTTGTCATAAGTATGGCCGCTCCTATAGTTGGATTTCAGCTATGGGAATCGACTCCATTTATTACAGCTATGAAAGTTGGAAAGGATCAGATTCGCTCCATCAGGGAGTCTGCCCAACAGAGTGGCATGTTGCATCGAAGGTGGAATGGGAGTCCTTGGTCAATCAAGTTGGGGGCGATTCTATTGCTGGAACAGCTTTAAATTCTTCAAGTGGCTGGCATAGTGAATCTAAACAAGGCAGAGTTCAAGGTATGGGGAAGGATTTATACGGATTTCGTGGTATAGATGAAGTTGACCAGTACGCTCTCTTTTGGTCTGCTTCAGATGATGGGCCGTCAACATCTTTGGGTGTGCATTTTGATACCTCTTTTGTCGCAATATGGGGGGCCCCCAAGTTCAATCCTCGCTCTGTTCGTTGCGTTCAGAATGAGCAAACCAAGTAAGTGCAGCAACATCATTGCTTATAGGTAACGAATTTTCGGACTATCCATATAGTTGGAAATAGGGAACAATATCCTGGATCCGCATTTTTCCGGTTTTTATCCATTTCGGCCCAGGAGAGATCCTGGGTCTTTTTGCCTCGAGGAAGGACAAGAACTCATGAAGCAACGGACTCTTCATTTGCCATTGATGCTAATTGCCCTAAGCTTGCTAACTTCGTGTCGCCAATACACCACAACGTACTTCGAAAATCGGCTGGGGGATCTTAGGCGAAAAGCCTTTGGAATTCCTTGGAACCCATTCATTCGCTATGGAGCCTTGACCGATGCCCGAGATGGGCATACCTACCGGACTGTGAAGATCGGTCATCAAACGTGGATGGCTGAGAACTTGAATTACAAAATAGCGAATTCTTCTTGTGGCGGGAATTCGGAAGATTCTTGTATTAAATATGGGCGCTTCTATGAATGGGAAGTGGCAATGAATATTGCGCATGTTATACCCAAAGTGCCTTTACACTTGATTGACAGCCCCTTTCCTCCGCGTTACAGATGGGGTGGTCCAGATTCTTTGCACCAAGGCATATGCCCTGAAGGATGGCACCTTCCTACTTATACGGAGTGGGAACAACTAATCACCTATATAAAGAAAGATTCAACGGCTCTTCGGAAGGATTCGTTGGCGACGATTCAGCTCACTTCGCTACTGGGCTGGCCTATCGAAATGTTTCGCAGAAAGATCTTAAATGATTTCAATGGAACGGATACTTATGGTTTTCGGGCATTGCCAGCAGGAGAGATGTCTTACGGAACTATTCCGGGCAATGGCGGCTCCGCTGGCTTTTGGTCTGCCACCGAAGTCAACGGAGGGTTTGGTGAATATGCTTGGATTTACTTCATCGGCCTCTACAGATACGTAAATCATATGGATGCCTATAAATCCAGCGGGCACAGTGTACGCTGTGTTAAGGATCCAATGTGATGCTGTGAATCTTCTATGAAGCACCACACTACAAGCATAATTTGAAGAATACGAGATCGTGAGGTATCCATGATGCGATCGTCTTTCTGGTTAGCATTAATTTTGCTTTGCCTAAGCCTACTGACGTCCTGCCGCCAGTACACAGCCACGTATTTTGAAAATCGACTCGGGGATCTAGGAAGAAAAACCTATGGAATTCCATGGAACCCATTTATCTCCTATGGCACCCTGATCGATGTCAGGGATGGTCATACCTACCGGACAGTGAAGATCGGTCGACAGACATGGATGGCGGAGAACCTAAATTACAATGCGAAGGAATCTTCATGTCCTTCCAATTCAGAAGATTCCTGTGGTAAGTATGGCCGTTCCTATAATTGGATTCTCGCGACAGGAAGAAGTCAATCCGTTTACTACAAATCCGAAGGTTGGAAGGAGCGCGACACGATTCGCCAAGGGGTCTGCCCTGCGGACTGGCATGTTCCCCGTAAGACAGAATGGGAATCACTTGTCAATCAAGTAGGAGGCGATTCTATTGCTGGAACAGCTTTAAATTCTTCTCATGGCTGGTTCAACGAATCAAATCAGGGTAGGATTCAAAATGTTGGAACTGACTCTTTCGGGTTTCGGAACATACCCGAAGTTATCCAGTATGCTGTTTTTTGGTCGTCTTCTGATGATGGTCCATCATGCTCGATTGGCGTCCGTTTTGATGATTCTTCTGTCGTAATATGGGGAATTCGCAAGTCCGATTACCGCTCTGTCCGTTGCGTTCAGAATGAGCAAGCCAAGTAAGCGCCACAATATCCGTTACGTATTGGTATCGGAATTTCGAATTACACAAATAGTTGAAAATAGAGAACATTCGATCTGGACGATTTTTTCCAGGAGGTTTTGAGTAGGAGCCTGTGGACCGAGAATAAGGTATCTTTCCCTTGAGCTTGATCTTGTCCGTGACCCTATGTAACCTCAAACGGAGGAACCAGCATGAGCAAATTGCCGATCGCTACCCAATCAAGGATGCCCTGACCAGGTAAACCCAGAAGTGATCTCGAAGCCTGAGCCACCAGCTTGGGCTTTTTCATTCCCCACTTTTGTCACCCACCATGGCTGTCTCCAGGCAGACAGAATCTGGCGCAATAATGTTCTCCCGAGCTTGCCTGCGAGCCCCCCTAGTGGCACAGCGAGGACCACCAGGGCGGTCTCCTGGGCAAACCTTGAATCGCAGCAGGTCACCGGAATCACATGTCCGTCAAAGTCCTCAGCCTCCCCGAATTCGATGCAGTGACCGAGGGTCCTTCCTTCCACGAGTGCCTTGACTCGAACCCCGAAAATCTTCTGAGGACTAGCTTTTTGGGTGACCACCAAGTGAATCACTTTCAAGTGTCCGAAAGTGGATCACTTTGAGGTGTCCGCTGACAGGCTGAGCATGCAGCAGATTTTGTCGCGCCTGGGTATTTCCTGGTGGAAGATTCCGCTGGTGCTGTGGCGGGCGCGAAGCCTTCTGGAATCGGACC
>OCZT010008107.1_pt1 | contig 10253 bp, 16 predicted proteins | sample 1539031 | NCBI WGS metagenome assembly OCZT01 (sample SAMEA3539308, study PRJEB22396) | soil metagenome | biome: tundra; feature: field; material: soil | place: USA | collected 2010-05 | depth 0.15 m
GTTGTTCAATTGCTTTTTCTTGTTCGTCTTTTTTCTGATTTATCAACCGAGAAAACAGGTCTTTTTGAATATTCAAATGTGTTCTGATTTGGGTTGCTCTATTCTTATGATAATCAGCATCGAAATATTGTTCATTATCCGCACATTTCCATTTTTGTTCCAGATGCCAATCTATCAATGTTTCTAGTTCATACTTACTAATTTCAATCATGCTTCTTTCCTTTGATTATAACTTTATCGGCAAAACCAATTCGAACAAGTCCCATAAGTAACGTTATTGGTCCAAGGCAAACTGCCACAAAAGCTAAGCCTATATCTCCAACTGTAAAATCACGACCGCTTTCAGTATCCATTTTAATTAACCATGTTGTTGAACCTAAACCAATAATAAGCCAAAAAGCAACGATAATCAGAAATATCTCAAACATTTTTTACCATCCTTAAATAATTTTGTATGTTTTCTGCAATAGATTTGATGACAGGAACTGCCACACTGTTGCCGAATTGTTTATAAGCTTGGACATCACTGACAACTATTTTGAAGCTTTCTGGAAAACCTTGTATTCGTGCTGCTTCTCGTGGTGTCAACATTCTTGGATTTTTGTTATCTTGTTTTAGTAATATTTCTGATCCATCTTTGTAATATCTTGCTGATATGGCTCTTGTATATGCGTAATCTATATCTCGCAATATATACCCGAAACCTTTCCCTTTTGCTATATTATTAAGTTTTCTTTCTTGCAAATAGTTCCACATTTTATCACTTAATGTATATTTTGGATCAGTATCTGGTTCTAAAATATTTGATATCTTGGTTGGTGTTTTTGTTCCTGATGGAAATCGAAAATCATTAATAAAATCTATCGTATTAACATCATCGGATTTGAAACAAACCAAGAAAATCCTTGCTCTTGTCTGAGGAAGTCCGAAGTCTTTGGCATTCAATATCTTATAAAACACTTTGTATCCCAAATCATTTAAAGTTCTATATATTATTCGGAAAGTGTTTCCTTTGTCATGTAATAACAAATTTGGTACATTCTCCAAAAATATCGCTGATGGTTTATGATAATCGATGATTTTGACAATGTTGAAAAAAAGAGTTCCTCTGGTATCATCAAATCCTTTTTTCAAACCTGAGATAGAAAACGACTGACACGGAAAACCAGCCAATAGAACATCAAATGGAGGAATAAAGGCTATATCAACAAGCGCAATATCTCCTTCTATATTAGAATCTGGAAAATTTGCTTTGTATGTTTGTTGAGCGAATTTATCCCATTCGGATGTGAATACACAGTTCCAACCTATATTTTCAAAACCCAATCTGATTCCGCCAATCCCCGCAAACAAGTCTACAAAATCCAATCTAAACCTCAAAAATTTCTTAAATTTTCAATAAGATTGTGTTCTGCTATATGAGCATCAATAACAGCCAAAGCTTCGTCCAAAGTATGAAATTTTGTTATCAATGGATGATCCATTACATTATATCGTTTTTCCATTATGTATGGATAGTTTCCAACAAACAACACTTGTTTTTTTGAAGCCAATGCTGCGCCTATTTCGCACAAAGCGCCTTTCAAAACTTCACCTTCTTCACAGTAAGCAAGACAAAAATCAGCAGAAGATGCTTCAGAAATACATTTATCCCAATGAGTCGACCAATCGGTAATAGTGTTGGCTGATCCAAAATCAATCCATGATGAATTGATTGGCCATCCTTCTTCTCTGAGTTTTATCCACTTATCAGCATGAATGACTTTGCTGGCGACATAAAAAATCGTCATGGCAACAACACAGCCTTGGTGATATGAATGCCTTCTTCCAAGGTTTCGACTCTATAGGTAATACATTCAAGCATCATAGAATGTGTGTTGAATTCTGTATCTTTTTCCATTGCTGCGACGACAATGATATGGTTATCCATTGCCCAAGCCAATTCCATTGCAGTTCCAACAGATGTTGAAGTTGCTTTTAAGAAATTAACGAAAATTAAATCGGCTTTACAACAATCGTCGTGGTCTCTATATAGAATACCTTTAGCACTGGATAGAGGATTGTATTCATAAGCTTTGTCAAGCACACCTTCGCTTTGTAAGAACGATTTTGCTCGTAATGGTGAATAGCAATCGATAGAATGTTCTTTGAGAGCTTGTCTAATTTGGTCTCTCCATGCTTCGGCTTCATCATATGTATAACCACTAATACCACCGGCAAGATAAAGTCTTTTACTCATTATTCGGTTATTCCTTTTACGTTGTCTAATGATAGTTTGGCCATTGCAATGAATATCTTCCAAGCTTTATAGATTTCTGGATTAGCCAAGGTTTTTCGTTGCAAATAAATATAAAAATCTGCATGATCTTTTGAGAAAGCAATGACTTTTTTGTAGTTTCTGACTTGAGATTCTATCCCTGCTAGTTTTGTTTGCAACAATTCTATTACGTTTAGTTGTGCATTTTCCGCATGAAGATTCATACTGTAAAATCGCTCTCATTCAAAATGGTCAATAGTTTCTTTACAAGTTGTTTGTCTTTGAATAACTTCATATCATATTCTTTGACGATGCTTCTTATCGAATCGACGCGCCGCCTGTGTTCGATTCGTAGGTCATACACCATATCCGTTTTTTTCTGTAATGCGGCAATCGCATCATCAAAATCATATCCCATATAACCACACGGTCGCAAATATACAACTTGCTGTCCACGTTTTGCCATTTCAGCAAATGGCGGCGGGACATAGGTTGGATAAGGATAGTCATTCGGTTTCATAGCGATTCTCCAGAAAATGGTTGATAATCTGCTTTCCAAGATGGTTCAGCTATTCCTGCTTTGGCAAGAAATACTTTCCATTCATCGTATAAAATTTCATTCTTCTTGATAACAGAATTTAGCTGTTGCATAAATGTGGCCGCATTATTGATTCTTTCAAATTCGATTGAAAGCGCATCGGCTTCTTTATTTGCTTCTGCTATTTTTTCATATAAGGAAGAAATATATTTTGCTTTTGTATCATAATCATTCATTTGCTCACTCTATCATGAGCGAGAGTTGATTTCAATATTATGTGGAGTTTTTAGAGTTCGAGTCGTCAAAAAATGAACTATAGGAAGAATATTATATGGAGATTTTTATGGTTTCTTATAGAAGTATTTTGGTTTAGCAAGATTGTTTCTTGGATCAACCATTTTATCAGCCGCTTTACGACTGATATTACCATCTTTCTTGGTTGCGCTCATGATAGTAGGATCGGTTTTTGGATTAAATTCTTCTTCGATTTCATCTGATGCCCAATTTGGATCAACATGATATCCGACATAAGCGAGGATGGTTTTATCGCCTCTTAATAATGCAGCGGCTATTCTATGCGCTCCATCAATGACCTGTTTATCCAATCTATCATATACGATGGGAGGAGTTGTTTTAGAATCCATTTTAGAAAATTCTATAACGTCTTTATTATCTCTGTCATGCCACCCCAAACTCGATGCAGCCATCGACAGTCCTGACTTAGATAAATGGATTCTTTTCAAAATATAATCGGAATATCGATTTATACGGTGTGATATATTTCCTTCATTAAAATCCTCTAAACTATAATGAATAGATTTACAAAGGTCTTTTACTTCTTGATTGCTTGCGACTTGTGGCAGTTCAGATTCAAGAAATATTTCATCTTCGCTGAATAAAGGCTTTCTGTTGTTTTCAATTAATTTGAAACGTGAATCATCGGTCAATGTTTTGAGCAATGCGATATTTTCAGGAAATCGTTTATAAAAATTATATCTGTTTTGTCTCATGTATATTGTTTTGATATATTTTGTAGCTGGTTTTATATCACCAACACAGAATTCCTCAAACTCGTGGGTATCGCCACCAGTAGTATTTTGTCCTCTATACGATGGTGATGTTAGATTTGCGGCCCAAAAATCGAATGGGATGATTTTGTTGGTCTGAGATAGTTTTCTTTGGTCTATTTCAAATACAACATCACCAAAATCTAACCCTTTCTGATAATCACGAGTCAAACTAATGCCGTGAACTCCGCCGAAACCAGGACTGCCCCCCAATCCTGCCAGTCTTTTATTATCGTGTGCTGTATTGGCTTTGAATACATTATCATTCAAAATCGCTGCGGCATGAAACAAAGATGTTCCATGATAAAGTGGTGCGTCTCTGCCTTCAAATATTTCTTTATATCGCATCCGTTATTTATATTTCTATAAGCCTTTTCATGATTATTTCAACGAAATCGTATAACATTTCTATGGGCATATAGGATTCAAATCCTCCGCAATTTTTTACTAATTTTTGATAATGAAATATGCTTTCTAATAATTCTTCATTATCTTTTTCGAAAGCGTATCGTTTTATAATTTTATCGTCTTCTGATATCAACTCAATGATATTTGGTTTATCATCATAATAAGTTATCGAATGAATTATGTATTGCTCTTGTCCGATGATAAACATGGCATGAAATATTCCTTTTTCTTCATAATATCCACATGCTCTAAAGCGCCTATTATAATGGCTGCTGCTTTGATCAACGAATCTTCAAATTCAAAAACATCCGGCTTTCTGTGGTTTCTTGTTGTTGTTTCTAATGCATAACTGGAAATTAATGCTGACCAGTCATTTGGACGATTTTCAATATCGAATTCACGTCCAGGCAAATTGAATTGCCTGGAACGCTCATCGATAATCTTCTGTATTATTTCAGCTTGCTTCAACTTCAGTCTCTAACTGAACCGTCGATGTTATTCTAGGCTCCTGTTCTGCTGCTGGCGCTGCTGGTGCCAATTTTGAAATCATCCCCATCATTGAACCAAGAGTTTTTTCAAGATTGCTCATGCGATCTTCCATAGGGTTGGGCTGTTTTGCTTTCTCTGGGAAGAACTGAGAATCTACAAGACTCTCTGGCTTATATGCTGATGCAATGTCGATTTTTTGGGATGCTTCAGGAGCATAATAGGATGATGCTGGAGGACTCATATTACCAACTTGTGTTTGTGGTATTTTTTCTTGATGACGAGGCTGTTGTTGTCTCAAAGCTGGGTCTTTCTGATAAGCCGCATTTCTTTTCTTTTGAGCATCGGCTTCTAACATTTCAGCTTCCATGAGCAAGCCTCTTGCGATTGACTTGGCATTTTCTGAAGATTCTGCTTGTTGATTATTGATATGTGGATTGAACTTGTTTGTTTCCCAATCATTACCAACTTGTTGTTGATTAGGAGAAGAACGTCCCATTTTTATAAGAACTTCTGACAACAATTCTGGCTGATGTGGTGCTGGCGGAACCATATAAACTTTATTCGTTGGGTATGATACGATTTTAGCACTGGCATTCAAAGCTTGAATGACGGACTCGCCAGTATCAGGCATCAAATGTCTTGCTAATACAAAGCCAAGATTTTCTGCTTGTTGGCCTTCTGTTGATTCCAAAACATGCATCAACGCATCATGAAATCTTTGTGGTAATGCATCGGTGATAACGATAAACGCTTTATCTCCACCAATAGGCGGTTGCATATCAATGATAGCACAACGTGCGCCTGTATTTGTTCTTCCTATATGTCTCATTTCTGTTGTTCCTTATAATAGTTTTTTAGATCAATCATGATACCGCTCCTATATTTTCAATGTCTTCATCTGATGGAGCAGATTCTTTATTTTTTTGAATAGCTGCTTGTGCGGATTCAACAAATGCCTGTAATTTATCTCTAACGCTAAGGATCGGACGAATGTTGTCCCATCCTTTGAATGCTCCTTCTTGTGCGGCATGATCGATAATCTTTATAGCATCAGCTATATCATTGAAATTCAAATTCATTTGTTGATCCATTTATAAAACTCCTGCCAAAATATTTAGCATATTGGAGCATTATATATCAATATAATGATATAATACAATAAAAAAAGACAAAAAAACAGCCATTAGATTACTAATGGCTGTTTTATTTTAGATGTGGTTTCCCACTAAACAGAAATCTTAGCTAAGATCAACTGCAACGATTGCGGCTCTCATAGCATTGAAAAGAGCAATTGTGTCTGTGAACGGAGTTTGCTGATGGTCGGTTACGCCAAGAGCTTTCTGTTCTGCTAGACTGGTAACAACCATTCCTTGAATGATATCAAAAAGAGCGTTTTTCTTAGCCATTGCGCCTGTTTGAGCCATAACTGTTGCGATATGACCGTGTACTGAAGCTTGTGTATGTGCCATTTTATTGGTTCCTATTAAATATGTGTAATTGTATTTAGGTAGAGTATCAAAATAAAACCACAAAGTCAATATTTATTTTTAGATATTATCTTCAAATTGAGACAACTACAGTTTCAATAGATAAAAGGATCGTGTTTTCTGGCTTTTTTGATTTTTCGATATAATTTCCATGATTTCCATTTAGCCTTCAACATTTTAAAAAAAATAATCATATTACATCCATTTAAAAGATTTTTATATTATGACGAAAGGAAAATTTATTAGCATCTTCCCAACTATTCACTAAAGGTTCGCCTTTTATATTTAAACTCGTATTTAATAACATACCACATCCAGTGCGTTTGTGCCATTTTGATAAAAGTTCAAACAATATTGGATTATTTTCATTGGTTACAGTTTGAATTCTACTACTATTATCAATATGACATATTGCTGGAAACTGATCTGGATATTTACATGTAACCGCATATTGCATATATGGAGATTCCTTAACCGGCATATCAAAATATTGATGGGCCATATGTTCTAAAACCATCGGCGCAAACGGTCGAAACAGTTCACGTTTTTTTATTTGATTCATTCTATCTTTGATATTTTTTCCACGAGGGTCTGCCAAAAGACTTCGATTTCCTAATGCTCTTGGTCCGAATTCAGCTTTTCCATTGGCAATTCCTATTATCTCTCCCATTTCAAGAGAATTTAATATTCCATTCATATCTAAAAAAATTCTATCAATGTTATAACCAAGATAAGGAGTTTTCCATTCAATATGTTTAGAATGATATGCTAATGCTGCGCCAAGAGAACTACCAGAATCTCCAGGATTTGGCATAATCCAAATATCATCATATTTACATTGAGAAGCTATTTGTGTATTCGACACACAATTTAACGCTACACCACCGCCGAATACCAAGTTATTGCTGTTTGTTATTTTTTTAGCAAAGATCATCAAGTCGATCAAATAATCGTTTGTTATTTTTTGAATGGATGCTGCGATATCTTGAACATTTTTTATTTCTGGTTTCCACCATAATATCCCCCTATGAACATTATGTTTCAATCTAAAATACGGAGCATTCATGTTTGATATGAAATCGTTCTTTATATCTTCAACATATACAGGTTTACCAAAAGCAGCCATACCCATGGTGATGTATTCTTCTTCGTTTGGTTTGAAACCACATCTTTGAGTCATTGCAGTATAAAGTAAGCCAAGACTATGTGGATAATTTTGAGACCACACTTTAGCTAATTTAGAACCATTACCTTTCCATATTGAAATTGTAGTAAATTCACCAATGGCATCGACTATAACAACACACGCATTTTCAAATGGAGAGGTAAAATAACCGGCAGACGCATGTGAATAATGATGACTATAGTATTTTATTGGAATACCACTCAATCCAAATTTAGCCAGATACGACGATGGTGTTATTGATACAACTTCATTCCATTGTCCGGACATTATTTGTCTTGCTTTTTTTATCCAAGGACGTTCATACCAACAAATAATATCCGGTTTTTCAAAATTTAGTGCATCATTTAATAAATCATCATTCAAATATTCATCATTTTTTTTACGAGAATATCGCTCAGAGTGAGCCGCAAAAACAATATCATTATTCAAAATGACACTAACAGAAGCATCGTGACCAAGGGCGTTGATGCCAAGTATTTTCATTACCGCAACGATTTAGAACGTATGTCTTCTCATAAGTTTTTCAAAATGTGTATCACATTCCGCTGATTTTTGTAAAAGAACTGTTTCCATTGCTACTTTTTCATCCAATCCATAAGTTGGATTAGCAATGTTTTTGGTTATATCTGTCAAAACTTTTGTCATTATTTTAGACGTAACATCATTGATTTCTTCTTGAGTTTCTCCTGCTGCTATTATTTGTGGAATGAAAATTTCAACAGCTATCTCTTCAAAAGCTTTGTTATGATCTTTTTCATCTTTGGCTAAATCTTGATATCCCTTGGCTACAGATTTCAATGTTGTTCCGTTTGGTGAAGTCAATGTAAGAATGGATGCAGCTACTTGAAGATGTAAATGAGACAGTGTAAGATTTGTTGCCATACATTGTATTATTTTTGTCATTTCTTGTGCAGGATCGCCTTCTTCATGTTCTTCTGAAAACGCAGACATCGGTAACAACAATATGATTGCGGTAAATAACGTATATATAATTTTCATTGCGGTAGCTCCTATTATGGGGTATGTTAATTTACTACTATTTAGGAAAAGAAAAACCTATGGATATACCATATCACAGTTTGATATTTTGTGAAACATATAACGATCTAAATCTATTCCCAATCCATGAAAGATTGTCTATCAAAATAATAGAAAACAGTTTGGTTGGCGATAATCAACGTTTTAGATTGTCATCAATCATATTTGGTGAATTGTATCATCGTGTAAACCTAAAACTTTCTCTTGGAGAACGAACGGCAGTCTACGTAGGAGATTTGTCATTAGACGAAAAAAATCATCTGTTATCGTTAGTAAACAATCAAGGAGCATATTCTTTTAATTTCAAAACAGGAATGACTTTATTACATCCATTTCTAAAAGAAGATTGGAAAGGTATCACAGTCGTCGGAGATGTTCATGGTGATAAAAAAGCATTGTTGTCTGCAATAAGATGGGCAAAATCCAGACAGCATTATGTTTGGTTTCTTGGCGATATCATAGATTATGGCAAAGATACTTTAGAGACAATGGATATTGTTTATGAGTTGGTTATGCACGGTAAAGCTTCAATGATATTAGGAAATCATGAAAGAAAAATCGCTCGATGGATAGAACAAAGAGAAAAAGGAAACGTCTATCTTCGTATCAGCGATGGAAACAGAGTTACGGTCAATGCCATTGAAAATCTTAGGACGATAGAACGTAAAAAATGGATTGGAAGGTATCGTGGATTGATGGCGCATGCTCAACTAATGCAACAGTTTTCTAATACAACCATTGTTCATGCCGCCGCTCATCCGTCTTTATGGAATGAAAAACAAAATGATATAGCCATTGAACAATTTGCTTTATATGGAGAATCTATTCACATGGGAAAAACATATACGAGAACCTATGATTGGATTGACTCAGTTCCAAAAAATGAGACAGTTATCATTGGACATGATGTTTTACATACATATCCATCGGTAAAAACTGGAAAAAGTGGAGGCGAAATAATTTTTTTAGATACTGGCGCTGGCAAGGGGGGGTTTTTATCAAGCGCTGATTTGAAATTTGACTCCGATTACAATCTTAGATTAGAATGTTTTAAGGTTTATAAATGATCGACTATGATTTTATTAATTCTGTATAACTACAGTCCAGTGTCCAAACACTTGATTCATTAAATCATTGCTCATAAATATAATATAGCATATAATAGACCATCAAATCAAATTGAAAATAGCTTTAATGACTCACACTCTCCTGCTTAATGCTGACGCTAGACCAGTTAGTTTCCTACCAATTTCATCAATCTCATGGCAAGATGCAATCAGATTTTTATACACGGGAGTTGCCGAGGTTTTACACACATATGATGATTTTGAAGTTCATAGCCCAAGCGTCACTATGTTGGTTCCTTCCGTTATCATCTTGAAAAAACAAATCAAGAAGTTTCGGACTTGGATAGCAAGAGACAACACAGCCCAAAGAGATTTGGTGTTCTTGCGTGATTTGTACATCTGCCAATATTGCGGCGATCAGTTTCCTCGTAAGTCTCTTACGTTGGACCACGTTACGCCTCGATATAATGGTGGTCGCACGAAGTGGGAAAATGTATCTACATCGTGCTCCTCATGCAACTGTAAGCGTGGGCATGACGAACGCATTCAACCACATACAAAACCATATAGGCCAACATACGATCAATTAATAAGCAATATGATGAAGTTTCCAATCACGATTCCTGCGCCTGAATGGAACTATTATTTAGGATGGGAAGAAGAACTTGTTCGTGTTATTAATCCAAAAAATAATAAAAAATATTCTTCGCTTAATG
>OCZT010008108.1_pt1 | contig 10253 bp, 7 predicted proteins | sample 1539031 | NCBI WGS metagenome assembly OCZT01 (sample SAMEA3539308, study PRJEB22396) | soil metagenome | biome: tundra; feature: field; material: soil | place: USA | collected 2010-05 | depth 0.15 m
ATGCCGTGCAGCGTGCCCGATGGCTCGTTGCGCACGCAGGAGCCGAACTCCGCGATGCGCAGCGGAAGTTCGCGGTACGAGCGCAGGCCCTGGTTGAAGATCTGGATGTGGCCCGGGCAGTTCATGGGCTTGATCGCGTAGATCCGCTTCTCGGATTCCGTCACGAACATGTTCTCCTGGTACTTGTCCCAGTGCCCGGATTTTTCCCACAGCGTCTTGCTCATCACGCTGGGGGTGTTGACTTCCACGTAGCCTTCGGCCTCGATCTTCGTGCGGATGTAGTTCTGCAGCGTGCGGTACAGCGTCCAGCCCAGGGGGTGCCAGAAGATCATGCCCGGCATGTCGTCTTGCAGGTGGAACAGTTCCAACTTGCGGCCAATCACGCGGTGGTCGCGCTTCTTGGCTTCTTCGATGGACGCCACGTGCGCGTCCAGCGCCTTCTTGTCGTGGAAGGCCGTGGCGTAGATGCGCTGCAGCATGGGACGTTTTTCGTCACCCCGCCAATAGGCACCGGCCACCGAGAGCAACTTGACGTTGCCCAAAAATCCGGTGTGCGGAACGTGCGGCCCACGGCAGAGATCAAAGAAATTGCCCTGCGTGTAGTACGACACGGTGGGGTCGGTCCACTCGCGCATCATCTCGACCTTGTAGGCCTCTCCCTGGACGCCCCATTTTTCCATGGCTTCTAGGCGGTCGATCTCGTGGCGGCGGATCTCTAGCTTGGCGCGGGAGAGTTCCACCATTTTGGTTTCGATCAAAGGGAAGTCGTCGGGCGAAAACTTGTGGGGGCTTTCCATGTCGTAGTAGAAGCCGTTCTCGATATTCGGCCCGATGGCGAGTTTGGTGCCGGGGAACAGTTCCACGATGGCCTGGGCCATGAGGTGGGCGCTGGAGTGGCGCACGATGTCCATGGCTTCGGGGTCGCGCGTGGTCAGGATCTTGAACGTGCCGCTTGAAGGGAGCGCGCGGTGCAGATCCAGCTGAACACCGTCCAACGTCACAGCCACGGCCGCGTCCGCAAGGCGCGGCGAGATGGAGAGCGCGATGTCGTACCCGGTGGTGCCGGAAGTCACCTGCTTTTCCGATCCGTCGGGCAGGGTGAGCTTCAGGGGTTCCATGGCGTTCTCTCCGTGTTTGGGTCCAGTCGCGTCCAGCGGGATTGCTGGGAGCGAGACACGCCAAGTTAGAAAGCGGGGAACGAGCACTTGAGGTCAATGGGACCCCGTTGGTTTCTACCATAGCTGTCCGTGATCGGACTATTGGTGGCCCTGACAACTTTCGCCTCGGGCACCATCCACCGATGCGGCCTGGACAATCTTCCCGTGGGATGGGTCTCCGGGACGCCTCTGCCTCGTTCAAGTGCCCAGGGATCGAATGGGGCGGGCAGAGTCCTGTCTGCTCCCAACTCCCTTGTCACCGACCACTTCATCCTTTGGTGGACCATGACAGGGGTGCACCAAATCCGGGACGGCGGGAGGACCATCGCTGCAGGAGATTCTGTTCCGGGGCTGGTTCGGGCTGCGGCAACGGGGTTGGAAAAGGCGTGGCACCTGTATGTGGACACATTGGGGTATCTACCTCCGACACCCTATTTTGCCGGTGCTTTTGAGGGTTGGGGCGATGTCCCGCCTCGGGGGAAGTATCCCGTCGAAATCCTCTCCATCGCCAACAACGGCATGTTGGATGTGAAACCTGGAGACGAGTACTTCGGGCTCACCTATTCATTGAACGGCCCAGCCAGCGCCATGGAGCTGGGAGCGGACATCCCCACGTTCGGCCAGTGGTCGTATCGCAAGGACTTGGATGGGCAGGCGATCCGCGAGGACTACGCCACAGACTGGAACGTGGTGATGCAGTCCACCGCCGCGCATGAGCTGTTCCATGCGGTCCAATACAACTACGAATACAAACTGAACCATTTCCTCTTCGAGGCCTCCGCCGTGGCCATGGAGAAGGTCGTCGTGCCTCAGGAGTCCGATTACCTGTACAACACCAGGGTGGAGATCGGAGGGTTGTGCAACTTGTCCACTTTGACGCCGATGTTCTCTGCGATTCAGGCACAGGCCTATCCGCATGCTTGGTACGTGAAGCAGTTGGTGGCAGATTTTGGTGAGGACATGCTCAAGGCGTTGTGGGAGCACCGGGCGAACGCTCCCCAGCGGTCCATTGAAAACACCCTGCGCGATGTGATCGAATCCCGGACAACGGTTAGCCTGGACACCACGTTGGCTCGCTACGCCCTTCGGCTGGGACTTACAGGGCGCCGTTCCAACTGGCTCCAGTCCGTTTCCCCTGCGTTCTCCCCGTTCTCCGACGCCGCTCTCTTCGAGACGTTGGATGGAACCCTGACGCCCCCGGCATCCCCACAGACCATCCCTTTGCAGGCGGGGCAGATGCAGGAGTGGATCGATACCACCGGATCTTCTGCCGATCGGATCGTCGATTGGATCCCGGACGCCGGTGCCCAACTGGGTCACGCATGGAAGGGCGCGCCCGGATCTGGGATGGAGTGGCTGCGAGGGTCGGTCCGATTGCCCGGAAACACGACGCGCCAGGATGTCTGGTCGCTGTCCAACCCGGGACCCCTCGCCACCCTGCGCAACCTGGCCACCACCAAATCGGCCCGGCCTTTACTGTTGACATCCGATGCGCCCACTCGGACCAGTATCCACGTGGGACAGAATTTGGCATGGAAGGATGCCGGGGGCGCGATCCTCTCCGGTCTTGCGGTGCGCGACGATTCCTGCACGCCTCTCCTGCACACAGACGTTTGGATCCCGGTGGCTTCCGAGGATCCCTTTGCCGCTTCCATCACCGGTCGCAGCGGTGGGCATGTTTTTGTGCTGGAAGACGCCGATCGGGTGGTGTCCCTGCGCGGCGCGACGATCTCGCTGCCCTACACGGGCCTGGGCACGGTCTGGACCGGGAGCGGAGATGGCGTTTGGAGACCAGCGAGCGCCAGCGTCTCTGGAGGCACCACGGTGGTGACGCTGGGGAACCTAGACCTATCTGTGCCGGTTCGGATATTGGCAGCCCCTGGCCCTGCGCCGCAAGGTCTGGTGATGCGGCCCTTCCCCAATCCCTCGCGCGACGGAGCTTCCATCCACTTTCCCATCAGTGGCGCCGCCGCCGGGGCGAGCCTGGAGATTCTATCCGCAGACGGCACGGCCATCCGTCGCCTCGAGGCCGACCCCGGGAAAACAGAAATTGTTTGGGATGTGAAGAATGCCTCCGGTAGCGGGGTCAAGCCCGGAGTCTACTGGTACGTGTGGCGCGCAGTCACAGGTGCGAAGCGAGGAGAGCTTCTGATCGCGAAGTGACGGCCACTTCAGGTCTTCCCATGCGGCGAAGCCATCGGTAGTGGGATCCCATTCCGGCAAGGAAGGTGGGGTGTTCGCGGTAGGCCACGTCGTATTCCCGGCAGACCTGTTCTACCACGCGGGAGATGGCCGGGTAGTGGATGTGGCTCACGCGCGGGAACAAGTGGTGCTCAATCTGGAAGTTGAGTCCGCCCACGAGCCAAGTGACCACTGGGTTTTCGCGGCAAAAGTCCACCGTGGTCCGCACCTGGTGTTCGGCCCATCCAGCGTCCAACGAGCCATCTGACAGCACCTGCGGAAAAGACGATTCCTCTACCGCGTGGGCGAGCTGGAACACCACGCTCAAAGCCACGCCCAGGACAAGACTTGTCAGGAAGAACAAGGATAGGACGGGTAGGACGGGATGCAGCAGCAGGGGTACTCCCAGCGCAAGGGTCAGGAAAATCGCCTTTCCCGCAAGGAAGGTGAACAGCTCCCACTTGGCGGGTCGCGGAATCTTGTGGACGCCCAATCGCCCCGTTAGGGCGTCGCGGTCATCGTCGTAGATCCACCATTTGAGGGAAAGCAATCCGTAAAGCGGCCAAAGGTACAGGTGCTGCCAACGGTGGAAAGACATGCGGCGGTGGTGGGGGGAGAGCCGTCCAAAAATCCCGAGGTCAATATCGGCGTCGTGGCCCGCAAGGTTCACGTATTGGTGATGGAAAAGACCGTGCTTCCAGCGCCACATGTAGGAGCTCGCTCCTATCAGATCCAAGGTGGCGGCGCTCGCGAAGTTCAACCACGGATGCTTGGAGACGGCCTTGTGTCCACCGTCGTGCTGGATATTGAACCCGATTCCCGCCGCGGCCAATCCCATGAGAATGCTCAGCGGAACGGCCTGCCACCAGGTACGGGCGAAGAACACCAGAAGCACATAGATGGCGGCGGTGAAGCCCAGCACCACGGCGCTCTTGACGAACATGGCGCTCGCGTCGCGCTCGCTGTGTCCATGTTCCTTGAAGTGCGCGTCCACCCGGCGGCGCAGTTCCTGTCCGAAGCCCTTGTCCTCACCAAAACGCGGCAGAGACGTTTTCTTCTGCGCGACCGGAGTCGCCAGTGCGACTGCGGGATCCTCCATCAAGACCATGCTTTTCCTCAGACGCCGTCTACGCGTTCACGACGGACGGCGAAGGTGGCGATTCTCCAATGGAGAAGTTAGAAAAGGGGATTAGGAGTCGATCTCTGTCGCCGCGGTGGCAATTTTCGGGTCTTCCGGGCCTGGAGCCCAGGTTCCATGCGGGGAACCGAGGCCAGGTAAAATTTGGTAAAACCGCGCCACCGCTGTTCTAGCTTAGCTGCCACGATGCGCGGACGGTACGAGAAACGGCTGGGATGGACGGAGTTCCAGGGCGAATGGATCGCCTTAGGCCGGTCCTTCCTCCTTTCCTTCGGGGATATTGGCAAGACCGGCGCCTTCTCACAGGCCGCAGCCATCAGCTACTACGCCATCCTTTCCATCTTCCCCTTCTTGATGCTTTTGGTGGTGGTCTCCACGCGCCTTCTGGAGAATCCCGCGCTATCTGTGCAGGCCATCCGACTGCTGGGCTCCTACATGCCCAATGGCCGCCAATTTTTGTCAGATACGCTTCCGGTGCTGCAGCGGGTCTCGGGGACGCTGAGCGTGGTTTCCGTGGTGGGACTCGGGTGGTCTTCCATGGGGCTCTTCGCGGCCCTGCGTACGGCGCTGGACGACGTGGGCGGAGACCGTTCCCCTCCTTCGCCGCTCTTGCAGCGTTGGGCGAGCTTTCTCGCGCTGCTGTGCAGCTCGCTGGGCCTGCTTCTTGGGCTCGCGGTGGCCACCTTGCTTTCCTTCCTGGGAAAGCTCTCGGTCCGAGTTCTTTCCTTGGGGGTTTCGCAGTTGGATCCGGTGGCCGGTGGCCTGCCCGATTTGCTCCTGCGACCCGCAGGCATCATTCTCCAATCAGGGACACAGGCTCTTTCCGGCGTCATCACCTGGGTGGGGATCTTCCTGCTCTTACACCACCTGCCTCGTGCCAAGCCGGGGATCAGAAATGCCCTGGTGCCGGCCCTGGGCGTGACCTTCGCCTTGGATCAGCTCAAGGGGTGGTTCATCCTGATCGTGGGCTCCAACAAGAACTTCACCATGATCAACGGGCCGCTGTCCGCTGCCATCGCGTTCATGCTCTGGGCCTATCTCTCGGCGCTGGTCCTCCTCTTCGGAGGGGCGTGGACCTGTCGATTGGGCCGAGAAAGGTTGTTGCGCTCGCGAATCCGCATGGTGCCGCCCAGGCCTTGAATTGGCCGTGAGCGCTCCGCCCCACCCATTCCTAAAAACGAAAAACGCCGACACCCTGTTATGGGCACCGGCGCTAAATGTCAGACAGAAAGCTTCAGGCCAGTTTGGCGACGACCAGGTGCGCCTTGCGCTTGTAGTTGGATGCCGTGTTGTCCTTGATGTTTCCCTGGCTCTTGCGAGCGGCTCTGTCCAGCAGGGAGAACAGGTTCGGGAGTTCCTTGAGAGCCTCGTCCTTGGACTGCGCTCCGCGGACCTTCTTGAGGGAGGTGCGGATCTCCGAGCGCACCGCGCGGTTGACGGTACGTGCCTTCTCGGACTGGCGCAGACGCTTATCGGCGGACTTCTTATTGGGCACTTTACGAACCTCGATGGATTTGTTGGAACTGGTCTAGAGTGGCGGAAATGTAGAGTCCCGCTAAAGCTCGTGTCAACTCGACTAGCTCGCGCGGGTCAGAATTCCGCCTCCCAGGACCCTGTCGCCTTGGTAAAGAACCATGCTTTGGCCGGGGGCCGGAGCCAGGACTGGCGCGGCTCCATGGACGACAATGGACGCCCCAACCCGTTCCAAACGGCAGGCTTGAGGGTCGCTGCGGTACCGTACTTGGACAGAGATGCCTTCTTGCCGTTCGGGATGGTCGACCAACCAATTTTCCTGTTCCAGCTCCAACGTGCGGACTTCCAGATCTTGCTGCAGGCCCAGGTGGAGGGTGTTGGACTCCAGATCCAAGCCGGTGACATACAGGGGCTCCGTCCAGGCCACGCCCACACCGCGGCGCTGCCCCAGCGTATAGGAGGCCAGTCCCTGGTGCAGACCCAGGTCTGATCCGTTAGGTCCCACGATCGGTCCGGGCTGCAAGAGCCGCGCATTGGGCTGGGAAGAACGGACCTGGGCGCGATAGTCACCTCCTGGCACAAAACAGATATCCTGGCTCTCGGACTTGGTTGCCGTGGGCAGGCTCGCCTGGGCGGCCAAGGCGCGGATCTCGGGTTTGGCGAGATCGCCCAGTGGGAAGTCCGTGTGCGGCAGCAGCTCGCGTGGGATTCCCCACAGGAAATAGGATTGGTCCTTCAGAGGGTCCAGCCCTCGCAGCAATGCCGGGCCGTTCGCTGCCGGGCGGATGCGTGCGTAGTGGCCGGTCGACAATCGCGTGCAGCCGAGGTCCCTGGCCCGTTCCCACAGTGCGTCCCATTTGAGGTAGGTGTTGCATCGCACGCACGGATTCGGGGTGCGGCCCGCTAGGTATTCGGAAACGAATACGTCTACCACATTGCGACGGAAATCCTCGCGCAGGTCCAGTACGTAGTGTGGGATGGACAGTTTCTGGCATACACGCAGGGCGTCCACGGCGTGGTCGGCGGTGCAACAGGCCTTGTCCGGGGAGTCTCCGTCGCAGCTGGAATCCCACAGCTTCATGGTGAGGCCCACCGCCTTCGCTCCCGCGCGTACCCGCAACAGGGCGGCGACAGAGCTGTCGACCCCTCCGGACATTGCGATCGCTTCCAGGTTTCCGCTCATAGAGTGGATGCAAGATAGATGGCTGGCCACCGCCCCCGGCGGTGTTCTCAGATCCGGCCGCACAGGTTGGACGCAGCGCTTGGGCCTCCCCGGGGTTGGGCCGTCATCGCCGCTTCTCGCGCAGGGACTCCACCAGCTCTTCGAAATCGTGCGAGGCTCCGGACAGCACCGGCCCCAACCGATGCAGGTCCAGGGCATCTCCGGAGGCGTCAGGATTTGACAAGTCCCAGGTGCGCGTGGGATTCGGCGAAGCGAGGTCCAGCAGGTATCTGTAGCATTGCGAGAGGAAGTCGGGCCGAGGCACCTTGATCCCTCCGTCCGGATCCATTCTCAGTAAATCCAGGGAGGCCATGGCCTCCAGGGCCAGGCGGACTTCCATGCGGGGCAAGCCGTAGATGGCGCGCATGTCAAAACTGATCGCGTCCAGGGTGCGGGTCTTGATGCCCCGTGACGGGTCGCAAAGCAGAAATAGCAGAGCGGGAATGGACTCCCGCAGGTCGGAGCCGTGTTTCTTGGCCGTGGTCCCGCGCAGCCGCCCCACCAGCACCCGCACGACGGCCGCGAACCAGCCGGGGAGCTCGGAACAGGTTTTCTCCAGGAGCGCCTGGTCCACGACGACAAATTCCGTCTCTTCCAGAGTGATGGCCGTGGCGGACCGAGGCTCGCGGTCCAGGAGCGACATTTCTCCGAGGATGGCTCCGGGGCCGAGGTCGGCGAGGATGGACGTCCTGGAGCCTTCACGCTTGGTGATCCGCACCGAGCCGCGACGGACCAGGAACATGCGGTCGTCCATATCGCCTTCCATGAACAGGAAGCTGGAGGCGGGGAGGATCATGATCCCGGCCAAGTGGAGGGTGGGTCCGCGTGTGCCCGGTCGCTGGTCCGGGAGCCGAGCGCGCGCAGCTCTTCCATGTTGACGATGGACAAGGACTGGTTCGAGTTGATTCTCACCAGGCCGCGGTCCAGGAGTATCTGGGCGATGCGGCGGATCTCCTCGCGCGATACCCGCGACACCAGGTGGAATTCGTCCACCAAGGGGAGCCATGTGAGTGTTCCCACGTCGGAGTTGGCTTTTAGCGACAGAAAACGGCAGAACCCTGCCACGGAGTCGGGCACGGAGTGTCTGTGGATTCTGTCGTTGGCCTCGCGCAGGCGGCGCACCACGACCTTGAGTACGGCCAGGAACCAAGGGGGAACTCGGCGAACCGTGGCCAGGAACGCGGTGGGTGGCAGTTCCACTACCCGACACTCGGTGAGCGCCGTCACCGTGGCACTGCGCGGGTGGCTGTCCAGAAGGCTCATCTCGCCGAAGACGCTGTGCTCGGCGAGTTCAGCGACCGCAGTGCTGCGCCCTTCCACGGACTTTGTCACCGAAAGTCGGCCCTGGAGCACGATATAAACCTCGCGCGAGACGTCTCCCTCGCGAAAAACCACAGCCCCGGCCTCCAGGACACGCTCCAGCGGAGGCGGAGCCGGACGGCATCCTTCCTTCAGCGGCTCAAAGGCGGAGGGCTTGGAATCCATTCCCCAGTATACCGATTCTGGGAAAGCCAAGGCAAAGCGAGAATCCTCAGAACAACCCTTTGGCTGGCACGGGGCCCGGTGCGGCTGCGGGAACCGGTGCCGTGATGGAGTCGGCGGAATCCTTGGGCCAGGGCGTGGGGCAGTTCCAGCGCGTCTTCAGGTCTGCAGGAGGAGCAGGAAATGGAATGGGTGGATAGGAAAGTGTGGTGTCGTGGAAGACGCGATCCAAAAACCGTCCCACCAACGGGAGCGCGGTGCGGGAGCCTTCCCCGGTCTCGCCGGACCGGAAGTGGATGGACGGGTCATCGTTGCCGGTCCACGCCGCTGCCACGATCTGGGGCGATACCGCCAGGTACCAGCCGTCGGCATGCGCCGAACTGGTACCGGTCTTGCCGCCCAATTCGCGACCTCCCTTGAACAGGTCGTAGCCGCGCAATGCGAGCGATGTGCCGTCGGGCTCCTGCACTCCGCCGCGAAGCATCCAGGTCATCAGCCAGGCGATAGATGGAGACAAAACTTGTCTCGGCTTTGGGGAAAAATCCGCGAGCACCTTGCCAGTGCGATCCTCTACCCTGCGGACCGCCCAGGGCTCAATGGCCTTGCCGCCATTCACGAAGGGCTGGAATGCTCCCGCGAGCTCCAGCAGGGTCAGGGAATTCGAACCCAGCCCGATGGAAGGAACGACTTCCAGCGGGGAATGGACGCCCAACCGCTTCATGGTTTCCGCGACCTTCGCTGGTCCCACTTTCATGGTGACTTGGGCCGTGATGGTATTCAGCGATCGGGCCATGCCGGCGCGCAGCGTCACCGAGTCGTTTCCGGAAATCCAGTCTGCATTGTGTGGGGTCCAGCGCTTGGTCTCTCCGTTTTCCAAGTAGGAGAACGTTCGCACCGAATCCACCAGATGGTCGCAGGGTGTCATCCCTTGCTCCAGCGCGGTGCAGTACACGAAAGGCTTTGCGGTGGACCCGGTGGAACGGCGCGTGCCGGCCACGTGGTCCAGCTGGGAAAATCCGTGGTTAATGCCTCCTACCCAGGCGAGGATGGCTCCGGTACCGGGGTCGAGCGCCACGAGTGAACCCTGGAGCAGCCTGCGCTCGTACCGGATGGAATCCAGCGGAGACATGGTCGTGTCGCGCTCTTCCTGGCCGTCGAAGATCTGCAGCGGCACGGGCTTACGAAAGGCCATACGGATCGCCACGGTATCTCCGTGGAGGCTATCGGACAATTTCCGCCACCGAGGCGAATTGTGGACCAGGGAATCCAGGTAACCTGGGATCTCACGTCCGTCGGCCAACCTCCATGGCGCGTTGCCGCTCCAGTCTTGGTCGAACCTCTCCTGAAGTTGGGGCATCCAGTCTTCCATGGCGTCCATGGCGTGGGCCTGGACGCGGGAATCCAATGTGGTGCGCACCACCAGGCCGTCGGTGTAGGGGTCGCAACCTTTCTCGCGACAGAAATTGCGCAACCAAGACGCGATCCAGTCGTGGAAGTGGGGCGCGAGCCCGTCGGAGGGGTCCGTGGACTGGGGGTGCAGGACCAGGGGCAGGCGGCACAGCGAATCGCGTGCGCCAATGGAAATACTTCCGGCCGTGGC
>OCZT010008109.1_pt1 | contig 10252 bp, 10 predicted proteins | sample 1539031 | NCBI WGS metagenome assembly OCZT01 (sample SAMEA3539308, study PRJEB22396) | soil metagenome | biome: tundra; feature: field; material: soil | place: USA | collected 2010-05 | depth 0.15 m
GCATAAAACTCATCCGGACTGGAATTACACTATCGAGCCTCGATCTTAGGGCATCTCTTCCGCCGATTCGTACATGTTATTGTTCCGGCTCCCCTAAGCCGGTTGCGGCCCCTGGAGGGACAGTAAAAGCCAACGAAGCAGGTCCTGTCGAGTCCACGGGCGCGGCAATCGTACCGGCTCCCTGTCCGCTCATTGAGACCTGGGCGGCGGTACCCTGCGCCGGGGCGAGGTTGGTGCCGGAAATGGTAACGAGCGTGCCAACGGGGCCGGACTTGGGGTTGAAGTCTGAGATGCCCGGCTGGGCTACGGTGCTAACCGTAAAGCCGTTATTGAGGCTGGCAACTTCTGTCCCCGTGGTCATCGTGACCGTGCGCCCACCCAATGCCGCAGTACCCAGAATCGTGATGTTCACCGTGGCGTGGGTTGCGTCCGTAACGGTGGTGGAATTTACGGTGATGCCCGCGCCGAAGTTGGCCACCGTAGTGCCGTTGACGAAGTTGGTGAACTGACTCACCACTGCCACCGTGGAAAGCGTTTGCCCCTGTTGCCCAGTGTTCGGCGTCACCGTCGTGATTACAGGGACGCCCACCACCGTGAAGCCGTTATTGAGGCTGGCAACTTCCGTCCCCGTAGTCATCGTTACCGTGCGCCCACCCGGCGTCGCCGTGCCCAAAATGGTGATGCTCACCGTGGCGTGGGTCGCGTCCGTAACGGTGGTGGAATTTACGGTGATGCCCGCGCCGAAGTTGGCCACCGTAGTGCCGTTGACAAAGTTGGTGAACTGACCCACCACGGCTATCGTGGGAAGCGTTTGGCCCTGCTGGCCAGTGCTCGGCGTCACCGACGTGATCACAGGGACGCCCCCCACCGTAAAGCCGTTATTGAGGGTGGCCACTTCCGTCCCCGTCGTCATCGTCACCGTGCGCCCACCCAATGTCGCGGTGCCCAAAATCGTGATGCTCACCGTGGCGTGGGTCGCGTCCGCAACAGTGGTGGAATTTACGGTGATGCCCGCGCCGAAGTTGGCCACCGTAGTGCCGTTGACAAAGTTGGTGAACTGACCCACCACGGCTATCGTGGGAAGCGTTTGGCCCTGCTGGCCAGTGCTCGGCGTCACCGACGTGATCACAGGGACGCCCCCCACCGTAAAGCCGTTATTGAGGCTGGCCACTTCCGTCCCCGTGGTCATCGTCACCGTGCGCCCACCCAATGTCGCGCTGCCCAAAATCGTGATGCTCGCCGTGGCGTGGGTAGCGTCAGTGACGGTGGTGGAATTTACGGTGATCCCCGAGCCGAAGTTGGCCACTGTGGTGCCGTTGACGAAGCTGGTGAACTGACCCACCACTGCCACCGAAGGCAGCGCTTGCCCCTGCTGACCGGAGTTCGGCGTCACCGAAGTGATCACCGGGAGGCCTATGAGGACGGTAAAGCCACTATTTAGGCTGACCTGCTGGGTTCCCGTCTGTACCGTGACGGTCCGCCCTCCCAATGGCGCATCGGCAACGATATTCAATGTTGCCATCGCGGTCGTGGAGTTCATAACCGCGACGAACCCTGGGCCACCGGCCGCCGCTCCGCCCACTGAGATCCCCGCCCCAAAACTGGCTTGGGTGGCCCCCTGCACGAAGTTCGTGAGTTGCCCTGTGATCGTTACCACAAGGTTCTGCTGGGCCTGTCGCCCTGTGCCCGGATTCACGGATGAAATCGCAGCACCGGGATTTATCGTCAGAGAGGCTTTGTTTGAGCTTGCGAAGGCCGTTCCAGTCGTCGTAGTGCCGGAGACGGATACAAGATAAGGGGTTGGAACTGAAACACTGATGGAGGCCGGGATGATAAATGTAACTCGGCGGGTACTCCCCACAATTGTCGTCACGGAGCTCGCCTTTGTGACGATGGCGGTTGCGCCTCCGGCAGCCAGCTCTATCGTCACATTCGTGTCCGCAGGCAGAATGGTGCCGCTCGGAAACCCCGAGCCGGTGATGGTGATGCTCGTGACCCCAGCCTGCCCGGCGGTCGGAGTTGCCGCCGGCGACAGAGTCACCACAGTCTGGGCGTGCAAAGGGAATTGGCTCGCCACGGCGATCAATACAGCCACGAAGCAGGAGAAGCGCACGTAACAAACCTCAAGCGTGATGCTTTTTTCTGTTGATTGCGATCAGTAGCGCCAGGACAGTACCCAGCAGAAGCGCGGTCCGGGGCTCGGGTACGTTCGACACGTTCGACACCGTGATCACCGCGAAATCGGTGCCCGCCACCAGGGACGGGCCGGACGAGGGGAGGAGTTCCGCAGTAATGGTGGGAGACCCCACATGGAAGGTACTTCCGTCGGAGAGGAGGAAACCTGTCTGGCTCAGCGTGGCAGTGAAGATGGCCCCAGTAAATAAGGATGTGTCGGGGAACTGCACAGGATCAGTCGGACTCAAAGCTCCAGGTCCCAAGTCCCCCAACGGGATTGCCAACGGGGAGCCACCACTCATCAGCGTAAGCGAACTGCTCAGGAAGGTGAGCGACTCCATGGCTGGAAAATCCGGGGGAAGAGCGAATCCTCCCGAAGAGGGGTCCCCGGTGAAATTGTAGATATTGAAGACGTCGACCCCGGGTGTGTTGATGTCGCCGGGTATAAAGACGTCGAACGAGATCAGGCCGATGTTGACGGTGTCGCAAAATGCAGCAGTGGGTGACAATAGTAGGACTATCGATAAGAAAAAGACAGGACTCGACCAGCGCGGCATGATGCACCCTCCTCTGAGCCCGGATGTGATGGGGTGCGTTGAAGCTACCACAGACGCATGATGCGTGTCAAACTTCGGGGTTCTCATGGTTCTCATTCTTTTCTACACATCCCAGTACGAACTCGGAGGGGGCGGCGCGAGCGCGAATCCCTTCTCTCTTGTCAGCCGGCCTGTTCGCCGGCATCAACAGTCCAATTCCGGTATCCTGAAAAGCTAGCCCAGTCGCGTCGGGGAGTCCATAGAATTGGGCTGAAATGTTCCTGAAGAATTCCTGAAGGCCGCCATGGGCACGCCGAGACGACAATTCTACTGCTTCGGGCCGTTCCGGTTAAGCGAAGCGGAGGGTGTCCTGCGGCGGGATGGACAGGCGGTCCCTCTCGGTCCCAAAGCGGTCGAGACCCTTCTGGTCCTGATACGCAACCGGCAGCGAGTGGTTTCCAGAGAAGAGATCATGAAGGCCGTTTGGCCGGACAGCGTCGTCGAGGAGAATAATCTTGATCAACAGATCGCTGCTCTCCGTCGCGCCCTCGGCCAAGGCCAGAACTCCCCGGTCTACATCGAAACAAGTCCGAGGCGGGGATACCGGTTCCTTCCGGAGGTGACCGAAGAGTGGGAGAAGCCCGGCTGGGCCACAGGAATGCGATTGTGGCTAATAGTCGCGGCGAGCTTAATCGTACTCGTAGGGGCTGGCTGGCTTATCAGAAGCCGCACTGGGAGCGAGCCGGCCCCCGGTCCCTCTATGAAATACCGCCAGTCGGCGGCGGTACTTGGGTTCAAAAACCTATCCAGTGGGGCGGAATCGGCCTGGCTGTCGACGGCCCTTACGGAAATGCTCAGGTCCGAACTCTCCGTTGGGAAGAAGCTGCGAACCATCTCAGGCGAGGATGTGGCGCGTACAAAGCTGGATTTGGCCCTTCCCGATACCGACAGCCTCTCTCCAGACACGTTGGCCGCGATTCGGAAGAACCTTGCCGCGGAGATCGTGCTCCTGGGATCATACGCCGTGATCGGCCAGGGAGCAACGGCACAGGTGCGGCTGGACGTCATGGTTCAGAATACGGCGACCGGGGAGATCACGGTTTCCGTCACCCGCACCGGTACCCAGGACACCTTGCTCGACATGGTCACCTCGTTAGGCGCCACGCTGCGGAACGAATTGGGACAGGGCGACCTGACATTGTCAGAGGCTCAAGCCCTGAAGAGGTCTTACCCGTCGAACCTTGAAGTCGAACGGCTGTATGCCGAGGGATTGGAGAAGCTGCGCCTGCTGAATGCCGTTGCCGCGCGTCCCTTGCTGGAGAAGGCGGTATCGCTGGAGCCAAGCTATGCGCTGCCATACAGTGCTCTTGCGAATGCGTGGTCCATACTTGGCTATCAGATTAAGGCGCAAGAGGCTGCCAAAAAAGCGTTTGATCGTGCAGCAGCGCTTCAGCGGGAACCTTTCCTCCTGATCGAAGGCCAGCTCCGCGAGCTGGCGAACGAGTGGGACCGCTCGATTCAGATCTACCGGTCGCTGTGGACCTTTTTCCCCGACAATTCTGAGTACGGGTTGCGTTTGGCGAATGCGCAGACAGCCGCCGGGAAGGGTAAAGACGCCCTGGTCACGATCCAGGAACTGCGCAAGCTCGCCGGAGCGGACGATTTGCGCGTCGACCTTGCAGAAGCTGCGACCGCAGAGGCGCTTGGGGATTTTGTGCGCGAACAAGCCATAGCTTCCCAGGCAGCCGGCAAAGCGGAAGCGCGGCGATCTCGACTTTTGGCGGCCGCCGCTCTGCTGCGGGTATCCTGGGCACGGAACCAGTTGGGGGACCGCAAGCCGGCGTTGGAGGCGGCTGAGAAGGCGAAAGCGATCTATGTCGAGGTTGGCGATCGTGCCGGCGAGGCTCGGGCTTGGAAGAATGTTGCCGACGTCCTGGACGACCAGGGCGACAGCACCTCCGCAAGAGGCGCCTACGAAAAGGCCCTGGTCACATTCCAGGAACTCGGCCACGAGGCTTCCGTGTCGATGATCGTCAACAGCCTCGCCTACGGCCTGATGGACAAGGGAGATCTTGCCGGCGCCAAGAAGATGTTCGAGGAGTCTGCCGCTATTGGGCGGAAGATTGCGGATCGCGGGCGCGAAGCTATTGCCCTGAACGGTGTAGCCAACGTTCTGTGGCGCCAAGGTGATTTGAATGCCGCCCGCAAAATGTACGAAGACGTAGTGGCGATCCACCTCGAGCGGGGGGATCGTGCTCATGCTGCGACGGTGCTGGGAAATATCGCCATCGTGCTCCAGGACCAGGGACACTTGGATGAAGCGAAGGCCAAGTTCGAGGAGTCATTGCAGATGATCCGCGAAGTAGGAGACAAGCCAGGCCTTGCTCGAACGCTTGGTAATCTGGGTGAACTGCTTCTTAAGCAGGGAGATGTTTCAAGCGCTAAGAAACGGTTTTCGGAGCATCTTGCCGTTGCCGAGGAGATGGATGACAATCGGCAGCGTGGCTACGCCCTCTTTGGTTTGGGAGAAGCGCTCATGGCTGAGGGGGATCTGGCTGGAGCGAGGGCCAGGCACGAAGCTGCGTTGGCTGTGCGGTCCAAGATGGGCGCGAAGAGTGTGATTGCCGAGAGCCATCTCGCCTTGGCAGGTCTATCGCTTGAGGAAGGAAAGATTTCGGAGACGATTGAGCATGCGCGGCAGGCCAGTGAGGAGTTCCATCGCGAGCAAGAAATCGATCAAGAAGCCCTGACGTTAGCGGTCGAGGCTCGAGGCTTGCTCGCTCAAGGGAACCTATCCGGCGCAGTCAAGGCGGCGAAGCGCGCCATGGAGCATCTGCCAAAGATTCAGGACCGTGCTCAACGGATCGCGATCGTGGTGGAACTCGCGCCAGTGCTTGCAGCCACAGGCGCCGGTGGTGAGGCGCAGGTGCAAGTGTCCACCGCCGAAGCGGAGGCGGCCAAATTGGGTTATGGAGCATTGCGCCTCGAGGTCCTTTTGGCCGAGTCTGAACTTGATAAGAATCCTGCCAGCGCCGTGCAGCACCTCCAAGCTGTTGAGCGGGAAGCAAAGGCAAAGGGCTTAGGATTGATTGCGCGGAAGGCCGCCATTCGACTCAGGGCTGCTGGCAAATAAGATGGAGGCTCCTTCCTACTTGTTGGGCGTTACATCCGCCGACAACAGCGCCTCGACCAGTGGTTGAAGCCGACGCCGGTCGGCGTTAACGGAATACGAATCCCACACCCAGCGTCTGAACCTGCACGCGCTCTTAGGCGCGCAGCGGTCTTCGGCGAATTTGACGGCATCTAACGACTTCATGGGAACTCCGAAGTACTGCCGGCCTCCTGAATGCGTGTCCACGATTGTGCCAGCGTTCGTCATGCCCCATGAATGTTGACGCCAGACATCATCCGGTCCGAGGTAGTAGCCAGTCGCGATGGCAGCGCACTTGCCGTTGAGCCATAAGAGCACCGCGTTCCGGTGACACTCGTTCGGCTTGCCCCGAATGACCCGGAGTTCCGTGGTAGCGAACGGCACACCATCACCGGCGATCACCTGAAGGCAAGGGTCGTCGATGAAATCTGCGCCCACTCCGCCGATGCGAAGCAGTGTACGTCGCAATCGGACGCGTGCAGACGTTATCATTCCCCGCGTCTACCGCTACGCGGCGGTCGGTGATAAGAGGCAATGAGAAGATGTTCGAGCCAGCGGAGGTTCCGCCGGCGGGGCACCCGTACGGAAGCAGAGCCGTAGTTCCTCCGATGGGGGCCTGTCATCCTTCGGCATGAACTTCTCGACGATGTGGGAGACCGGCGCGCCCGGTTTGTAAGCAAAAAGGGGATCAGCGATCCTGCACCTGGATCGTAAACGAACGATCATCCGTGCGGCCACCGGAAGTGAGAATACGGTTGGTCACCGTGTACGACTGGCCTGCCACGCCGCCAGCTAGCCAGACGGTTGTCCGCGTTCCGGTGCTGGAGTCGTTCGCGGCCTGGAGGGCCGGGTCGCTGAGGGACCACGCGCTCGTCTCGATTTGGTCGCCAGACAGCCACTTCGACCAATCTACGGAGTAGTCCAGAACGGCATCGGGATCTTTGAGGAAGGTCGTCATGCGGCGATGCTCCTGATTTCCGCTCGCACCCCGAATGTCCGCTGCTCCAGGGTGGGAACCAGGACGCGCCTCTCACAAGGGATGGCGACAACACGAACCTCGGGGCCGGCGGCTAACGCCCGGACTTCCTTGCGGATCACGACCAACCGAATGCCTGGAGTCCTGGCCAGGTGCCGCATGACGACCCCGAGCACGCCTTCGAACTGCGATCCACCGGCTGCGATGCCCGCGAATCCGCGCACGGGGGCCAGCGGCGCAAACACGGTCGCACTTCCGGTCACGGCGGCGGCCAAGGGGCGCACACGGGCCAACTGTGCGCGAACGGGGGCAGACCCAGTGACAGTCCCACATAGCATCCGCAAGAGGGCTGGGTGCGCTGAGACTGTCGCGGAACCGGCGGCCACGGCACGCATGGCGCGCGATGCTCGAATCGCGCCGGAAATGGCCCCCGCCCCGGTTGCGGTCGCCTGCGAACTCTCGACGCGCACCATCCTGCCGGAGATAGGCGAAGCTCCGGACGTGGCTCCGGAGACGGACCGGAGCGCCGCCAGTTGCGCGCCGGCGGCGCCCTGGCCTGCAGCGACGCCAGCCAGGGCGCGGGTCGAGTTGAATAGAACCAGGAGCATGCTGCGGAAGCGGCGGTGCTACCCTTGCGCGGCTACCGTTCCCACCAGCCCATTTCAAACTCGTAAGACAGGCCGGTGGCCGCGTTGCCCGGAAACCACGCATAAAGCGTGAGAGCCGAATTCGGGCCGAGGATGATCGGCGGCAGGCAGCTCACCTTCCGGCCTGCACAAACCGCCTGCGCCGCGGTCAAGCCGGAGTAAGCGCCGGGATCGACCGGGCCGCAAACCAGGACGAGTTCATCCCCCACCACCGGGATGCCGCCCACGCTGGCGTTGGCGACCAGACGAGCCGACGTGGAGGAGGCTGACAGCGCCGAGGCCGTCGCGTTGCTTTGGACGTTGAGCGAACAGACCGACTGCGTTGCCACATCCGAGTTGGGCGACGTCGGTGTGATCGCGGTCGTGTTGTTCGTGGAGATCGTGCGGATCGCCGGGTCCGTTTTGATGGCAAACCGGGCGCCCGTGCTGCTGGCCGGAGCAGTCGTGCAGATGAGCTTGATGTAGTCAAGATACAAGCGCTTCCCGAAGGGATTCGCCTTCGAGTCGTTGTTCTGCACGTAGAACAGCGGCGTGGTGTCCGAGAACGCCGCCTGGACGTTATACGCCAACGCCGTGCCAGGTGTGGGGTTCGTGGCGATAAAGTAGCTGCCTTCACCGGCCAGGAGGTGCTTCGTCGGGATCAGCGGCAGCACGTACTGTTCGCCATACCTGCCGCCGCGAACATTGGTCACGGGAGCTTTCTGATCCGATTGAGGAGACGGAACGGCTCTCGCCGGCGTCCAGAGTTGGTTTACATCGATTCCGGGCATGTTTTCATTTCTCCTTTTTTGGTTGCATCACTGAACACTTACTTGCTGCGGCATCAGGCCATCCTTGCCTGTAACCATGTCGTTGCCGGCGAGGGCCTGCAAGATCATGAGTAAAAGCGCGTTGGTTTCACGGAGCTCCTGCCTCAGTAGGGCGATCGACGAATCGTTGACCTGAAGCACTCTAGCGTTATCCGTGAGAAGCGCTCTGGCAGTTCCCACAGGATTCAGATTCGGGGCGGCCTGCGATGGGCTGACCGTATAGATCCCATCCACGCCGCCAATCAGAAGCACGGTGGGCTGATTCGTAGTCTGCCCGTTCACCGGAGTGTTCGGCGGCGTGACGGTGGGCTGCCGGGCATATCCGGTCGATGCTCCATCCGCACCAGCGACAAAGACTGGGTTTCCAGCCACCGCTGCGCCCACGGCGGCGCTGTGCCGGAGTAATGGCTCTGCGTGGGTTCCGCTGGGCGGGGGCGGTGGCGGCTCTGGCACCGTCAACTCTGTGCAGACCAATGCGGGAGGCGGGGCGCTGGGAGGATTCGCCGATTTTCTCTGGCATGAGACGACCACACCAACAGGGATGACAGGCTTGCAAATTGGCCTTGCGGAACCTACAGCTTTGAACTTCGCTGGTGGTCCTGGCAATAGTTTGTCAGTAGCCCATAATGGTCAGATCCAAAGTAACTTCATAACCGCTTCGGTTAATCCAGGCTACTACTCAGATATTTTTAGTAGCGGAGGAACGGTGTCTTCTCCGACGGACTCTGGCAATTATGATTCAATGCTTAGTATGGATTACTGGTATTTCAACACGGGGGTGTACAATCCGGCTGCCGGAGAACAGGTCAACATGAACGGTACCTCCGGAGACCGTCATTGGTATGTCAGTGGCAACAATGCAACAGTGTTTTCGTTTTTGTACTTACATGGACTAGAAAGACAAATGGAATGGGACGGTGCAGGCAGCTTCAAGCTAGATGCCCTTTCGACCTCCTCCCTAGTCTACACAGACGCCAGCAAAGTGCTGACAAGCACGCCTCCATCTACCACCTTTAGCTCTCTTGCGCTGACCACTAACGGCCAGCAGATCTACTGTTCGGACTGTAAGGTAACGTCTTCGGTGGACAACACATGCGCTGGCAGTGGAACTGGTGCACAGGTATTTCGCATCAACGGAGCCAATAAATGCGTTCAATAACAAATCATCAGTTGATCGCAGGGCAGGACGGAAAGCCAACCTGTGCCGAAGCCAGCCGAAAAGCCAAACGACGCGAAGTAACCACTGGACTGCGTTGGCTGCGGGCGCTCTTGCTGCCCGAGTCCGGGTGTTGCGAATTGCCAAACATCGGTGGGATGGATCCCCTGGTGCGAAAAACTGACACATTCTTAACGAGATCTAAACTAAAAAACGTTCCCTTGGTGGTGAGGGTTGTTTTGCAGTGGCGCGGTCATGCCCGAAATCGCCGTCTTCCACCACCACGCGAGTTGAGGTTTGGGTCTTCACGCCTGGTTGACAAGGATTGGACGCTCGTCTAGCCTTGATGCCCAGGGAGGGCACGGTTGCCGTTCAGACCTTAGTGGGGATGTCATCTCTGGTGGCGCGGTGGGGGCGAGGGAGCCCGTCCCTGCCACTTGGAGTCGTTCGGAAGAATCTTCCTAATGCGCCTCGGCACTGCATCGACGGTGGCGGTTTGAAGATATCCACATGCATCTTGAATCCCATTCCTTCAGTTTCCCGCCCCGGATTGCGACCACAGTGTCCTCCCGACCATCTCCGCCGGGGCCTCCCGCATAAATAAGAGGAAATTTACCATTCAGAGCCCGGCCTGTGGTTCCGGAGGAGACGTTGTGACCTCCCGCTTGCCACGGATTGCAACCGTCGCAGGGCAAGGTGGAATTTGACATCCACACGAGGCGTGTGTATAGTACCAGTACAAGATCATTAACGTGAAATCACGCCTATGAACAAGCGCATCAATGTCATCCTGCCAACCACC
>OCZT010008110.1_pt1 | contig 10251 bp, 11 predicted proteins | sample 1539031 | NCBI WGS metagenome assembly OCZT01 (sample SAMEA3539308, study PRJEB22396) | soil metagenome | biome: tundra; feature: field; material: soil | place: USA | collected 2010-05 | depth 0.15 m
CACCGAGATCTACACTCTTTCCCTACACGACGCTCTTCCGATCTGGAGTGGCCGAGGATGCTCACGCGCTCCAGGTCGAGCGCCGCGGGCACCTCCGCGAGGTGGTCGATCGCGGCCGCGACGTCGGCGAAGGTGTGGGGCCAGCCGCCCCCGTTGCCGATGCGCCGGTACTCGATGTTCCAGGCGGCCCACCCGCGCGCGAGGAGATCGCCGGCGAGCCCGCGCATGACCACGCGCCCGTAGCGGGCCTGCCACGAGCCGCCGTGGATGAGCACCATCACCGGGTGCGGCCCGGGGCCCGGCGGCAGCCGCAGGTCGGCGCGCTGGGAGCGATCGGGCCCGTAGCTGAAGGTCTGCCCGCCTCGCAGCAGGTCGAGGATCAGACGGCGGCGGCTCACTCGCGGCCATGCTAGATGAGCGTACGTGTGAGAATGCGCGCGATGGACTTCGACCTCTCCCCCGAGCACGAGCTGATCCGGCGCACGGTCAGGGAATTCGCGGAGGGCGAGGTGGCGCCGGTCGCGGAGGAGCTCGACCGCACGAAGGCCTTCCCCTACGAGATCGTGGAGAAGCTCGGGAAGCTCAACCTGATGGGCATCCCCTTCCCCGAGGAGTACGGCGGAGGCGGCGGGGACACGCTCGCCTATGCGCTGGCCGTCGAGGAGCTCACGCGCGTGGACTCCTCGGTCGCGATCACGCTGTGCGCCCACACGTCGCTCGGCACGCAGCCGGTCTACCTGTTCGGCAGCGAGGAGCAGAAGCGCGAATGGATGCCGCGCCTGTGCGCGGGCGAGGTGCTCGGTGCGTTCGGGCTGACCGAGCCCGACGCGGGCTCGGACGCGGGCAACGTGCGGACCCGCGCGAGGCTGCAGGACGGCGAGTGGGCGATCGACGGCGCCAAGCAGTTCATCACCAACGCGGGCACCAGGATCTCGGGCATGGTCGCCATCACGGCCGTCACCGGCGGCGAGGGCGAGGGTCGTGAGATCTCCAACATCATCGTTCCCAACGGCACTCCCGGCTACGAGCCGGGCGAGCCCTACCGGAAGATGGGCTGGAACGCCTCGGACACGCGGCCGCTGAGCTTCACCGACTGCCGCGTGCCCGAGCAGAACCTGCTCGGGCCGCGCGGAGCGGGCTTCAAGCAGTTCCTGCACATCCTCGACATCGGCCGCATCGGCGTGGCCGCGATGGGCGTGGGCCTCGCGCAGGGCGCCCTCGACCAGGCGCTGCAGTACGCCAAGGAGCGCATCGCGTTCGGCAAGCCGATCTCCAAGTTCCAGGCGATCCAGGCCAAGCTCGCCGACATGTCCACCGAGATAGCCGCCGCGCGCCTGCTCGTGCACAAGGCCGCGCTCGAGAAGGACGCCAAACGCAACTTCACGCTCACCGCGGCCCAGGCCAAGCTCAAGACGGGGCGCCTCGCCGTGCGCTGTGCGGAGGAGGCCGTGCAGATACACGGCGGCTACGGCTTCATCGAGGAGTACCCCGTCTGCCGCTTCTATCGCGACGCCAAGATCCTCACGATCGGCGAGGGCACCGACGAGGTGCAGCAGATGGTCATCGCCCGCGCCCTCGGCGCCTGAGGCCCCGGCGCCCCCGCAGCCGCGGCGCGCGTCGGCGGGCCTAGCGCGGCTCGAGGATCACGAGCGGGATCTCGCGCTCGGTGCGGCGGCGGTACTGCTCATAGCCGCCGTAGACCTCGACGGCCATCGGCCACAGGCGCTCGCGCTCGGTGGGGTCGGCCAGGCGCGCGTGCACGGGCGTGCGGCGCGATCCGATCTGCACGGTCGTGTCGGGGTTGGCCATGACGTTGTGGAACCACGCGGGGTTCTTGGGATAGCCGCCCTTGGAGGCCACGATCACGACGTCCTCGCCGTCGCGGACGTAGACGAGCGGGCTCGTGCGCCGCTTCCCGCTGCGGGCCCCGACGTGGTCGAGCAGCAGCATCGGCGGCGAGCCCGGGAAGTGGTGCCCGACGAGGCCGCCGGTGAGGCGATAGACGGCGACGTGGCCGCCCATCAGCCTGCGCAGCACGGGCCAGAAGCGATCGGTCAGGTCCATCGGATCCATGGTTGCACCTACCGCGAGCCTACTCCGGGGCGGGCTCCGGCGAGAGCTCGCGCTCCGGCGAGAGCTGGCGCTCCAGCAGCGTGGTGGCGGCGCTGGCGGGGTCCAGGCGGCGCTCGACGACCTCGTCGAGCAGCCGCTGGAATTCGGGATCCTCGCGCAGATCGTCCTCCAGGCGCCGGCGCATGCGCGCGGTGGCGATCGCGAGCACCTCGTTGCGCAGGTTGCGCCGCCGTCGCTCGGCGAGCTGACCGGCGGCGCGGATGTGCGCGCCGTGCTGGGAGAGGGCCAGGACGAGCTCATCGATGCCCTCCCCGCGCGTGGCCTCGGTCTTGATGATCGGCACGCGCCAGCGCGCGCGCACCTCCTCGGGCGAGCGCTCGAGGTTGGCGAGCGAGAGCACCCCGCGGATCTCGCGCACCATCGTGTCGGTGAGGGGGTGGTCGGACTTGTTGATCACGATCACGTCGGGGATCTCCATCACGCCCGCCTTCAGCGCCTGGATCGAGTCGCCTGAGCCGGGCATCAGCACGAGCACGATCGTGTCGGCGTGGTCGATGATGTCGATCTCGGCCTGCCCCACGCCGACGGTCTCGACGAACACGTCCTGGCGCCCGGCCGCATCGAGCAGCAGCGCGGCCTGCAGCGCGGCCTCGGAGAGCCCGCCGAGGGCGCCGCGGTTGGCCATCGAGCGGATGAACACGCCCTGGTCGAGGAAGTGCTCGGTCAGGCGGATTCGGTCGCCGAGCAGCGCGCCCTGGGTGAACGGCGAGGAGGGGTCGATGGACAGCACGCCCACCGTCCGGCCGGCGGCGCGGCGGGCCCTTGTGAGCGCGCCGATGAGCGTCGACTTGCCCACCCCCGGGGGGCCGGTGAAGCCGACGACCTCGGCCCTGCCGGTGTGCGGGTAGATCTCCTTGACGAGCTCCCACCCCTCGGGGCGGTCGTCCTCCACGAGCGTGATCGCCCGCGCCAGGGCGCGGCGGTCGCCGTCGAGCAGGCGCTGGGCTAGCGAGGGGGCGCTCATCCAGCGCGGAATCATCGCAGGGCCGCACCGGCGTGGCGGTCCCTTACGATTCCCCAACCATGGGCCTGGTTGCAGATCCGAGCGCCGAGACGCCCCCCGAGGAGGCCCCCGACGCCACCCGCCGCCCGCCGGGGCCGCTGCGCGGCGGCCCGCTGGCGCTGGCGCGCTTCATGCGCGCCAACGGCATGTTCACGCGCGACTACCTGCGCCTGCTCGCGCGGCTGGTGCTCCTGAAGCTCCGCCACGGCAAGCGGCTGCAGACCGACGGGATCTGCTTCATCTGCCCCGGCGTGAAGCTCGAGATCGGCCGCGACGCCCAACTGCGGATAGGGCGCTGGGCATGGATCGGGCACGACTGCAAGATCCGCGTGCACGAGGGCCAGGTGAGCATCGGCGCCAAGACGGTGATCGGACAGGAGTGCACCATCTCGGCCTTCCAGAGCGTCTCGATCGGCCGCGAGTGCATCATCGCGGACCGCGTGATGATGATCGACTTCGACCACGGCGTCACCGAGGTCGAGCGCCCGATCCGCCTGCAGGGCATCTACAAGCGCGACGTGAGCGTGGGGCACAACGTGTGGATCGGCTACGGCGCGTGCATCCTGCGCGGGGTGACAGTCGGCGACAACAGCGTGATCGGGACGAGCTCGGTCGTGACGAAGCAGTTCCCGGCCAACGCCGTGCTCGCGGGCGCACCCGCGCACGTGATCCGCATGCGCGAGGAGCCCCGCTCGATGCGCTGGGAGTGAGGCGGCGGGACGGGCGCCGGCGCGGCGCTCAGGGCGCCAGCAGCACCGCGCGCTCGGCGTCCACGGCCAGGTTGCGCAGGCGCGCGGGCTCGCCCTGCGCGGGCGCCGCGAGCGCGAGCGCGAGCGCCCGGCGGTGATCCTCGAAGCGCTCCCGCGCGTAGGGCGCGGCGACGTCGCGGGAGACCATGAACGGCCAGTCGCTGGCCTGCAGCGCGAGCAGCTCGCGCACTGCGCCCGTGCTCACGGCGGCGCCCGCGGCGAGGACCGCGAGCTCGGCTGCTCGGGCCGCGAAGGCCATCTCGGCGACCGCTGGGCCCGACCACGTCGAGAGGTCGCCGTCCTTGCCCCAGCTGCACTGCCCCGGCACCTCCCCCGCGACGGGCTCGATCGCCTCGAGCGCGTCGTCGAGGCGCACGAGCGCGAGCCCCTGCCGCGCGCACTCCTCGACGACCGCGGCGAGCCAGTCGATCCCCTCATACCACCAGTGCCCGAGCAGCTCCGTGTCGAGCGCGCACACGACGAGGCCGCCGCCCGGGAGCGGGCCGCCGCCGTGCTCGGGCGCGGCGGCGTCGTCGAGACGGGCGATCGTGCGCGTGACGAAATCCGCGGCGTGCTCGCGAGCGAGCGCCCGGGCGGCGAGGTGGTCGTAGGGCGCCCCGTCGTTGTTCCAGGGGTTGTGATGGTGGACGGTGTGGTGGTGGTAGTCGCGGTAGGCGCCCGCGCAGGGGTAGCCGCGGTCGCTCCACACGAGCGACATCGTGGCGCGGTCGATCGGCACGAGAACCACGCCCGCGTCGGTGAGCAGCGGCCGCAGGTGCGCCCGCGCGCCGAGCCCGAGCCGGTCCGTCAGCTCCACGCACGTGGCGCTCACGCCGGCGTCCTCGAGCGTGCGCAGCAGCCACGGCGAGTAGGCGCACTCGGGCAGCCAGAAGCCCCCGCGCCACTCGCGGGCGCTGCGCCGGCGATGGGATTCGATCCCCGTGTGCACCTGCACGCGGGCGCCCGCGTCGCTGGCCAGCAGGGGCAGGATGGCGTGCGTGGCCGAGGAGGTCCAGTGGGCGTGCCCGCAGAGGGCGCCCAGCACGTCGCCGCCGCGGCGCTCGAGCATGGCCAGCGCCCCGGAGTAGTCAAGCCACGCTCGCTCGAGCTCGCGCGCGAGCTCCTCGTGGCCGCCGGCGCGCAGCCCCGCGGCATCAAGCTCGTGGGTGCTGCGACGCACCTCCCCGACGAACTCCCGGAAGCGCTCGGCGACGCCCGGCGCCTCGAGCTGGTCGCAGAGCACGGGGGTCAGCGAGAGCGTCAGCGGCGCCCCGCCGTCGAGCAGATCGAGCAGCGGCAGGTAGCACGAGGCGATCGCCTCCCACAGCCACTCCTCGCCGAAGGGCCACGTGCCGAAGCCCTCGACGTAGGGCATGTGCGTGTGCAGCAGGATCGCGAGCGCGCCGCGGTCGCGGCCGCGGCTCACGGCCGACACACCGCCAGGAAGTCCAGCGCGCGATCGAGGTCGGCCTCGTGGGAGGCACGCAGCTCGAAGTCCGTGGCGGCGATCGCGGGCGTGAACCAGCCATAGAAGCGGCGCGTGAGGCCGAGCGTGGCGTGCACCCGGTCCCAGCCCGCGCGCAGCGCGAGCTCGTGGGCGCGCAGCTTGCGCGCGTGGAAGACGCCGAAGATCTCGACCGAGGCGAAGTGCTCGCGGCAGAGCCGCTCGAAGTCCTCGCGCCGGTACTCGTGCACGTGCCAGGGATTGTCCGAGCGCGGGGCGCCCTTGGGCGCGAGCGTGAGCACGTTGGGCGTGGAGACGAACACGGTGCCCGCCTCGCCGACGAGCGAGCGGAAGTGGTCGAGCACGGCGCCCGGATCCTCGAGGTGCTCGACGGTCTGCAGGAACACGATCGCGTCGGCGGGCTCGCTGAAGGTGTCGACGAGCTCGCGTGCGAAGCGCAGGTGGGCCTCGCGGTAGCGCAGGCGCGCGTGCTCGTGCGCCTCCGGGTTGGCGTCGACGCCGACGACGCTTGCGGCCGTGCGCGCGAGCACGGCCGAGCCGTAGCCCTCGCCGCAGGCCATGTCGATCACGCGCAGGCCGCCCACGCGCTGCGCGATCCATTCGTAGACGACGAGATGACGGCGGTACCAGTAGTTCTCCTCGGGCACGTCCGGGAGCGTGCGCTCGCCCGTGAGCGCCAGCGGGGGGACGCCCTCGGGCTGGTCGCGCTGGAGGTAGGTGCTCGCCGTCAAGAGACCGGGCCGGTCGCTGTTGTCGAGCGTGGAGTTGGAGGCGCGGGCACGGCGCGCGAGTATATGGTGCCGCCACGTGCAGCCCGTCCTGAGCCCCGAGGAGATCCGCGACGCGAACACGCGCTACCACGACGTGGCCGCGGACCACTATGACGCCAAGTGGGGCATCGACTTCGGCGAGATCGGCCGCGAGCAGGTGGTCGCGAAGGTGCGCAAGGCGCTGGGCCGCGAGCCCGCTCGCTTCGCGCGGTCGCTGGAGATCGGCTCCGGGACGGGCTATTTCACGCTGAACCTGATGCGCGCGGGCCTGATCGAGCAGGCCACGTGCAGCGACATCTCCCCGGGCATGCTCGAGACGCTCAGGACCAACGCCGCGGACCTCGGGCTGGAGGTGCAGACCACGCCTGCGGACGCCGAGCGCCTGCCGTTCGCCGACGCGAGCTTCGACCTGGTGCTCGGCCACGCCGTGCTCCACCACATCCCGGACCTGCAGCGCGCGTTCGCGGAGTTCGAGCGCGTGCTCGTGCCCGGCGGGACGGTGCTGTTCGCGGGAGAGCCCTCGCTCTACGGCGACCGGCTGGCGCGCGTGCCCAAGCGCTTCGCCGCCACCGTCGCGCCGCTGTGGCGGCGCGCGATCGGCGCGGGCCGAGCGCGGGGCGCCGAGGACGGCGAGCGCGACGCGGCGCTGGAGGGCGTCGTCGACGTGCACGCCTTCGCGCCCGCGGAGCTCACGCGCATGGCGCGCGCGGCGGGACTGGAGGACGTGCACGTGGGCGGCGAGGAGCTGCTGGCCAACTGGTTCGGCTGGACCAACCGCACGCTGGAGGCGACTGCGGAGCCCGAGGATGTCCCGTGGGCGTGGCGCATGTACGCCTACCGCGGCTATGTGCTGCTCCAGGGACTCGACCGCGCGCTGTTGGAGCCGCGGCTGCCGCCCGCGATCTTCTACAACCTGATGATCACCGCGCGCAAGCACCCCGCGCCCTGAGCCCGAGCGCACCCGGCCGGCGCGGCGATCCCGCGTGGCGCGCGCCCCGGCTCCTAGACTCAGAACGGTGTCCGAGCCGGCCCGCAGCAGCTTCCCGCTGTTCCCCCTGGGGATCGTCGCGCTCCCCGGCGAGGGCGTGCCGCTGCACATCTTCGAGGACCGCTACCGCAGGATGATCGAGCGCTGCCTGCACGCGCACGCCGGCTCGCCGGAGCGCGCCTTCGGGATCGTGTGGCTCTCGGAGGAGGAGCTCAAGCCGATCGGCTGCGCATGCGAGGTCGAGCAGGTGCTCGAGCGCATGGAGGACGGGCGCATGAACATCCTCGCGCGCGGAACGCGCCCGTTCCGCCTGATCGAGCGCCAGGAGGACCTGCCGTATCCGGCCGGGGTGGTGGAGTTCCTCGACGAGGACGCCGAGGCGCCCGACGCGGAGGCGGCACGGGCCGCGCGCGGGCTCTACAGCGACCTCGTCAGGGAGGCCACCGATCGCGAGATCGAGCCCGCCGAGCTGGAGGCGATGGGCTCCTACGGGATGGCCGCGACGGTCGAGTTCGACACCGACGCCAAGCAGCAGCTGCTCGAGCTGCGCTCGGAGAATGCCCGGATGCGGCTGCTGGCGCTGTTGCTGGCAGCGGCGATCGAGCGCCTTGAGCTGGTGGAGCGCGCCCAGGAGCGCGCCCGCTCCAACGGCAAGGTCCGCTTCGCCTAGGAGGGCCGCCGGGAGCGCCAGCGCGATACTTGGCGCTCTGGAATCTCTCGAGGAGGGTTGATCGAATGGCCATGGACGCAACCAAGATCGGCAATGTCGTGGCAACGCAGATGGAGGCGCTCGAAGGCCGCTTCGGCGACGACTGCGAGATAGGCGACGTGTGCACGATCGTGGAGGTGGTCGGGCCGCACGGCTCGGAGGTGGCGATGCGCAGCAGCGACATCCGCGCACACTCGCTGATCGGCCTGCTGCGCCTCGCAGAGGCGATGACCCTACGCGACGTGCGCTGGGGGACCTCCGAGGAGGGTTGAGCGCCGGCGGCGCCCCGACCGTCGCCCTACTCCGGGAGGTGGCAGACCTGCTGTGCGACCTGCAGGACGAATAGCGCGAGCTGGCGCAGCACGGCGGGCTGTGCGGCGGAGTTGTCGCTGAAGCGCACGGTCCCGCTTTCGTCGCGCACGACGTAGCCGAGCACCGATCCGGGCCTCGGCGCGAGCGTCAGGTTGCGCGCGGCGGAGTCGTGGAGTTCTTCCTGCAGCGCACGCGCCTGGACGAGCTGCGGATCGCTGAGCTTGAGAGTGGGACCGCCGTTGCAGCGGACGTTGCCTTCTTCGTTGACCAGCAGCGTCAGGCGCGCCTGGGGCGTCGCCCCGGTGCGCGTGACGACGAACAGGTCAGCGGCCGTGACGCCGCTGCCGCAGCCGGCGAGCGCAGCGGCTGCTCCGAGCACGCAGGCGGCCGCGGTGAGCCTCACGCGATCACCGCCACGCCGCCTCGCCGCGGGTCGCCCGCCCCGCTGAGGCCGTCGGAGCGCCGCAGCGCGGCCTGCACCCCGCCGAAGAACAGGTTGAGCGCGGCGAAGCGGACGACCCTCAGGTCGCCGCCGAGCCCGTCCAGCTCGACGCCGGGCTCGGCGAAGAGCACGCCGTCCTCGAAGTGGACGCGCGGCGCCTCCACGGCGCGGCGCGCGTCGAGGCCGTGGTCGACGACGCCCACGATCGTCTGCAGCAGCGCCGAGCGGATCCTGTTGGAGCCGGCGCTGCCGAGCACGAGCTCGACCTCGCCGTCGCGCATCGCGATCGACGGCGCCATCATGCTCGGCATGCGGCGGCCCGCGGGATGCATGTGCCAGCCCAGCGGGTTGAGGTCCTCCTCCCCCATCACATTGTTGAGGTGCAGCCCCGTACCCGGCACGACCACGCCGGAGCCCTCGCCGTTGGTGCACGTGGCGCTGCACGCGCATCCCTCGGCGTCGATGACGGAGATGTGCGTGGTCGAGCCGAGCCGCCGCGCGAGGAAGCGCTCGAGGAAGCCCTCCTGGTCGAGCCCCTCCACGAACGCGGGCGTGCGCTCGGATTGGGCGGCGGCCATCGCGGCGACGACCCCAACGAGCGTCGGCGGCGCGGGCCCCCGATCGAGCAGCGCGAGGGAATAAGCGAGCAGCGTCCCGCCGGCGGACGGCGGCGGGTTGGTGAGGATCGTCCGGTCGCGATAGGGCATCTCGACGGGGGGGCGCTCGATCGCGCGGTAGCCCGCGAGGTCCTCCGCCTTCAGCGAGCCGCCGCGCGCGCCGAGCCACTCGAGCACGGCGGCGGCGATGTCGCCGCGGTAGAAGGGCTCGGCGCCGTCCTTGGCGAGGCGCGTGAGCGCTTCGGCGAGGTCGGGGTTGTAGAGCATCTCCCCCTCGCGCAGGACGCGCCCGTGCGGCGCCCACAGCGCCGCCACCTCCGGGGTCGAGCTCAGCAGCTCGACGAGGATCTCCGCGACATGGGCCTGGCCCGCGTTGAGCATCACGCCCTCGCGGGCGAGCTGGGCGGCGGGCGCGGCGAGCTCCTCCAGGGGCACCGTCCCCCACCGGCGCATCGCCTCGCAGACGCCGGCGGGCGCGCCGAAGACGCCGCATGAGGCGGGCCCGATGTGGAACACCTGCTCGGCGTCGCCGAAGGACACGTCGATACGGAGCAGCTCGGCCTCCGAGCCGTCGCCGACGCGGCTGGGGGCCTGCACGAAGAAGTCCAACAGCGTCGGCTCCAGGCCCCCGCCCGCCACGAGCATGTAGCCGCCGGCGCCCAGCCCCGTCAGCAGCGGCTCGCTCGCGAACGACGTGAGCATCGCGGCGACGGCGGCGTCGACGGCGTTGCCGCCTTCGCGCAGCACCCGCGCCCCCGCCTGCGCGGTCAGCGGATGACCGGCTGCGACGATGCCCTTCTCAGCTCCGCTCATTGCAGAGCGATATCACACGGCCGGCCTAGGAGTTGGGGATGAACTCGGGAACTTCGAGCTCGTCGAGGCTGCCGCGACGCTGGCCGGCCTCCGGGCGCGCTGGCCGCGAGGCGCCGGCGCCGCGCTGGACCCTGACCTCGCCGGCGGGCTCGCGGAAGCGCTCGACGCTCTTGCGCCTGCCCTCGTCGCCGTAGCCGGTGGCCACGACGGTGACCCACACCTGGTCGTCGAGCTTCTCGTCGACCATCGC
>OCZT010008112.1_pt1 | contig 10251 bp, 25 predicted proteins | sample 1539031 | NCBI WGS metagenome assembly OCZT01 (sample SAMEA3539308, study PRJEB22396) | soil metagenome | biome: tundra; feature: field; material: soil | place: USA | collected 2010-05 | depth 0.15 m
CCAGACAGATTGGCACCAGACAGATTGGCACCAGACAGATTGGCACCAGACAGATCGGCACCAGACAGATTGGCACCAAACAGATTGGCACCAGACAGATCGGCACCAGACAGATTGGCACCAGACAGATTGGCACCAGACAGATTGGCCTTAGACCCTCCCTCTTCTGATTTCAACCATTTACTATGTTTTGCTATTACTTCTTTTAATTCATTGTTGTCCATATTTGTTCTCCCTGTTTACTATCTATTGCAATCCAAATGCCAAACAATTACCTAATCAAATCACTCGATCTAAAAAACACTTCTGTAAAATTATTAATCAGTTGTCAATTTTTGACCATCTCCCTAGAATTCACTTTTAAATAGATCGCACCAAGTAGAATGCCCCTGTCCCTCTGGATTACTTGGGTTACCGCACTCACAGGTAGGTTCTTTTTGGTATAATCGCCAAGGCATTCCCTCTCCCTCTGCTACCATTTGATTAAAAGCCTCTGCTAGCATTTCATCTGACATTTCTTGTGTTTTTGACATATTCTTTTAATTCATTCCTCAATTTTGATAAACTTACTTACACGAATTTCCGCGTCCATTAGAATTGCGTACCTTGCGCCACCCAAAGTCTCGTAACGAGCTTCAGGATGCTTCAACCATTCCTTTTCGCCGTGCTCATTCCGCACCCTAACAGCATACTCCTCTTGTTTGGAGCTTTGACTAACGATTTCATAATGAAAAGCGCCTAAATAAAATTCTTCTTCGATTTCATATGCTAACATATAATTCTCCTTAATTTTCACTTTTGTATCCTACTTTAACCCTATCTTAAAATTAACTACTACCCTTGAGCCATTATCATAATGGCAAATGTTAAGCCCATAAAAACCCAATACTCTTTGGTATTCATAGTGCAACCCAAGCCAATTAGTTTAAAACTATACACACCCCAAAGAACAATCATTGCAATATTATGCATATACTTTTACCTCAATTTCACTTTTAGCTTCCTTGATTGCCTTATACAGACTTCTAGCAACCCCTGCCGTTACAATCCTTTGATGCGCCAAGGCAATTCGAACGCTACCATTCCCATAGATCATATGCCCATTAGACCTAATTAGAATGAATCCATTACTTTCTAACAGCCTAACTGCGTCTTTGAGTTTCATCGGTGTCATTTGTATCCCCTTAGCAATCCATTAAAGAACAGTCAGCAATGATCATAGCCGAACCAGACTTACTAACAAACCACATTTCCCAATTATCTAACATTAACGTATAGATATCTTGATTAAACTTCACCATTTTTAACTCCTTCAATTTCATATCCAGCCATAGTTAGACACTCAATTGCTTTATCCAATGTCCCGTCATACTCGCCCCTGCCCAAATACACTTCTAGGGATAGCTTCAATTGCTTTTCGGTTTGACTCATGGGGAGGTATTTAGTCCCTACTAGACATTGGGCCTTTTCAACTTCTTTGAGTGTAATCATATAACTTCTTTCCTGAGTTTGCTTACAATTTTGGCCTTATTTTCATCCATCCATAGTCTAAATTTATCCATCTGCATAGAGGATATGACCGAATCAAGGGTATTATCTGCACCATATAAGGCCAAGCCATGACCGCTAGGCGTCCTTAATGAAGATACGTAATAGGCTCCAAAGCCCCAATAATGACCGAATTCAACTATTAATCCCGAATCGCCAAGCTTAAATCTTGGTTTATAGATAGTTCGTCCCTCTGATCTTATAAATAGCTTAGGCAATCCCAATTTTTCAGGCTTAACTGAGTTTTTACTAAATTGTAGTCGCATATCGTTCTCCCTTATACCTATCTATTGCAATCACAATGCCAGTTATTCTATTGAAACTATTACCTATTAAAAGACCAAATCTGTATTATTGTTAATCAATTGCTTATTATTTAAACACCTAAAAATCACTATTGGGAATACTAACCCATATCCTCAAATTTCAACCCTAGCCCTACCAATGCTAAAGCATAGATATGGCTTGATTGTGCTTCCCCAGTAATGTCCGATGGATTAAGGCTTTGACTATCGCACCAATCAATATAATCATCGTATTCTTTTGAATCAAAGCCCACAATATACTCGGCAACTTCTGTCAATGCTTTTAGTTTATTAGATACTTGCATATAGTTCTCCTTAAAATTCACTTTTCAGACTATTCAACCCATTACCCTAAAATTAACCACTACCCTATGTTACGCTTAGCCCAATACCCCATACCACTATCTTCCCTGTAGATAGGTGCATCATCATCGTCTAGTTCAGAATAAGAGATGCCATCTTGATACTCCTCTATTGGAGATAACTCGCGACCCAATGACTTACTCGCAAGCATAGCACTAGCGTTATCATATCCCCGACTTGTAAATGACTCATGAGATACTAGTTTTGATCCATCATAGATTAAATAGGTATTATCCTTAACTTTAATACCAATTAACTCCTCGCCAATATATGTACCAATATCCTCAATTAACTCCAAATTAGTCGCGAAGATAGGGCTTTCAAGTTTTTCACTATAGGTATAGTATAGGTTTGCAATTGAATCCCTGAAAACATGCAATAGCCCATTTGGTTCAATAGCGCCTCCAGCATAATAGCCCGTTAGATTTAAACCGACTTGATTGATACCACCTTGAATTAAATTATAAAGCACATGCTCTGAGTCATTGGAAGTATTCATCTTGTATTTAGGCCCATGGTTTGTGACTACACCATTATGTATTAAATTCCATCCATCGCGAGTAATGGGATGCGTGTTTAGTAGGTCAATAGTATTTGTGCTAAGCCGACCGTGAAACATAGCTGGACCTGTAACGGGCGATACTTCCCCGAATGATTCAGTGTTAGATTCACAGAAAGCCGGTACGTCAATTCCTTGCGCATAGCCCATAGGCGATAGCGTTCTAACTCCAAATTGACCTTTGACTCCTTGCGCCACAAAACCATATCCATCGGGCATACAAGATAGCATCTCAGCGGCATACCTTGCGAAATGATCAAAATCAACTAACTTACTTGCATTTGGAATAATAATAACTTTGCACATATAAACTCCTTTAGTTTAGGCCGCTTCAGATTCTTCAAAACCAATGCTAGAATTCACTTCCGAACTTACTAGGTCATTGGCAATTGTAAAATTACCCCTACCCTTTGAAAACTTATTAAGCCTTTCAGAGATATACTTGAGCAATTCAGCAGGTAGTAAAATCGCCTTAGTTAAGTCTGATAGCGTTTTAATCTCAGGCATCTTGCGATTAGTATAGGCAATTTTTTGAAGTATTTTAATCCAATTATTGATCTTAACGGCATTGATAGTACCGCTATGCAATCGAATCTCAATAGTGCCATGCTCTGAGAAACTAGCGGGGTTTATACCCCAGTATCTCCCAGTATAGCCGCCCATACTCTTTTTATCGTTCGGTTGACAATAACTGTTATTAAACCTAGAACTAGGCACCATTGAATAAAGAAGCCTTTGAGCTTTGACCAAATTTGCAAATGATTTTTTCTCGTCGTGGTTACGCATATCCAAATGCACATGCAAACCGCAAGTTGAATTCACTTTCGAGTTATGGCTTGCCAATACTTTGCAAACTTTATTAACAATATCGGCAATTTGTGAAGATTTGGCAACTATAGCTATCTCATGGCCATTATCCTTATTTCCGCCACAATTACACTCGCAGTTACAATCATAATCATTATGGTCATCATAGCCTAGGCAACTATGGCCGGAGCAATGCCCGGAACAAACGGCATGCTCGCCCTTGCAAATAGGGCTATCTTTATCCTCAATGCCGTCAACTAACTCATATCCGCCGCAATCACAATCATCAATTGACTCAGTTTCATCACAATCAGAGCAATTGTCTCGGATCTCCCAGTGGTCATTTCGCTGATTACGGCCATGCGTTTGCCTATACCGGCTATCGCAATCATCTTCGCTATTGCAGTAATGCGTTTCGCCACAATCAGAGCAATTGCAATCTTCACGACATGATCCATCGCATTCAATATCCTCGCTTGAATCATCTGATACTGATCCATCATGTTTTAACTCAACGAAACTAGTCAAGCCAACCATAGCTAGGTCTAAAGCTATGTCATTGCGATCAGAGCTAGAGATAAATTCAATTTCCACGCCGACATGCTTGGTTTTATTGACGGGTTTTTTAGAGTCAAAGGCTTCCCTAGCCTTATCCTTGCGTTTTGACCTTAATAGGCTCATGACGCTATTGGAAGGCTTATCAAAGAGTTTATCCCGATTACGCGCTAATTCCCGCTCAAACCGTATATATTGTTTTAATTGAGTATAGGCGCATCTAATACCAGTACCATATTGTGCATCATTAGAAGGCTTAATCGGGGATATCTCATAGATACCAGTAAATTGATTAAGGTATTCAAGTCTAGACTCATTGCCGATTAGTTTGATTCTGATATGTTTCATAACCTAATCTCCTACCTGACTATATAGCAAGCGCCAAGCCAAGACTAAACCTAATAGTTTCAACCCAATATGATAAATAATGTCACAATTCAATGCCCAATATTGTCAATCGTATAAAAGATATACGGCATTCAGTATGGCCTAAAGGGTTACAGCCCATGCTAAGCCCAATAGCACATGATTCGAATCAATGGCAAGGCTTCCAAGGCGCTAACAAGCAGATTCAGTAATCAAGGTAATATCTTGGGTATTGATCAACTGATATACTTGACAACGCAAGTTACCATCAATAAATACAGCCCTAACATTACCATCTAAGTCTGTAAGCCATTCTTCACCAATACCAATCATCAGAGATAATTGGTCATATACTTTAATAGTCATATTAAACCTTTTTCCATCTATGATACCATTCATCATACTTGATTTTATTCAATTTTTCTAATTCCTTAACCTTTTCAGTTAACTCCTTGTTACCAATAGGATATTTAAAACCAAGGTCATTGCTAGAATTCATTACAATTAGAATATCTTTAATAGTCATATAATCCTCTCAAAAATTGACATACGTATAGACTTAACTCGGCCAAAACCATTGAACAATTCCCTTTTTAAATTCAATCCAATCAAAGGCTTTCCATGTTTTAAGTGTGCGTTTTTTATACATATCCTGCATTAATTTGTTGCAGATAAAACGCATATGCTCATACTCATTCGAGTTAGTATCCTGAATCGACATAGTCAATCCTAGCAATACACCATACATACGTTCAATACCTGCCAAATTAGCCTTTGACTCATATGTGCGAGATTCAAGGCTACTCAATGCTTCATTAAACTTTTTGATAACATGTGACATATAATTACTCTCCTGAGAATGCAAGGGTTAGGGCATCAAAATCGACTAAACTAAACATAATGTGTTCAATATCGGCATTAGACCGATCCAATGCATCAAACAATAGGGCTTCTAGGCTATCATAGCTTGAATCGGATACTGCTAGCCTGTAAATGTCCTCATAGCTAGTAATCAGGTTATAGGCTTCCCAAGTATCCCAATTAGCCCAACCATTGTATGAACTAGCCCTATTGGTAGAAGCGTCAGTTACAATTTGGCCGAAAGCCTTTATTAACATTTCGTCAGTCATATGCGTTATCTCCTGACATACTATATAGCAACCAATAGGCCAAATCAAATAATTAATAAGATCAAATAGTTACACCAATTATCAATACTTAACCTTGTCTATCTTTTAAACAAGCGACAAATAATGTCACCAAATAAATAGCCTAATGCGAGTATCACACCTACAATACAGGCTAATTCACTAGGATAGAAAACTCCAATTAGAATCCAAGCAATGGCAATTCCAGGCATTAAGGATCTCATGGACCAATACCATTATCCTTCTCCCAATTCATTATTTGCTTTTCCTTAGCCTTATGACTCCTGCCATGCATTCCCAACCGAACCATAAATCGAAGCATATGTTTTCCTTCCGGCCTATACAAGGCATGCACTAAGCCTACTATCAACCCAATTAATCCCAATAGGATCAAATAAACCGGTAAGCGTGACATGCAACTATACCTAACCAATACATAGACGATAAGACAATGCTAATTACCAATTCCTTAACCATACAAACTCCTTTAGATTTATAGCGTTAGCGCCAACGGGTTACACTCTTTTAGAATTAGCCTTTTTAATGACCTTTTCAATAGCACTAAACAATGACCTTTCAGTAGAATACCCGAATAGCTTCAGAGCGGCGCAATTATAAGAGATATTGCTAAACGCATATTGATATGACTGACCATTTTTAGCTTTGTATTCCATATTATGCCCGCTTTTTTCTATTAGCCCTAGGATCATTTGGATCTAAATAGCGTGATTCCCTATCGATATCCTCATAGGCATAGTACTCTTGATAATCATCATCGGTCAAGCCAAGGCTATCTGTTAGGTCACCTAGAATGTAATCCCATGCGTCTAGGTAGCTTGTAAAGGTCTGGTTACCGATTCGATTACCTGCCCAATCATAGATTTTGAATTGTTTAGTCATAGGGTTATTGTCCTTTAATGTAGTCTAACACGTTTTGAAAACCTAAATCTAGTGTGTCAATATAGCCCAAACAAACCATGTTACCAGCCATGACTGCCAAAAATGAGCTAATGCCTCTCAATGGCACTAATTGCAATTCAGAGGATACTGATTTAAATCTATAATCTGGTATATCAATTGATCTAGTTTCAGTAATCCAGTGTTTAGTCATATTATAGTACTCCGTTTACGTTTTGCACGCTGCAATGGCCATTGACGTTAACTAGCTTTTTATCTTCCATCTCAGCCCTAGCTACGGCCTTGTCATGGTCTTTGTATATAGCAGGGGAATAGACCAATTGCGAACCTTGGACATTCATAATGCACATAATGACATAAACCATAATCCTAAGTAATGCATCCCCAATGCCAAACTTAAAAAGATATAAACCATTGAAATTATTAACAATGTGTCATTTTTGACATGTTAACTCTATTAGCAATCGCCTAGAAGATATACAATCTTTTACTTGGGTATGCGCTCATTTGTACCATGGCGATACCCGACCCTATCTCTGGTACAAAGATAGGTAGCTTAGCATTCAATATTCTAATTTTCTCACGCCATGCCTGATTTTTTCAGTGTGTGGCATTTCTGCGTCTAATGCCCTATACTGCATCTCACTAATCCCAATAATCATTTGTTATATGTGAGTCAAAATCAAAATCAAAATCCCTAATGATATCAATGCGCGATATTACAGAAATCATAGTTTATTGGAATGATGCGCCTAATGGCCTATAGGCCCGCGCCATGAGAGGCATGCTATGACCTAGCCTAGCTGCACCATGTAGCGCCATGCTTAGGCAAGCCATGACATGGCCTAGCCTAGCCGTCCCTAGGCGAGTCAATCCATTCAAGCCATTGCACGCTACAATGAGCACCATGGCAACATAGTGCCTCATACCATGCCATGAGTCAAGCAAGCGCCACAATGCGCGTATAGGGCAAGCTAGGCGATACCATCGTGCGCGCGTGCTATGGCCATGTGTCTTGCAATGACGCAGTGTTAGCCTGCTATACAGACACATGTAATATGACATGCCTGTGTCAAACGCCTACGACACAGTGATAAGTACTTGATGTTAGACGAGAATTCCGATTATCGGTGTTTTGCCTATTACGTTTCACTACACCCCATACTATTACACAGATAAATATCCCCCAAAACACGTTTTAAAATTTCTAAAAATTTTTTGCCCAAAAATGCCATAAAATAGGCTTTCTTCTCTCTATATGATATACTCAATCAAAGGGTCTTCTTCTTTGCAAAGACGATTGGCCCTAAAAACCAATCGAAGAGGAAGACCCCTTTTTATGTCCGCCCATTCTAACAAAAATCCAAATCATATCCCCAATAAACTGCTAAAAACCGATCTTAGGGTCGATGAATGGGCACCAGAACCCACTAGTAAAATATGCGGTTTATGTAAAATAGACAAACAAATTCAAGAATTTAGGATCAAAAGAGTTAAAAGAAACGGAAACAATTCTTATTACTATTGTTGTAAGAAATGCTACAATGAAAAACAAAATGAAAGAAATAGAATCGCTCAAAACCTAAAAAAGCAGCAAAAAGAGTTGGATAAACCCAAACCTAAAGACGGACACAAATTTTGCTCAAAATGTAAGGTAGACTCACCCAAGACCCTGGAATTCTTCAATCCCCATAGGGGCGCTCCAGACGGGTTAGGATCAAAATGCAAACCTTGTGCCAAAAAATTTAATAGAATTATTAGCGGTCCAAATAAGTTTCAGTATTCTTTAAAAGAGGGGCATAAAATCTGCAGAAGGTGCGACCAAGAGCTACCTTTGGAAAAATTTAGGATAATTAAGAGAAAACAGAATAATTACAAACCACAACATGAAAGTTATTGCCTTGAATGTGAAGCCAAATCAGCAGCAATCAGGTACAGAGATAACCCAGAAAAAGAAAAAGAGAAACGGGACAAGCACCGGGCGCTACACAAGGATGAAATAAATGCTAACGCCAAGAAGCGCTACCATGCAAATCCAGAATATTATAGGGCTAAGGGAAGAGAGAAATCAAAAGCTCCAGGGAGAAGAGAGAAAAACAATAAATGGCGTAAAGAGAAACAAAAGAATGATCCAGTTTTTAAACTATCCTGTGTTCTAAGGAGTAGGACTTTTAAAGCTATTAAAGATAAACGGTTTACAAAAAATAAACAATTGTTTGAATATTTTGGATGCTCCATGGAAGAATATATCAAGTATGTTGAAAGTTTATGGCATCCCGGCATGTCCTGGGATAATTACGGCAAAGCTCCAGACCAATGGAGTATAGATCATATTAATCCCTTAGTTAATGCCAATACCGAAGAAGAAGTATATCAATTATGCCACTATTTGAATACAAAACCCATGTGGGCCATATACAATTATATAAAAAACGACAAATCCCCCTCTGAATGGGCCGCCTACAAGCTCCAGCATAACATCGACGAATCCCTCCCTCCAGTCACCCCAAACCCCCAGGACGCTTCGCTACGGGAACATAAGGCTTGACCTTCCAGTCTACCCATGAGATTCTTATTTGGTAAGTGGCGGCGTGGAAAGCTGTGGAGAAGGCACCGAAAGGGTTTAAGCCTAACGGATAAGTCACTTGAGACACGCACTGGAAGCAAGAATGTAGATTATCAGCAATTGCCAGTCTATATAGCTAGAGTCGCGTCTGGCCCACTTACATAACTTTGGGGGATATATGGACTATAATACCGAAAAGTATCGACCTGGCCTGGGCCGATCTGTACCACATCCAAAACGAGCACACTTATATGAAATCGGAGATCACTACATGGATTTTTTGGATCCGATGTGCCGGTATGGTTGGAATAGAAATGACGGAAGATCGTACTCTATTTGGCGCGGCAATGTAGGCGAAGATGGTATTTGCAAGTTATGCATCAAAAGGGCCAACAAAGGACTTTCTGGTGTCAAAAGTATAGAACCAGATAGGGTTGAGGAGTAGTATATGAGACGAAGTCACATAATGATGCAGTTAGTACAGCTTTTAGTACTTGTAAAGTCCAGTAATCTGGGTTATGCTGAAACAGCAGAACAAATAATAAGGTTATTTGAAATTAGGGGTATTTTGCCTCCTCAACCTGTAGGAACTAATTTTAAACCTAAATGGGAGGATGAGAGCAAACCATCTGGAAGTAACCCACCTGAGGATATGCTATGAGCGAAAAATCGTTTACTGGTAAATTGAGGTGGGTTTACAGGTATGGCGGTAATCCATTCCATCCCTATACTGAGAAAGTACTCCAACAGGAAGTTCGTAGTGATTGGAATGGTCTTGATTATGTTTACTCATGGATAGATGTACCTGTAGAGATAGAGAAACCTATATGAAATACCTACTACCTCTTCTACTTTTATCGACTATTGCACATGCCGATGACTATAAATTCCATTATGGTGATCAAGTAAAAGTGAAGTTCGCCACATTGGCCAAACCCAATTTTAAAAATGAATTCGTTAATGTTTCTGATAAGATAGGAATAGTTATCAGCGTGAGAGACGGATTAAGTATTTGCGAACATATCTACGAAGTAAAGTTTGACTTTGGCGATGATTTAGTTCGCCAAACAAAAGACTATTGTGAAATGGATTTAAAGAAAGTGTTGAAACACAAAC
>OCZT010008113.1_pt1 | contig 10251 bp, 11 predicted proteins | sample 1539031 | NCBI WGS metagenome assembly OCZT01 (sample SAMEA3539308, study PRJEB22396) | soil metagenome | biome: tundra; feature: field; material: soil | place: USA | collected 2010-05 | depth 0.15 m
GGTTCGACGTGCCGGCCGTCGGCTGGACCGCCGGTGTCGAGCGGCTGCTGATCGCGCTCGAACGGCGCGGCAAGCACGTGCGCCGGCGGCAGCATCGCATCGACGTGCTGGTCGCCGGCTCCGACATCGTCGCGGCGCGGGAGCGGGCGGCCGGAAACGTCGTCCGGTACGCCGGCTCCGACCTCGGCGACGAGGCGCTGCTCGAAGAGGCGCGCGCGTACGGGATTCCGCGCGTCGTCATCGCGCTCGACGGGAGCGTGCGTGAGCTGCGCGTCGGCCGCCGCGTCGACGAGTTGCCGATGCCGCGTACGCCGTCGAACTGGGACGCGCGTTGAGTAAGCCGCCTGAGGCACCCCGGGACGGGCTGACGATTGCGATGCCGAAGGGCGCGCTCTACCGCGACGCCGCGGCGCGTCTGCGCACTGCCGGGATCGACGTTCCCGACGACGTCGGGCGGAAGCTGACGGTCACAACCACGGACGGGACGACGCTGCTGTTTCTGCGGCCGACCGACGTACCCGCGTACGTCGAGTTCGGTTCGGCCGACTGCGGGATCGTCGGCAAAGACGTGCTGTGGGAAACCGACCGCAACGTCGCGGAGCTCGCCGATCTCGGTTTCGGCTACTGCCGGCTGGTCGTGGCGGCGCGACGCATCGACCGGTATCACGAAGGTGCGCCGTTCCCGACCTTCCTGCGCGTCGCGACGAAGTTCACGCGGTCGGCCGAGACGTTCTTCGCCGAACGCGACCTGCCGGTCGAACTGATCCCGCTGCACGGATCGGTCGAGCTCGCGCCGCTGGTCGGCCTCGCCGACTTGATCGTCGACCTCGTCGCGACCGGTGGCACGCTGCGCGAACACGACCTCGTCATCGTCGAGGAGATCGCCGAGAGCACCGCGCGTTTCGTGGTCAATCCGGTGCGCTTCCGCGCGAAGTACGACGCGCTGATCGCGCTGCTCGATCGGCTCACCGCGGTTCCGGCGTGACCGCAGACTTCGGCTCGGGCGTTCGGTTGGAGCGCGCCGAACCGATCGCGACGATCGTCATCGACCGGCCGGAGAAACGGAACGCGGTCGACCGCGCCGTTGCGACCGCCTTGCGCGCGGCGTTCGCCGCGTTCGAATCCGACGACGCACTCCGTGTCGCGGTCCTGTGGGGCGCGGGCGGGACGTTCTGCGCGGGCGCCGATCTCACGGCCATCGCGGACGACGAGCGCCGGAACGAGATCGATCCGGACGGCGCGGGGCCGGGGCCGATGGGCCCGACGCGCACGGCGCTCGCGAAACCCGTCATCGCCGCCGTCTCGGGTTACGCGGTCGCCGGCGGGCTCGAGCTCGCGCTGTGGTGCGATCTTCGCGTGGTGGACGATGATGCGACGCTCGGCGTGTTCTGCCGCCGCTGGGGCGTGCCGCTCATCGACGGCGGGACCGTGCGTCTTCCGCGCCTCATCGGACTGAGCCGCGCGCTGGACATGATCCTCACCGGCCGCGCGGTGCACGCCGCGGAAGCGCTGCAGTGGGGGCTCGCGAATCGCGTCGTGGCGCCGGAACAGGCGCGCGGCGCCGCGGAGGATCTCGCGCGCGAGATCGCCGCATTTCCGCAGCGCTGCATGCTGACCGACCGGCGCAGCGCGTTCGCCGCGTGGGACGCCGATCTCTCGGACCTCCTGCGGTGCGAGGGCGCCGCTGGGTACGACGTCGTGTTCGCCGAAGGAATCGCGGGCGCGGGCCGGTTCGTCGGCGGCGCGGGCCGGCACGGAAAACGCGTGGCGGACGCGGAGACGACGGCGTGAAGATCATCGCCGCGACTGACGCCGAAGCGCTGCGCGGCCTGTTCGCCGGCGGCTGGGACCCGCCGCAGGCAGTCGTCGAGGGCGTGCGCGCGATCCTCGCCGACGTTCGCGCGCGCGGCGACGATGCGCTGGTCGACTACACGCGCCGCTGGGACTTCGCCGGCGCTTCGCTCGACACGCTTCGCGTGACGATCCCTCCGGTCGCGGACGCGCGCCGGCTCGTCCCCGATGCGATCGCGTCCGGTCTGGAGCTCGCGCGCGAACGGATCGCGGACTTCCACGCGCGGCAGCCCCCCGAGCCGATCGACTACCGCGCCGCCGACGGCACGCGTTATGGATTCCTGTCGCGCCCGCTCGTGGCGATCGGCGCCTACGTCCCCGGCGGCACGGCGGCCCTGCCGTCGAGCGTGCTGATGACCGTCGTCCCGGCGAAGGTGGCCGGCGTTGATCGCATCGTGGTGGTCACGCCGCCGCAGCGGAACGGCAGCGTGGATCCGGCGGTGCTGTACGCGTGCGCGTTTACCGGCGCCGACGAGCTCTACGCCGTCGGCGGAGCGCAGGCGATCGGTGCGCTCACCTACGGGACCGCGACGATCGCCGCGGTCGACAAGATCGTCGGCCCCGGAAACGTGTACGTCACCGAGGCGAAGCGCCAGGTGTTCGGCATCTGCGGCATCGACGGCCTGGCGGGACCGTCCGAAGTGCTGGTCGTCGCCGACGCGAGCGCGAAGCCGGAACTGGTCGCCGGCGAACTCGTCGCGCAGGCGGAACACGATCCGCTGGCGCGCGTCGCCGCCGTCTCGCGCGAGCGCGCACTGCTGGAGCGCGTCGCCGACTTGCTGGACGGCCCGTTCGGCCGCGCGAGCGGACGTGACGAGATCGTCGCACGCGTCCTCGATGAGCGCGCGTGGCTCGTGCACGCCGCGGACGACGACGAGATGCTCGACGTGATCGACCGCTTCGCGCCGGAGCACCTTTCGCTCATGGTCGCCGAGCCGGACGCGTGGGTGCCGAAGATCCGCCGCGCCGGCGCGATCTTCGTCGGCGACCACACGCCGGTCGCCGCCGGCGATTATCTCGCCGGTACCAACCACACGCTGCCGACGTCGGGCGCGGCTCGCTTCTCGTCGGGGCTCCGGACCGCCGACTTCCTGCGCACCATGTCGCTGGTCGAGAACTCGCCCGCACGGATGCGCGCCGATGCGGGCGTCCTCGCGGCCCTGGCCGACTTCGAAGGGCTACCAGCGCACGCGCGCACTGCCAGAATGCGCGGTTCCGGCTAAAACGGGACGATCGTCATGCTTGCACCGAGCGCTCTTCCGTGGCAGAGTGAACGCATGACCCCGCGGGCGATGGGTTCCTTGGCGTCGTTGGCCTTCATGGCGGTCGCCGGCTGCGGCGGCGGCAGCAGCGGCGGAGGCGCCGTTCCGCAGCCGCCTGCGATCACGACGCAGTCGATCGCGAGCGGCAGGCTGACCGCGCCGGCGAGCAACGGCTCCACGATGACGCTGAACTTCACCGGGACCATCCCTTCCGACGAGACGGCGACCGTGACGGCCGATGTGCCGGCCGAGGTCATCGCCCTCGAAAGCGGACACACGATCGGCGCCGGGGCGACGGTTACAATCGGGCCGCAAGCCGTCGCCGTCGTCCTCGACAGGTGCAGCGGCGGTTTCGGTGGCGGTCCCGAGATAACGCTCAGCAATAATCCGAACATCGTCTTCTACGATGCTTCGGTTTCGCCGCCCGTAAGGGTCGCGAGCGTGGCGCCGATCACGCTGCATCAGGTCGTGATCTGCAGCTTCGGAACGACACCGCCCACGCAAACGCTGCTGCCCGCGCGACGGTACGTCGTGGTGCTCGAGGTCTAGGCGGCACTCCAGCGCCGTAGCAGCCCGCTTCGCGGGCTCGGCGAGCCGTCGCGGAATTCCCGGCGCCGCCGTCGAACCGCGGTATTCGATGCTCTCCACGACGCGCATCGGTCTCGTCGCGCTCGATCTTGATGGGACGCTCGTCGGGGACGATTTGGTTCTGCGCCCGCGCGTCCGCGAGGCCGTCGCGGCGGCGCAGGCGCGCGGCGTCGTCGTCACGATCGTGACGGGCCGGATGTTCCGCTCGGCACGCCCGTTTGCGCAAGCGCTCGGCGTCGGCGGCCCCATGGTGTGTTATCAGGGCGCGGCCGTCTTCGAGGCGAGCAGCGGCGCGACGCTGCGCGAGACGCCGGTTCGCCCCGACGTCACGCGTGAGGTGCTGGAGTGGGCGCACGAGCGCGGCGTGCACGCGCAGTGCTACGCGGACGATCAGCTCTACGTCGAACAGATCAACCGTTTCTCCGAGCGTTACACGGCGCTGGCGCGTGTCGAACCCGTCGTCGTCCCGTCGCTGCGTGAGGCGTTCGCCGCACGGCCGTCGATCAAGATCGTGCTGGTCGACGACGGGGACCGCGCCGACCAGCACCTCGCGGCGTTGCGCCCGCTGCTGGGCGACCGCGCGTACCTGACCCGCAGTCACGTGGACTTCGTCGAAGTCGTCGATCCCCGCGTCAACAAAGGCGAAGCGCTCGCGTTCATCGCGCAGCGCTACGGAGTACCGCTCGAACAGACGCTCGCGGTGGGAGATGCGTGGAACGACGTCCCGCTGCTCGATGCGGCGGCGGTCGGCGTCGCGATGGGCTCGGGACCGCCGGAGCTGCTCGCCCACGCCGATCACGTCGTCGCCGACGTCGCCCACGACGGCGTCGCCGAGGCGATCGAGCGGTACGTGCTCGGATGAAGAGCGACGCTCGCTCGCGCACGTTGCCGCGGCGGCGCAAACCGTCGCTGGCCGCCCGCGTCAAGCCGTTCTGGATCCTCATGCTGGTGCTGCTCGTTCTCGTCGCCGTGGGCGGCGCGTGGCTGGCGCGTTCGCCGTGGTTCCGCGTCGCGCGGGTCGGGGTCGACGTTCCGCTCGAATCGCCGGTTTCGCGCGAACGCGTGCGCGCAGTCGCAGCGATCGCACCCGATGCGAACGTGTGGCTGCTGAACGGCGGCGCGATCCGCGGACGGATCGAAGCGATCCCGTACGTCGATCGCGCGAGCGTGCACCGGGGGCAGTTCCCGCAGCCGTTCGTCGAGCTCACGATCGCCGTACGGCGGCCGACGGCGTGCGTTCGCGCCGGTCTCCGCGAGGTCACGATCGACGCCGCGTCGCGTGTGCTGCAGGCCGGGTGCGCCGCTCCCGCCGTCGCGCGAATCGACGCGGGCGCCGCGACGGTACCCCTGCCGGGCGGAACGATCGCCGACCCCGACGTCGGCCGGCTCCTGGGCGATGCTCGGACGTTGGCCGACGCGAACCTGGCCGTCCGCAGCCTCGGCCGCGACCGCTTCGGCGGTCTGGAGGCGGTCGACGTCACCGGCGTGACCCTAAAATTCGGAGACGACGCCGACCTGGCGAAGAAGGCTGCCCTGGTCGAGCCCGTCCGGGCCGGGATCGGGACGAAGCGGCCGATCCGGGCGATCGACCTCCGCTCTCCGGGGACGCCGACGGTCGAATTCAGGTAGTTTTCCGCAGGCCCTGTGGATGGAATCGGTGGGGCCCATGTGGATGATGTGGTAGGTGATCGCAAACCGAACCACAATATGTCGTGGTAGAAGTGAAAGCGCGGACGGATGGCTAGAGGCGAGACGATCGCCGGCCTGGACATCGGCACGACGAAGACGTGTGCCGTCATCGCCGCATCGGGTCCGGACGGGCTCGAGATCATCGGCGTCGGCGAGGCGCCGTCGACCGGGATGCGCAAAGGGGTCGTCACCGACCTCGAGGCGACGGTCCACGCCATCGAGGCCGCGACCGAAAAGGCCGAGCGGATGGCCGGGGTCCACGTCTCGCACGTCTACGTCGGCGTCACCGGCGAGCACATGCAGTCGACGAACAGCCACGGCGTCGTCGCCGTGACGGGCGAGGACCGTGAGGTGATCGCGAACGACGTCAAGCGCGTCGTCGACGCCTCGAAGATCATCAACCTCGCCGCCGACCGCCAGATCATCCACTCGCTGCCGCGCCACTACACCATCGACGGCCAGGACGGCGTGACCGACCCGGTCGGGATGAGCGGCGGGCGGCTCGAGGTCGACACGCACATCGTCACCGGTGGGTCGAGCTTCATCTCGAACGTGCTCAAGTGCGTGCACCGCGCGGGGCTCGAGCCGGCCGGAATCGTGTTCGAACCGCTGGCCTCGTCGGCAGCGACGCTGCTGCCCGAAGAGAAGCAGGTCGGCGTCGTGCTGCTCGACATCGGCGGCGGGACCACCGACATCGCGGTCTTCGCCGACGGCGGCGTGTTGCACTCGGCGACGATCCCGGTCGGCGGCAACATCCTCACCAACGACATCGCGCTCGGCCTGAAGACGACCTTCGCAGAGGCCGAGAACATCAAGCGCACCTACGGCTCCGGGCTCGTGCGGCCCGACGAAGCCGATCAGACCTTCCACGTGAAGACGCTCGACGGCCGCAGCACGCGCGAGGTCACCTCCTCGCAGCTGCGCGGGATCGTCGTCCCGCGCGTCCTCGAGATCTTCCGGCTTGCGAAGGCGAACATCGTCGACCGCATTCCGCGCGATCAGGTGCTCAGCGAGGTCGTCATCACCGGCGGCGGCGCGCATCTGCGCGGGATCGAGACGACGGCGGCCGAGGTGTTCGGACTCCCCGTGCGGATCGGCGTCCCTTCGACGGTCGCGGGCCTGACCGACGCGGTGAAACAGCCGGAGTACGCGACGGCGGTCGGCCTCGTGCTCTTCGGTCCACGCGGCGAACAGACGCCGCATCTCAACGGCCAGAGCGGCGGTCCGCTCGGCAAATTCTGGTCCTGGTTCAGCTCAATCTGGAATTGATCGTTGCTCCCGCTCTTCCCCGAAGAGGAACAAGCAAAAATGGCTGATGCGAAACGGTTCGTCCCCGAGCACGCGGCGACGGTCAAGGTGATCGGGCTCGGCGGCGGGGGCTGCAATGCGGTGAACCGCATGATCGAGGCTGGTTTGACCGGCTGCGATTTCTTTGCGATCAACACCGACGTCCAAGCGCTGCGCAACGCGAAGACGAACAACACGGTGCAGATCGGCGCTGGGTTGACCCGCGGCCTCGGCGCCGGCGCCAACCCGAACATCGGGCGTGAGGCCGCCGACGAGTCGCGCGAAGATCTCGCGATGATCCTCGACGGCGCCGACCTCGTCTTCATCACCGCCGGCATGGGCGGCGGCACTGGCACCGGCGGCGCACCCATCATCGCCGAGCTCGCACGCGAGTCCGGCGCGCTGACGGTGGCGGTGGTGACGAAGCCGTTCGCGTTCGAGGGCCGCAAACGGATGCAGGCCGCCGAGCGCGGGATCGCCGATCTCGAGTCGAAAGTCGACACGCTGATCACGATCCCGAACGAACGCATCCTGCAGATCATCGAGAAGCGCACCCCGCTCAACGAAGCGTTCGCGTACGCCGACGACGTACTGCGCCAGGGGATCCAAGGGATCACCGACCTCATCACGCAGCCCGGCCTGATCAACCTCGACTTTGCCGACGTCAAGACGATCATGACCGACGCCGGTTCGGCGATGATGGGGATCGGCGAGGGGACCGGCGAGCACCGCGCCGCCGACGCCGCGCAGAAGGCGATCGCCTCGCCGCTGCTCGAGACGACGATCGAAGGCGCGCGCGGCGTGATCTTCAACATCACCGGCGGTCCCGATCTCTCGATGTACGAGGTCAACGAAGCGGCCGAGATGATCGCCCGCGCCGTCGACAGCGAAGCGCAGATCATCTTCGGCGCCTCGATCGATCCGAGTCTTCAGGGCAAGGTCCGCGTCACCGTCCTGGCCGCCGGCTTCGGCCAGCGTCCGCACCGCTCGCAGACCACCGCCGCGTCGCTGGGCTCGCCGCTCGAGTTCGACAAAGTCGCCCCCGTCAACATGGACGACATCGAAGTCCCAGCGTTTCTGAGATATAGAAGCTAGCTGCGGACGAGCCGGCCAGCAAGGGGCCCGCCGGTGAGGCGGGCCCCTTTCGTTTTCTCGAGGCGTCCGCTAGGCCGATGCCCCAGCAGGGCGAGGCGATGTGTACTCGACGACCATGAAACGCTGCTCGAGTGCGGCGGCCGTCGGGGTAGTGGCCGACGCAGACCCAGCGCCCCGTGAAATACCTGCATTTGCTGCATTCCGGCCTGCGTGGCGTTTGCGCTCCCCGCCGAAAAGCAGACGAGAAAAAAAGCTGCGCAGGTCGCGGCAAGCCGGTTCCGGTCCATGCACGGTAACATCCCAAACGGATGCGAGAGTCCTTCCGCTCGCAGGATATCGCACGCCGAGCGATGGAGGCGTAAACATGTCCGTCACGCTGCCCGCCCCCGACGTCGCCGCTCGCGCCACCGAGATTCGGCGTGAGATCCATCGCCATCCCGAGCTGGGCTTCGAGGAGACGAACACGCAGGCGATCGTCGAGCGGGAGCTTGGCGCGCTCGGGGTCGAGCACCGGCGGGTCGCGCGGACCGGCGTCGTCGGGATCGTGCGCGGCGCGCTGCCGGGACATGTGACGGGTTTGCGCGCCGACATGGACGCGCTGCCGATCACCGAAGACTCCGGCGAGGAGTGCGCGTCGGAGATATCCGGCAAGATGCACGCGTGCGGACACGACTCGCATACCGCGATGCTGCTCGGTGCGGCGCGCGTGCTGCAGGAGTCGCGCAAATCGTTCCACGGCACGGCGGTGCTGCTGTTTCAGCCCGCGGAAGAAGGGCCGGGTGGCGCGCAGCCGATGATCGACGAGGGCGCGCTCGACGATCCGCACGTCGAAGCCGTCACGATGCTGCACGTCGATCCGCGGCTTGCGACCGGAACGATCGGAATAACGCCGGGACCGGTGAACGCAGCGGCCGACGAGTTTCACCTCACGATTCGCGGCAAGGGTGGACACGGCGCCTACCCGCACAAAGCCGTCGACGTGATCCCGTGCGCGGCGGCGACGATCCTCGCGCTGCAGAACGTTGCCGCGCGCGAGACCGATCCGCTCGCGTCGATCGTCGTGACGATCGGCACGATCGAAGGCGGCTACCGCAACAACGTGATCGCCGACCGCGTCTTCATGACGGGCACGCTGCGCACGCACGATCCCGCGGTTCGCGAAGCCGCCGAAGCGAAGCTGCGCCGCATCGTCGACGGCGTCGCGGCAGCGTACGGTGCGCAGGCGCAACTCGACATGATCTTCGGCTATCCGCCCGTTATCAACGACGGCGAACTCGCCGAATCGTTCGCCGAGTACACCCGGGCGAACGGGTTCACGGTCGAGCGGCCGGCGGCGACGATGGGCGGTGAGGACTTCGCCTACTTCGCGCAGCGCGTGCCCGGCGTCATGGTGCGTCTCGGCATCTACAACGAAGCCGTGGGCAGCATCCACTCCGGCCACAGCCCGCAGTTCCGGCTCGACGAGGGCGCGATCCCGACCGGGATCGCATCGCTGGTCGCGTTCGCCCGCGGCGTCGGCGACGGCTCCGTCCCCGTCCCCGCCCGCCCGTAGCGGTTTCCACAGCTTCCCCAGGGTCGTCCACAACGTGTAGTACCGAATGTGGAGGGCGTGCACAATATCTTGTGGTGAGCAGCAGGTCGGGGCCCTAGCTGAAGGCGAACGAAAGGGTCCATGGCAATGCCGTCCGTGTCTCTCGACCGGCCGTCACCGCGGGCGCTCCACCGCAGCCAAGATGTCGCGTCGCCCGCGCGAACCGCATTCGATCTCGTCTGTGAGGTCGAAAAGTGGCCGGTGTGGCTTTCTTTCATGCGCAGTGCGCAGCGCGTCGAGCCGGGCGAGCCGATCGCTCTCGGCAGCGAGGTGGCGATCCGCTCGAACCTCCCCGGCGAAGACGAGGAGCTGTTCGAAGTGGACCGGTTCATCCCGGGCCACGTGCTGTCGCTCGTCGGCGCGTACTCCGTGCGGCGTCGGATCGACATTCGCATCGAGCAAAAGAGCGCTCGCTCGAAGCTCGTCGTGCGCGTCGATTACCCGACGTACGGCGGGGTTCTGGGCGCGCTGATCGACCGGCTCACCCGGCGCCGCAAGCTCGACATCGCGCTGAACGACTCGCTCATCCACTTCAAGGGATTGTGCGAGTTCGACCAGTCGCCCGACGCGATCTTGGACGACTTCTAGCACTCGTTGACTGGGTCTGCTAAAGCCGGTACACTGTTGGGAGCACCTTTCCCTCCGGAGACTCCCCTTTGCCCCTGTACGATTACCGTTGCCGCGACTGCTCGACCGTCACCGAGGTCCGCCACGGCTTCCGTGAAGCCCACGACGGCGCGTGTCCGAACTGCGGTGGCGAGCTTGCCCGCGTCTTCAATCCGGCCGGGATCGTGTTCAAGGGCTCCGGGTTCTACGTGAACGACTCGCGCAAGCCGAGCGCCTCCGAGGGCGCCGTCACCGACAAGAATCTAACCCTATGACCTGGAA
>OCZT010008114.1_pt1 | contig 10250 bp, 13 predicted proteins | sample 1539031 | NCBI WGS metagenome assembly OCZT01 (sample SAMEA3539308, study PRJEB22396) | soil metagenome | biome: tundra; feature: field; material: soil | place: USA | collected 2010-05 | depth 0.15 m
TGCTTTGTTTTTATCTAAATCTAACGTAAGCAGAGCTTCGGATATTACGTCCGAACAAATTATTAAGTATTTATTAGAATTCCAAAATCTTTCCACAAGAAGAAACGCCCATTCTGCCATTAAATTATTTTATAGATACAAAAGTAGACATGGAGAAAGTTCAAAATTCCGGTTCATTCCTTATCCAGAAAAGCCAGATACATTACCGATACACGTTAATAAAACGGAATTTTTAAAAATTATGAGCGTTTGTATTAACAAAAAACATAGGGCAATAATATGTTTAATGTTTGATTGTGGATTAAGAGTAAGTGAAGTTATTAATTTAAAATTATCTGATATTGATGATAGTAATATGATTTTAAATATTAAACAAGGAAAAGGGTGTAAAGACAGAAAAGTTAAATTCACATCTGTTTTATATTCTATTTTAACGGATTATTATAATGAATATTTGCCTATTGAATATGTTTTTAATGGTCAAAAAAAAGATAAATACACAATAAAAAGTTGTCAGGAAATAGTCAAACAATTAACTGCAAAAGCGGGAATAAACAAAGGGTTTACTCCTCATAAATTTAGACATGGTTACGCAATGACGCTCCTTGAAAACGGTTCAACCTTAGACGAAATAGGAAATCAAATGGGGCATAATTCTAAAAAAACAACAGAAATCTATGCGAGAATGAATAATAATATTATTCAGAAAATAGAATCTCCTCTTGAGCAAATAGTGAGAGAAAACGGGAATAATCAAAAATTAATTTCTGATAATATCTAAAAAATATACAAAATAAATAAGTACATGATTAAAGAAACACAATATGACAGAATAGAATTTTCTAAAAACTGGAATCAAAAATTTCTTTGCAATGTGTTTACTACTATAAGACCAATTTATAAAAAGTATTCCATTGATGAGGTTTTTGATATCCGAATTAAAGAAACTTTTTTCTGTTATGCTAAAGTCATAAAACAAGATACTAAAACAATAAAAGAAATAATCTCTTTCGGAGTTCATTTAACAGATACTGGACTTAACGGAAAGGAATTTTTTGACTTAATGTCAAATATGTATTCAAAGAAAAATTGGTGGAAAGGCGATGATACCGAGATGCAAATTGTTTTTTTAGAAAAAATTATTCAATTAACAATATTTGATGACGGGAAATATCCTGTTGTTTAAATAATTTAAATAAAATGAGTTTTTGGAGTATAATCGGAATATTAATAACCACGCTTTTGTCTGCGTGGGGTATTTTAAAATTTATTATATCTCAACATTATAGATTAGATGATAACATTAGTAAGTGCATAGTTGACGCCTTAAAAAACGGCTCCACTTATAAATTTGAAATTGTTAGCGAATTCTCAATAAATAAAAAATATCCACAAATATATCAATGCTTTTCTAAACTTGATGGTATTTATGTGTTCTTTAGTAGGAATGAAAGAATGTTACAGGCTGGTTGGCAAAGCAAAGAAACTATTTCTGAAGTTTATTTTTTTAGATGGCAAAGAAAAAAAGTAGAACAATTCATTATTAAAAATTCAAGAGTAAATGAAAATATTAACGTAATGATTTTGCAACCATATGGTTTAGATAAATTGGGAGAGCTTGCAAATGTCAAAACAGAAACAGCTTTAGATAAATACCTTTATCAAGACATAGAAGAAGATATTCAAGATATGTTGGATAACGATAGGCAAAAAACCGGTTGTTTATTGTACGGAAAACCTGGTACTGGCAAAACAAGATTGGTTAAATACTTTGCACAAAAATTTGGACTTCCGATATACACAATATATTTGAATCCGGAATACACCAATATAGAAATATTGATGATGTTTAGTGCAATCCCCAAAAAATGTATTGTTTTATTAGAAGATTTTGATAATTATTTTGACAAAAAAGTATGTACATTAAAAAATGAGAATGTGAAATTTACATTTGATTCTATAATCAACTCTTTAGATGGCATTTATAATGAGTATCATCAAGTTCTATTTGTAATGACCGCAAATGATATAACAAAAATCGATGATTCAATTAAACATCGTTCATCAAGATTTAAATTTGTTCGCGAAATAACATCGCCAAGCTATGAAAAAAGATTAGAATTACTTGGTAAAAATTCACTTGCTAAACTAACAGAAGGTATGAGCCTTGATAAAATTTTCTTTGTTCAATCTATAAAAGATAAATATTCTGAGGAGGAAATTTCTGAAAAAATAAATCTAAATATTTGATTTTTCATTTTTTTAATATAACTTTAGGTTAATTAAAAACAACTCGTGGTTTTATAATTAATTTAAAAAAGAAAGGAAAATTAAAAAATGGAAACAACAACAATAATTTTATTATCAGTTCTTTCTACTTTAAGCGTAGTTGCCGTTATAACAATAGTGGCGGTTTCGTTTATGAGATTAGGAAAAAGAGTTGATGGTAATAACGACGATTGTCATAGAGCAATTGATGCTTTAACACATGAACTTTATGCTAAAATAAATGAAGTGACTGATTCTTTTTCACGAGAATATGATGATATAAGAAGAACGATTGATTCGCGATGTGATAAGTTAGATTCTAAAATCAAATCAGGTATTAATGATACTGCTGGGACGCACATAAACGCAAGTAGCGAAAAGCAGATAAAACAAATCTTGCAAGGATAAACAACTGCCACGAGTTGTTTTTATTGATAAATTTCTGGGTGTAATTTTCCGAATTTTCTAATCATTTTTCCAGAGAAAGAATTCGCTTCGTTCTCATGAATCGATCCGTCTTCTCCGCTTTCTTCGGCAAGAACTCCATCTAATTTTTGTTTAAAATGTCTTATTTCATGAGCAGCACTTCTTAGTGGGTCAGCAAGCATATTCCTATTTTTTGTATAAATCCAGATATGGTCATTCACAGGATTATAACTTGCGGTAGTTGTTATTGGACCGCCTCTTTCGCCAGTTAAATAAACACAACAAGGTTTATCTATATTTAAATCTTTGCAACAATACATTATGAATTCTTTTACGAGTTGTTTTTTATTGTCGTCAAGATTATCAACGGATTTTTTTATAACTAATCTGTGCTTAGTTTTATCTCCTGTTTTAAAAGATTCATTTAGAGCTTCAGAAACTCCTTTTTCAACATATTTTTTTAATTTTTTATAATAATCTGGAACTTCATTAAGGTGAACTAAAGCAATTTTTAAAGTTTTAATCTCGTCATCATTTGTAATATTGGTTGTTGGATTAACAGTTCCATGTTCTTTTTCTATTTCATATCCCATTATGAGTTCATTTATATCATATCTGCCAATATTTAAATTACCTTGTTTTGCAATTCTTTTTATTTCAAGTTCTTTTTGAGAAGGTACATCATCTCTTTTTTCTAAATCTTTTAATTTTTGTGGTTTAATGTTTGGGTTTATTGCTTCTTTCATTTGTGATTCATTATTATTTTCATCTATCGATAAATTTTTATCAAAAGATTCTGAAGAAATTTTTCCTAATCTTTCTAAATAATCATTATTGCGTAAATATTTAAAAGCCAAATTTTCAGCAGAAAACTCTCCAGATTCATCCAATCCGGATTGTCTCATTTTCTTAATTTTATCTTTTATATTTTTTGCTTCTTTATAAACCTTTTCTAAATCAGTTTCTGTTTTTGCTATTTTTTCAAGATGTTCTATTCTTGTGGCTATTGAAGCTGCTTTCTTTTTTATTAATCTCTTATCAACTTTTACGTTTTCTCTTTTAGGTTCGTGAATCCAATTATTGTCAGATAAACTAAACACACCTACAGATTTGTTTTCCTCTTCTTTTTCTTGAACGTAAATTTCTACATCATAACCTTTTATGGTGATGTTGTGATTGCTTTTCCAGTTTGAACCCTTTGTATCAAAAAAATCTTTTACGAATTTTTTATCCCCAGATATTTTTTCGAAATCATATACAATGTGCAAATCAAAATCGCTGGAATCATTCCAATTGTAATTAGCCATGCTTCCTAAAAACATTATTCTTTCTGGCTTAACTAAAATGTCTAAGTATTTTATATACTCATTAGCTATTTTTAGAAGACTTTCTCTTAGTTTTGGTTTTAGATTAAGACCATCCCAAGCTTTTGGGTTTAATGAATCCTTAATGTAATGTTCTGGTATTTTAACATCTTCTATATTGAGTTCGCCAATAATAGCCTCAGAAACGATTCCTGATAGTCTTTTAAGCTTGTTTCTATATGATTCTGAAATATACATGGTCTTTCAATAAATATCCTTAAAAAAGATATAATTGGAAGATGTTTAAAAATCAGAAAAGTCAGAAAATGGAACTGAATATGTCCATGTTCCGTCTCTATTTTGTTTTTCAACCAAAACGTTTCTTGTTTCCACACTTCTTTCGTTAACTAAATCCATTAATCCAGATATATAAACATTATTAAAATCTTTTTGAAATTGTTTATTTATTAAATCTATTAACTCAGCTTCTGCATCAGTATGGTGAAAATTTTCCAAATCTCGAACCATCTATTGAGTATAGGTAGCATTAACTTTATATAAACCGTTCTAAGGTTTATATTTTTCGAATATAACTATTCTTGTATATACATCTTCGCGCTCTTTATAAAATGGGTTAAAACCTTCCATCGTTAATACACATTTGTTATCCTAAATTCAGGTTTATATTTATCTCTTTTTAAAAGAAATAGTTTAATACCATCAGCAGTATCAATTTTCTTAATAGTATCTTTATTTTTTCGGATAAGTTCTTTTAATTTTTCTGTTTTTATGAGCCAGATTTCATTTAATTGTGGATAATAAGTAATGAAGAAATCAGCCTTTGTAGCTGCAATTCCAGATTTTTTACCTCTACATTCATATTCTACAGCCATATTGTCAGTATCAACATCTGTTTTTATCTCAAAAACAAACTCTTTGCCACCTTTTAGAAATTTGTAGTCATGAGAAATGTCTTCACATTTTGACAAAAATACATATCCAAGATTTTCAAGAAACATCCTAACTATCGATTCACCCGTTTCTTTCATTTCTAAAGCCAAATTAGAGTCATCGACGTATTTATCTCTATTTGATACAACATCTTCTTTAAAAGCCTCACAAATCTCTTTTAGAGGCTTTTTTGACAATGTTTCGTTTAGCATAGAGTCTATGCTGTTAAAAAATTCTAAGTTTTCCATTTTTATAGTTTGTTTGCTAATGGCAAATAAAAAGGATTTAACTGATAAAAGCAAATTTTGAAAGCATATTAATTTTCATTATATTTGTGTTAAACCAATTAAAGATGAAGATAATTAATGGCTCACTTTCAATATTAGCTCTTAGTTTTAGCCTAACTGGGCTTTTGATGTATTTTCTAACAACCAACATTAAAGTTTCTAATTATATGGGTTTTAAATGTACTTTAACTCACCCAAATGCGTTCCTTTTTATTTTTTTAGGCTCCGTAACTTACTTATTATCAGATATTTATAGTTTAAATTGGAATATATTATTCTTTCAAACCTCGGTTTCAATAATATACTTCTATATTTATAAAGTACATAAGACCCAATACAATGAGGAGTTAAAATATGAAAATCGCTAAAAACTATAAAAAAAACATTTATTGTCTCGAAGGTAATTGGGAGAAAGACCTTAGAAGAAAAATGAGTGTGGATTTTTCTTTAATGTTTTTAGAAAAAAATTGCGATATTAAATATATCCACAAACATTGTGGAACCAAAGAAACTTTAATGTATTATCTTTCTGCTTGGAAATTAAAAAAATATAAAAGTTATTCTATTTGTTATCTTGCTTTTCATGGATTAGAAGGAGAAATAATCATCGGAAAAGATTGTATTACATTAGAAGAAATAGCTGACGAACTAAAAGGAGCATGTACAGATAAAATAATGTTTTTTGGAAGCTGCCTTGTGCTTCAAGCTGACCGTTCTAGAATAAATAATTTTCTTGAGAAAACCGGAGCTTTATGCGTTTGTGGTTATAAAGCCTCTGTTGATTTTTTAGCAAGCTCAGTTTTTGAAATGCTAGTCATGGATATGATGCAAAGCTACAAAGACATGTCTTGCGTACAAAGAGATATAGGTTTATATTATAGTGCTTTGGCGAAAGAATTGGATTTTAAAATATACACCCTCTAATATCTGTCTTTCTCTTTTTTGTTTTTTCAAATAAAACAAATCTTTTTCCACTAAAAAAATCCATCCAGTATTCACTTACCCCTTCACCATTCATGAAAATGTCATTTTTTATATCTAATAAATCAGTTGTGGTAATTATAAATTTGCCGTCAGAGCCATAAAGAGATGGCATTATCGAATCTATTATTCCAATATAATCATCGTTATAAGATAATTCAGAAATGTAAATGGTGTTTAACTTATAGCCACGCATAGCATTTTTTTGATTTCTTGTCCAGTAAAATATTTCTGAACCATTTGGAAGTGAAGTATAATCAATAGTATGTTTTTCTGATGTTAAAATAAAATCTTCAATTCCTTTTTGTTTGAAAATTATTTCTAATTTTTTTAAATTCATGTTAATAAATTGCCTAAACATTTCTCTATCATGTCTATTTGGAGTTATCATTCCAATCGTATAATTGTTATTATTTATTAATAACCACAATAAATACGCTGAAATTGCTGAACTCACTCCTTCTTGTCTTTTTTTATAAACTATGGAAACTTTATTTTCGTTTATAAAAGTTAATAATTCATTCTGGGATATAGTTAATTGTTTGAATTTAGCAATAGAAATATCGTCAGCATAATCATGGCTGAAATCCATCAATTCAAAAAATTCATGAAATTCCATCTGGAATTATGTAAATTTCTTAAGCTGAGTAGTAAATGCCTTTTCGATAATTGCATCAATTTTAGATGGTACTACAAAATTTTCATTTTGACCATCTGAGTCTTTCTTTTTCCACTTATCTCCGTCTTCATCTTCTTCTACTACATTTTTGAAAGAATAATAATCAACTATTACATTTACTAATTGATTAAGAGCAACTACATCATTAATCTTGTCATTAATTTGTTGAACATCTGCGTGATTTTCATTTTCTGGATTGGAAGGATTTTGTTCACTCATTTTTAAAGTTTTTATTAGTTTCAAATAAAACATATTTTTTTTAAAAAGTCAATATTACTGTTTGAAATATGGAATGTTTATAGTATATTTGTAGAAATTAAAAATAAAAACATGGATATAGTAGCTAAAATTCTAAGAATAGAACCAGTCGAACAAGTAACTGAAAAGTTTCAAAAAAGAAAATTAATAGTAGAGTATGCAGAAAATCCTACATATCCTCAAACACTTGAATTTATCGCAATTCAAAAAAACACATCTGTATTAGACGGTTATAATGTAGGTGACGATGTTAAAATTTTATTCAACCTTAAAGGAAGAGAAAATTTAGGCAAAACCGATGGCAAAAAATATGTTTTCAATACTCTCGAAATTTGGAGACTGGAATTAGTTAAAAAATCTATAGATTTTGTAGAGAAAAAAGAGCCAGAAGTTCCTGTGGTTTATGACGAAAACGAAGATTTGCCGTTTTAAAACGGCAAATTAATTTAATTTTAATACCGTTCTAAATTATTTAAATTCTCAACTTTTTAACAAGAAACATGCGTGTGGAAATTCGCAGCGTGAGTTAATGACTTATTTTTGTTAAAATATGTAACTAAAACAGATTTTTTACGTTTAAATAAATATGGAATCTAACAAAGAAGCATTAAGAAGATTAATAAGAGAATCTTTAATGCAAGAGCATTTAAATTTAATTGAGGGTATTGATATTGATGAAAAGACAAAAATTGTATCTTTTAACAATTCGCACGAAAATAATGTTGACACGTCAACATTAATCAATCCGACTTATAATAGTATAAATGATATTGATGTTATCTCTATTTTTAAAAGAAAAAAAACAAATGATTTTTCTTTTGATGGAAATCCTTTAATTTATGCTTTAAAAGGAATAAATGGATGGAAATTTAAAAATTCACAATCAGATATAACAAATTTATTAAAACAATTTATTCGTATTTCTGAAAAAATACAATCGAATTATAATACAATAATAACAATACCAAGTCAAAATCAATTAAATACGCAATTCTTATATCGTTTAAACAAAATAATTAAATCAGATTTTCAAATTGATGATTATTTACATAAATTAACAGCCGAAGAAGTTTATGAAGATTTTGTTAATTGGAATCAATTAGGAATTGATTTTGGAAATAAATATGATAAAATCAAAAATATTTTAAATTCTTATTTTAAAGATATGACTGATAATTCTAAAGGTTATTTTAGTTATAAATTTATTAAAAACGTAAATTTAAGAAAATACATTACCAAAACTATGTATTCTGATGTTGAGAAAACAATTGAATATGCTCATTATATAAATGAAAAAAACATTCTTATTTTGGATGATACAATCGGAAGTGGACAAACAATTTCTGAAGGTTGTAAAGAAATACTGGACATGTTTACTCCGAAATCAATAACAGTCATAACATTATTTTCAAAACTTTAATTAAGAATATTTTTCAAATACAACCTTGCTTCATTATTAAATTCATGCAACGAAGTAACTCCATATTCTTCTAACTTTGTGGGGATTTTGCCAAAAAATTCCATTAGATGTTTTATGGTATTATTTGAAACACCCTTATCATTAAGTTCTTTAATAGTACCTTTGTCTTTTAACATTTCTATAACCATCTTTACTCCTTTTTTACCAAATGTTTCACTGTGAGAAATCATATTAAAATATTGAGATATTTTGACTTTTCCAGGCTGGAGTAATGCATTCCATATTACGCCTCCTTTTTTTAATAATTCTAATGCAAACTGTTTTGCTTTTGGTCCCATCTTTGTAAGGTTAATTATAAAATGCTGAATTGTTTGAGGATTTGCATTAAAAATCCATTTATTTAACCAATCTGAATTCATTAAAACTTGCAAGCCCTGTTCTTTTAATGATAGAGATATATAAGATTGTAATAGTTCATTAAATTTTTGTTTATAAAAAATATCTTTTATAAATTCATTATCATTCAATATTATGTTTTTAAACTCTTCTCCAGCTCCCATTTCTATGTAAAAATCATGAAAGAATTTAAAACCCTTTCTGTCTAAAAAACTCAATTTGTCTTTTGTGGTTTTAAGTAATTTTAAACCCTCTTCTTTGGTAACGAGTTTGTAATCTATCTTAAAACCAGTATCTATTTTCCCTAATTTCTCAAATAGTATTTGAAGTTCAGGATATGTCTTAAAAAAATTAGTAACATTTACTGATTTATCAGTAGTATCCATGAATTGATTAGATTCAAAATGAAATTGTAATTTTTTCATAACATCCCTATCATTACTTATTTTTTTATTTATTAAAATATAAAGTGGACCCTGTTCATTATGACGTTTAAATTGGTTATTATCATCTTTTGATGCAGTACACCATTTTGTGTTTTTTCCATATAAACAAGCCGCTTCTTCTGTTTTTGGTATTATTACTTTCCAGTTTTCACTATCATAAACTTGTTTAGCACCCTCTAATTTAATTATTTTTTGTTTTTCGGAAGTACTTATCTCTTCACCTTTTTCAAATATAGAAACGACATTATATAAAGATGAAAGGTCAATATATGAATTTATGTTTCTTTGTTCTATTGGCAATCTTTCTTTGTTTCTATTAAACAGAGTAATGTACCCATTTGCTTTATAGATATCTTCATCCTTTAAATTCCCGGAAAGATAAATATTTATAAGCCAGTTCAAATATTCTTTATTTTCAGTAGGGTCAACACTTTCAATTTTAAAAAATTGTTTCATCATAAACGCAACCCACATATCTCTTGGAGCTATTTTACCATTTTTAAATATTGTTTCGCTAACTGTATTTTTAATAAATTTATCACTTTCTCTTTCTTTATCCCAAATTCCTCTATTAAAGAATTTTAAAAATTTATCATATTTTCTACCAACTCTATCTTGAAAATCTTGCTTTAAAAAATCGGCTCTCGAAGATTCTGACAATAAAGTATCGCCAATCAACCCAGAAAGTTGCATTAATCTTTTTTTATACGATTCGCTTAAAATAGACATTTAATTTTAATTAATGTATTGGAAAATCCCCGAACCAATCGTCATATTCACATTTTGTATCGTTTTGTTTTATGACTTCTTTTTCTGTATTATCCGTTTTAATTT
>OCZT010008115.1_pt1 | contig 10249 bp, 11 predicted proteins | sample 1539031 | NCBI WGS metagenome assembly OCZT01 (sample SAMEA3539308, study PRJEB22396) | soil metagenome | biome: tundra; feature: field; material: soil | place: USA | collected 2010-05 | depth 0.15 m
CCACCGAGATCTACACTCTTTCCCTACACGACGCTCTTCCGATCTATTCTCAGTGCGATCCAGAGCAGCCAGCAGGGAGACCCGGGCCGTTCTGGCATCCACGATGCTTTCCGGCTGGTACACCATCCAGTAGGGAGCGGGCCGCCCAAGCGATCCCTATTCCTCCAGCGTCGAGATATCGCCCTCCGGCAAGCCCTGCGCCCGAGCCTTCAGCAACCGCCGCATGATCTTGCCGGACCGAGTCTTGGGCAGCGCATCGACAAACTTCACGTCCTCGGGCTTGGCGATCGGGCCCATCTCCGAGCCGACGTGCTGGCGCAGTTCTTCCGCAAGCTCGGCCGAAGGCGTGTAGTCGTGCCGCAGCAGGACGAAGGCGTGGATCGCCTGACCCTTGATGTCGTGAGGCAGGCCGATGACCGCGGCTTCGGCAACCGCCGGATGGCTCACCAGCGCCGACTCGACCTCGGCCGTCCCGAGTCGATAGCCGGAAACCTTGAGCACGTCGTCGACGCGCCCGATGATCCAGTAGTAGCCGTCCTTATCGCGCTTGGCCGAGTCGCCGGTGAGGTAGACGCCGGGATACTTGCTCCAATACTGCTGGACGTATCGGTCCGGGTCGCCGTAGATGGTCCGCAGCATCGCCGGCCAGGGCCTCTTCAGGACCAGGAAGCCTTCCTCGCCGTCCGCCACCGGGACGCCGTTCTCGTCGTAGATGTCCGCCTGCTGGCCGAAGAAGGGGCGCGTTCCGGAACCGGGCTTGAGATCCACGCACGGCAGCGGCGTGATCATCAGCGCGCCGGTCTCCGTCTGCCACCAGGTATCCATGATCGGGCAGCGCTCCTTGCCGATGTTCTTGTAGTACCAGCGCCACGCTTCCGGGTTGATCGGCTCCCCCACCGACCCCAGAAGACGCAGTGACGAAAGATCCCGCCGGTTGGGCCAGGCCTCGCCGAAGCGCATCAGGCCGCGGATCGCAGTCGGCGCCGTGTAAAGCACGTTGATGCCGTACCGCTCGACCATGGCCCACCAGCGGTCCGGATACGGGAAGGTCGGCGCACCCTCGTACATGAAGCCGGTCGCACCGAGGATGAGCGGTCCGTAGACGATATAGGAGTGGCCTGTCACCCATCCCGGGTCCGCGGCGCACCACCAGCGATCGTCGTCCTTCAGGTCGAAGACGTATTTCAGTGTCGTGGCGACGCCCACCTGGTAGCCGCCGTGGGTGTGGACGATGGCTTTTGGCGTACCGGTCGTGCCGGACGTGTAGAGCATGTAGAGCGGGTCTTCGGCGTCGAGGATCTCCGTGGCGCAACGCGGGTCCGCAATCGGCAGGGACATGAGGTCGTGCCACCACATGTCGCGGCCTTCTTCCATCGGCACGTCCTGGCCGGTCCGCTTGACCACGACCACGTGCTCGACGATCGGGGCGCGACGGATCGCTTCGTCCGCGATGCACTTGAGCTCCACGATCTTTCCGTTGAGGAAGGCGCCGTCGCAGGTAACCACGACGCGCGACTGCGAATCCTCGATGCGGCCGTGCAACGCCTCTGTGGAGAAGCCGCCGTACACCACGGAATGAACCGCCCCGATCTTGGCGCAGGCCAGCATCGCGATCGGCAATTCCGGGACGCGGCCCATGTAGATCGTGACGCGATCGCCCTTCTTGACGCCCAGGGCCTTGAGTACACTCGCGAACTTGCTGACCTCGCGGTTGAGGGCGTGATAGGAGAACGAGCGCTGCTCGCCGTTCTCCCCTTCCCAGATGATCGCCAACTTGTTGCGGCGGTAAGTCTTGAGATGACGATCTATGGCGTTATGGACGATGTTGGTCTTGGCGCCCACGAACCATTTGAAGAACGGCTGGTTAGAGTCGTCCAGAACCTTGGTCCACGGCTCATGCCAGTCGATCAGCTCCTTGGCGCGGTCTTCCCAGAAGCCCACGAAGTCCTTGTCCGCTGCCGCCGCCAGGGCATCCCAGTCCTTGATGTAGGCCTGTTCGAGGACGGCCGCCGAGGGCTTGTACCACTCGTCGTACTGGCTTTCGCCGCCCTGCCTGGGCGTGACATCGGCTGTCTGCATCGCAAGTACCCTTCCGCTCGACGGCGCTCGCCGCCGCAGGGTCGACCCCGCGAGCCCGATGAATCGGCGCGCCTCTCCGCAGGGTAGGCCGACTACCCGCCAGGTCCAGTGGATGGCGCCGCTGTCTCGCTCCGCACTACAGCCTATCCTGTGCACCAAGGAGGCCAGACTTGCCCGATACGAGTAGATCCGCGCACCTCACGTTTCACGCCGCGCCAGATCGCTACGAGACGATGGAGTACCGGCGCAGCGGCAACAGCGGCCTCAAGCTGCCGGCGCTCTCGCTCGGCTTCTGGCACAACTTCAGCCCAAGCGTCCCACTGGACCGCCAGCGCGCGATCGTCTGCCGCGCCTTCGACCTGGGCGTGACCCATCTGGACCTGGCCAACAACTACGGACCTCCCGGCGGGACAGCCGAGGAGAACCTGGGCCGGATTCTCGAGATGGACCTCAAGGCCCATCGCGACGAGCTGATCATCTCGACCAAGGCCGGCTGGGGCATGTGGCCCGGGCCGTACGGCGACTTCGGCTCGCGCAAGTACCTGCTGGCCAGCCTGGATCAAAGCCTCAAGCGGATGGGCGTGGACTACGTCGACATCTTCTACCACCATCGCCCGGACCCGGAGACTCCCCTCGAGGAGACAATGGGCGCGCTCGCTTCAGCCGTTCACCAGGGCAAAGCTCTCTACGCCGGCATCTCCAGCTACCAGCCGGCCGAAACGCACGCTGCCATCCAACTCCTCCGCGAGATGGGCGTGCCGCTCCTGATCCACCAGCCCAGCTACTCGATGCTAAACCGCTGGATCGAAGACGGTCTGCTGGACGTGCTCGGCGAAGAGCGAGTGGGCTGCATCGTCTTTTCGCCGCTGGCCCAGGGCCAATTGACGGATCGATACCTGAACGGAATCCCGGCCGGATCCCGCGTCACCCATTCGCCGTTCCTCACCGAGGACGGCGTGGAGCAGAACCTGCCCCGCATCCGGGCCCTCAACGAGATCGCCGCCGGTCGCGGGCAGACTCTTGCCCAGATGGCTCTGGCCTGGACCCTGCGAGATCCGCGTGTGACTTCCGCTCTCGTCGGAGCGAGTTCAGTGGAGCAGCTAGAAGACAACGTCAAGGCGCTCGGAGCCGCGCCGCTATCGCCGGACGAACTGGCGGAGATAGACAGGATTCTCGGCTAGGCCCGGCCCCGACTGCCCTGTCCCGCGCCGCAAATTGCACCGCACCGCATCGCGCCGCACGATTTTCAGGATCAGTGGGTTACTCTACGTTTGGTCGCGAGGGGAGAGAGAACAACATGTCTGGCGCAGAGATAGATTTGGTCGAGCAAATACTGGGCCCGGACGCGGTCGCCGAGTGGACGGCACCCGAGCCCAGTGAAACCAAGCTCGCTCCGATTTCGGACGCGAAGACCTCCGGAGTGGCAAAGGCGCCCCCTCGGAGTAGGTCGCGGCTCAGGCTGCCCGGACGCCCGCGCGGGAAGATTGTCGGCTTTGCCGTCGCCTTCGTTCTCGGCCTCACCGCCTGCCTGGCGCTGCTGGCGGCCGTGACCGTGGCCGCCTTGAACGTCCAATCGGGCCGCGTCGTTTCCGGCGTTCACATCGGCGCGCTCGACGTTTCGGGCCTCGGCCGCGACCAGGTAGTAGCCCGGCTCAACGCCACCTACGGCTATCTCGGCGAGGGCCAGATCAGCGTCACCACGCCGGGCGGCGAGCAGACGGCCACGTACAAGGAACTCGGCCGCTCGGCGGACGTCCAATTGATGGCCGACGAAGCGATGAGCGTCGGGCACTCCGGCTATCCGATATCGGACGCGGTAGCCATGCTCAGAACCGCCGTCAACGGTCGGACGATCGGGGTCGCCGTCCAGGTCGACCCGTGGGCAGTCGCGGCCAGCGTTCACACCATGTCGTCCGCCAACAAACCGCCGCAGGATGCTCAAGCGTGGGTGAATGCCGGGGTATTTGGCCATACACCGCCAATACCGGGCTCCGGCATAGACGAAGCTGCCATTTCGTCTGCCGTCGTCGACCATCTCGCCGATCCAAACGCATCGGCCAACTTCCGGGTCGGCGGTGCTCTGGTAGTGCTGCAGCCCCGCGTGACCGAAGCAGACGCCCAGGCGGCCATCGCCACAGCGCAGAAGATGCTGGTGGACGTCAGGCTGATCTTCAGCGACAAGGCCGGCGATTCGAAGACCCATGTGGTGAGCGCGGACAACGTCCTGAACTGGATCGTCTTCGGCACGACGAGCGACGGCAAGTTCGGACCGATCGCGGACCCAACACGCATGCAGGTCTACTTGGACGGAATCGCGCCGCAGATCAGGACGGCGCCCGTGGAGCCGACGATCGTGTTCGACGGATCGGGCGCCCCCACCGGCCTTCAGGGTGGCAGCGACGGGGCGGACATCGATGTCCCAGCTACGGCGCAGGCGCTCGCGACCTATCTGGACGGCCTAGCAGGGGGCCGGCAGCTGATGTTCGCCGTCACCGCCGTCACGACTCCGGTTTCTCCGAATCTGTCGGCCGAGACGCTAAAGCACCTCGTGAGCATCGGCAGCTGGACAACAACCTTCTACCCAGATGTCAGCAACGGATACGGCGCCAACATCCGAACACCGGCCAAGGTTCTCAACGGCCAGATCGTTGCACCCGGCCAGCAGTTCAGCTTCCTGGGCTTCGTTGGCCCGATCGACGCCGCCCATGGGTTCGCGATGGGCGGGGTCATCGAGAACGGCCAGAGCAACCACACGGGCGCGATGGGCGGCGGCATCTGCTCTGCCTCGACGACCGTCTTCAACGCAGCCGCCAGGGCAGGCCTCCAGATCGACGAGCGCCACGCCCACTACTACTACATCAACCGCTACCCACAAGGACTCGATGCCACGGTCTACTCCAACGGATACCAGGTCTGGGACATGAAGTGGACCAACGACACACTCAATCCGATCGTCATCGTGGCCGGATCAACGTATGGGTCCAAGAGCACAATCACCGTCCAGCTGTGGAGCCTGCCGCTCAATAGGACGGTCGCGTTTTCGCCCGAGTTCCGAGCGAACGTGGACAAGGCCACCGACTCCAAGGTGTATACGAACACCCTGGGTCCGGGCCAGCAGAACCGCTCGGAGTATCCGGACGACGGCTTCGACACGTCGATGACTCGCACTGTCACCGCCTCGACCGGCACCGTGATCCATCAGGAGACGTGGACATCCCACTACGCCAGGGTCAATGGAGTGCTGCTCATTGGGGCCGCTGCGCCGGCCGGGGCCGCGGTGCCCGGCTCTGACGGCTCGCCCGACCCCACACCGGCCCCGGCAATTCTGCCGCCGGGTTCTCCGGCCGCGATGCTGGCGCCGCGGCGACGCTCCGACCGGAGCTAGTCTCGGGCAACAAACTGGACCTAAGCAAAAAGGCCCGCCGCCACGTCTATTTGATAGACGCACGAAGGCGCCTCCGGCGCGGAGGTCCGGCTGCCCAGCACGGAAGGAAGGCAATGGCGGTCATCATCGACACCGAGACCCCGAAGAAGGTCATGCCGGCCAGGCCGCGGCACCGAGTCAGCCAGACTCGCCGAGAAGCTGCCTGGGGTTACATATTCATCAGCCCCTGGTTGATCGGCCTGCTGGCATTCACAGGGATCCCGATCCTGGCGTCCTTCGTTCTCTCGCTGACCGACTTCGACCTGCTCAAGCCGGACCAGATCCACTTCGTGTTTCTGAGCAATTACGCCTGGGCAGCCAATGACCCGGACACGATGACGTCCATCCAGAACACACTGAAGTTTGCGGCCGTGAGCATTCCGCTGACCGTCATCTCGTCCCTCGCCATTGCGATGCTCGTCAGCCACAAGCTGCTGGCCGGCAAGCGGGTCTTCCGAACGCTCTTCTTCTTGCCAGTGCAGATCCCAGTGACGGCAAGCGTCTTCATGTGGCTGGCCTTCGTCATTGGGACCCAGGGCGTGCCGGTGGCCTGGCTCCAGTCGACTTCGATGTCAATCGGAGATGTTCTCAGCGGCTTACCGGTGATCGGGCTTCTTGCGCCAATGTGGCCTACCGGCTGGTTCACCGATGCAAGCTGGATGATGCCACTCCTGATTCTCATGGGGATCTGGAGCATCGGCAATATGACGCTGATCTTCCTGGCCGGTTTGCAGGGTGTGCCAACCGAGCTATACGAAGCCGCCCAGGTCGATGGCGCCGGCGCATGGAAGACGTTCCGTAACGTCACCGTGCCGATGATCTCGCCGATGCTCTTCTACAACATCATCCTGAGCATCATCGCGACGGCCGGGTACTTCACGCAGGCATATGTGCTCGGAGGACCCCTAGGCGAGCCGAACAAGCAGATCCTTCTCTTCAACGTGCATCTCTACGACGTGGCCTGGAACCAGGACGCGATGGGTCGCGGTTGCGCGCTCGCGTGGATCCTGTTCGCGGCGGTCATAGGCATTGCGGTTCTGTTGTTCTGGTCCGCCAAGCATTGGGTCTACTACGCCGGAGCCGAACAATGACCGCGCCCGCAGTTCAGCGAACCAAGCGCCGATCCAGGCTCGTTCGCCGCCTGCGCAAGGCGGGATCCATCACGGTCTTCACGGTTGTCACGGCAGCGCTGTGCTGCTTCTTCATCCTGCCGCTCCTGTATGCGGTTTCGCAGTCGCTCGGAAGCGGCAGCTCGATCGGCGTGCCGGGTGCACCGCTGTGGCCATCGGTGCAGCGCACATACGAGTGCACCGACTCGAAGGCATGCACGTACCAGAGCCAGTTCATCGATTCCAAGACAGGTCAACTGGTCAACTATGGGGACCCAGTTGACGTGTCCCAGCGGAAATTCAGAACGCTGCTCGTCTATGGGGTTCCCGGGCATGGTGAGCTGGCTCTGCTGGATGACGAAGACTCGTCGACCGGCGGGCCGACCATATTCATCGATCCGAACACGAACACACAGGTCAAGGTGGTGGTCGACAGTGCCGCGCTGGAAATTGTATGGGTCCCGAGCGTGACAATCGACAACTATTCGACAGCACTCCAGTGGGCCAATGATATATCCGACTCGGCGCCCGGAGGCTTCGCCAGATGGCTTCTCAATTCGGCCATCATCGCCGGCTTCGGAACAATTGGGGCAGTCGTATCGGGGATTGTGGTTGCGTACGGATTTGCCCGTTTCCGCTTCCCCGGCCGGAATGTTCTGTTCTTCGTGCTGATCGGTTCCGTCTTGATCCCATATCAAGTGACACTTATTCCCCAGTTCATCCTGTATAGAGCCCTGGGCCTGACGGGCAGCTTCTTACCCCTGATAGTGCCCAACTACTTCGGCAGCGCCTTCTACGTGTTCCTGCTTCGCCAATACTTCCTCACACTGCCGCGCCAGCTGGACGAGGCGGCCATGGTCGATGGCGCTAGCCCGTTCCGGATTCTGATCTCAATCATCATTCCGCAGTCCTGGCCGGCCATCATCGCCGTTGGCCTGTTCCAGTTCTTCTTCTCCTGGAATGACTTCATGGGACCGCTTATCTACTTGAGTGGGCAATCAGACCTGTATCCGGTGGCACTGGGTCTCAACTTCTTCATGTCCAAGCTCGCTAACGGAGGCACAACCGCGCCGATCGTGATGGAGGCGGCCGCCCTGATTGCCATGCTCGTGCCTGTCGCGATATTCGTAGCGGCGCAGAAGGTATTCATGCGCGGCGTGGTCATCTCCGGCGTGGAGAAGTAAACCGGCATCGCCACCGACGCCGGGATACTGGCCGCGTTGTCCGAGGTTGCGGCTTGCTGGATGTAGCCCCCATGGATCGGGCTCGATATCCACAGCTATCGCCTGCGAGTAGGCTCCCATGTGCTGCATGAGCAGCCGGACGTCGGGCCAGTAGGTTTGCATTGTCGTGGTGGTCTTGAGGTTGTTGAGGTCCGCTGTGGTCTCGGCGCCGCCGGCGGGGCTCGACTGCAGGAGCTGGTAGTAGATGAATTCCGGAGTGATCCCGGCTGCCACCGATTCGTCCACGTAGTCGTCCGCGAACTTCGCGTTGGAATTCCAGGCGGACCAGCCCGAGCCGGTATTCACGCCGCCGCAGAGGTACTGGTAGCGGAACCTGTACGTGCCGCTGCCGTGGAGCGCCGCGGCAGCGCCCGGGGAATCCACGAGACCGATCTCCAGGTGCGTCGCCGGCCAGGCGGACGGAACCGGTGGGAGGGTGTCGGCCGCAAGAGGAACGCCGGCGCCCGGCGGGGTCTCGGGGCCGATCGGAGCGGCTGAGGCAGAAGACGCGGCGCCGTAGATGGTGGCGACCGCCGGGGTGGCAGCGAGGAACACGCATGACACGCGGTTCTTCATTGGCTCAGACTTGCGCGACCGGCCGACTTCGCCAACGTGACGGTCCGCCTATCCGATCGGGCTAGCGCTTCGCCTTCTTCGATGATCTCGACTTGCCAAGGCTATTGAGGGCGACCGCCCGGCGAACGAGCGCCTTGAACGCGGCCTCGTCGACTTCTTCTCCTTCATGAATGTCGATCGCTCGGCGCACGTTTCCGTCGAGGCTCGAGTTGAAGAGACGAGCCGAATCATCCAGAGACGCGCCTTTGGCAAAGGTGAGCTTCACAACGCTCTTGTAGGACTCGCCGGTGCAGATGATGCCGTCGTGCGAAAAGGTCGGAGTGCCCGGAGACGAAGGCTTCACCCACTTCAACTCCTCGACAACGTCCGGGTCCTCTTCCTTGATCAGTTCGCGCATCCTGCTCAGGGTTTCCCCGCGCCAGTCCCCGAGTTCGGCGATTCGCTTCGAGATGAGTTCCGATGCCGATTGGCCCTGGCTCTCGTCCGACTCTGTCATGTCCTCATCCTAGAGGTTCCTAGCCGAGTGGCGACGGCGAGCGCCTCTTCGCGCGTGAACGATTGCTTGATGGTCTTCTGAGTCGTACCCATCCGATATCTCCTTCGGCCGATCATGCGACCTGGAGGGCCGACACCGCCTTGCTCAAGCGGTCAGACGATGAACGAGAGGAAGCCGAAGAACAGACCCAGGTTGGTCCAATCGATCTTGCCGAACGAGAACGAGCCGGCCGTCTGGAGCACGGCGACGGCAAAGCAGATGCAGGCAACGATGATCAGCAGGGACCTGGGGTTGTTGAGCATCTTGTGATCCATCGAGGTCTCCTCCGTTGGGACGTGGCCCGCCCGTCCAACATGGGCAGACTCGGAAGCGGTCCTCCTCCTCCTATCTAACCTCGAACACGGCGGCTGCCGTGAGGATGAAGACCCTTGGGGTCGCCTGGAGCCAGGGCGCCATTAAGTTGTTGACGACTGCCCCCGAAAGGATCAACTTACTGCCATCGAACATCAAATCATGGGAGTCGTACTTCATTGCCTAAGTAGTAGAGAGGCTCCGCCGTCGATGGCGTCTTACCGCAGACGACCTTGCCGATATCGCCGGTACGACACGAACCCCACCCGTACGGGACTTCTCCCAAGTCGGAGGCTTCGAACGAAACCGGGAAGAGATCGGCAAGATCCCTCGGGATACCCGGGTCACGGCCTTCAGCTTTGGCGCGGACGGGGTCGAAGTCGACGAACCAGGAATTGAAGAGGGCGCGGGCCATCGACTCGAGGGTCTGACTCATGCGGTGGTTCAGTTCGATCTTGGCGTCGAGCGCGCCGAGGATCCGGGCGATCTCAAGCTGCTGGGGAAGCGGTGGAAGCAGAATCCACTTGCGCCGGAAATCCGGGAAGTGGCCTTTGTACTCCTCCAGATGAACGCGCCCTTTGGTCCCGTAGTAGAGGAACCGGGTGTCGCAGATCCCGGGCTTGCCAACCATAGGGAACACGTTCTGGATGACCGAGAACGGCCTGGTTATAAGGCGCATTTCGCACGTGTGGTTGGCGAAGGTGACAACGGGATTGTCTTCGCTAGCTACGACCCCTGGCGCCTCGGAATGCCAGCCGATGACGCTTTCCGCCGACTGATCAATGACGGGCACTTCGCCGGCATCGAAGGTGCTCTTCTGTTCGAAGCGCTTCCCGACCGACAATTGGTCGTACAGATTCCCGATCTGCTCCAAACGCCAACCACTTGGAATGGCGCGGTCCAGATCGTAAGGAGAGTCGAAGGCAGGTAGTCTCGGCCACTCACTCCCCATACCCGAGCTCCCGCAGGTTGGCGTTGATCAGCTCGTCGA
>OCZT010008116.1_pt1 | contig 10249 bp, 10 predicted proteins | sample 1539031 | NCBI WGS metagenome assembly OCZT01 (sample SAMEA3539308, study PRJEB22396) | soil metagenome | biome: tundra; feature: field; material: soil | place: USA | collected 2010-05 | depth 0.15 m
CCAAAACTCCTGGTGGGCCGCCCGGGTCTCGATCCCGGCACCTTGGGATTAAAAGGCCAATGCGGACATCATTCTTTATTCATTAGATTCAGAGAACCCCATATTCATAGGGGTTTGCGTTCAGTGTGTTCAGTGCGTTCCGTGGCTATCGAGAAATGTTAGGGATGAAATTAGGGATTTTTCCATCCGATTCTGGCGTCCGCGATTCAACAACGGCCAGAGCGTGACCAGGGGATTAAAAGAGGCATGCATATGGTCGGATTGGTCCAGTGGGGTCGGAATCATCCGGATTTCAAAGAAAATCTGCCCGGTGGTGTCGGATTCGTCCGGTGGTGTCGGATTGGTCTGTGGGAAGAAGCGTGGGAAATGTGATCGATCGCGGGTGTTCAGCGTGCGGGTTTACGTCGGGTCTCCGACACGACGGCAACTATGGGACTTCAGACTGCGCCCGGCACGACCGCTTTCGACGCGAATCAGGTCTTGCCTCCATCAGACCGTGAGCGCAAGGTCTCCGTTCGGTTTCGACGAACGTGGACAATGAACTCATTGTTCCAACCCGAAATAGAGGGCGCAACCACTCAGACCCGTCACTAACACTGAGTCGCCTAGCGAACTTTCCTGCCATTGGGCACGAGTCAGACGCATGTGGTGGAGCTGGCACGGCCCCGATGGAGAACGGCTCGTACTGACGCCGTTGTCCCGGTACCCGATTCGACGCGACACACCGAGAGACGCCGCATTCTCGAATCGGGCGGAGGTTATCGCAGCTTGCGCACCAAGGTGGTCAAACGCGAATCCCAGAATCGCGATTCTCATGGAGGTGCCGAGTCCAACGCCCCTGTAATCGGGCGCCAGCCATGAACCTGAGTCGACGGTTCGAAGCTCGACGAAGTGTTCGGCTTCGAGCGCTTGGATCCCGACTACCTGACCTTGGTAGATAACACAAAAGTCCAATGTCCATGACTCCACCGTCCAGGTACCCCAATTGCGCCAGTAGTTCTGGAACAACAAACGCCGACGATTTGACGCAAGGTCTAGTCCGAGCAAAAGGCTGGAACTGGGATCGTGCTCGAAGTCATCGGGTAAAATTCGTGCCAACTCGTTGAGGTCAGTTTCTCGAACCGGTCGCAGCATTGTGTCGTTGAAAGTCAGTCGCAGGTCGAACAGTGGCCAAACAGGTTCGTTATTTGGCTTTCCCGACATGCCCTTATGTTACGAGGAGGTTTGGTTGGGCTGCCAGTTCAATTCCTTGGCAAAGTCGAGCCGCCAGTACATGGTGGCATTCCTATCGCGTCGGGTCTCCGACACCAGAATCGCCTTGCCAATGCACGAATTCAAGTGAGATGTGATTCTTACGCGCAGGTTCTAATCTTCTTCGCAGATGAATCGACGTTGCTGCGGGTTATGGTGGCCACGTGATGAGCCGTCGACCGGGAATGGTTCTCGCAAGTTGCGCGGGACTGGTTGCTTTGTCTCTCGCATTGCCCATCGTCGCCACGGCCGCGGGCACCAAACCTGCTGACGCTGTCTCTTTTCGTGCGGTACTTTGTTTCGCTCCCGCACTGGCAACCACGCAGTCATCTCCGCCTTCAGGCGGTCGAACTGCATCGATTCCGGCGTGTGCACCCCCATATCGTCTCACCGCAAAGAATCTCGATGTCAACGTAAATGTGGGCACGAGCAAGACGATCGGACCTGACCCAATTTTTCGACATACGCCGAACACTTCTAGTGCGAAAGTTCAATTGACTTCTGACGTGCTTTTGCCTGGACTATCTGGAGCCAGGGGGACCCCATCGACCGAGCGATACGTGCTTGGACCGGTACAAATGACGAGTTCGTCTATTCAGTCGGCAAACGTCAAGAAACTATACGGCCAGTGGGCCGTGTCGTATCAACTGACCCCGTCGGGCGATGTGGTGTGGAACTCGTTCGCGAAGCGACAGTTCCATGCGTTGATAGCTATCGTTGCCAACGGAGTGGTCTACTCTGCTCCTCTCATTCAGCCAATGTCCACCACCTTCACTTCATTTGGCAGGTCGGGTCTGATTACCGGGAATTTTACGAAAGCGGAGGCCAGTTACCTGGCCAATCTCCTGTAGAAGGCCGCTGGTTTGTCTTAGCTGACAATGGCAAACCTCACGAAACCGAATTCAATTGAAGTCGGCTCACGGATGAGCTCATTCAAGGGCCGATAATTCAGTTCATCGAGACGTTCAACCGACCAAAGCCTTGTTTCGACGGACCTCTGAAGCGACTGAGGTTTTGGCCAATAAGAGACGCGAGTGAAGAGTTGCATTCCTGCCACGTCGGGTCTCCGACACCAACAAAATCCGACCGGCCCATTTCCCTGTAACCGCAACGCCTTGAGTGTGCCGAACTGACAAATGCAGTTTGAGAGGTGCTTTGATACACAGGGAGCGCACCCGTGCCTCAGAGAAACTTTGAAGCCCCTTCGGTAAACTCAGTGGGTGATGCCCCCCCGCCTGCGGAGCACACCTCAACAAGAAGAGCTTCGGTAGTGAAGAGAGGGAAGTCGTAATGAGAAATTGGGGCACTCAAGAGATTCTGGGAGCCCTCACATCACTTGACGACGAAACCGTACCGGATGATTTCATTGACTTTCGGACAGGGGAATACAGACTCATTCGCTATCCGGAGCGTGTTCTTTCACCGACGCTTCCGGCGGCTCAGGTTGTGTGGTCAAATACGTTGAGACCACTTAACATCGTGTTCGACGAGGTTGCGTCCGAGATTGAGGGCTGGGGCCTCGATGAGATCCATTGGTGGGTATCGAGCACAACGCGTCCCCTCGACACTGAGGCGTATTTACGAGCTCGTGGTGGAGTTCTGAGCGACTCTTACCAAATCTTGGCCCGCGAACTTGTTGACGACGCCATTGACAGTTCTCCCTCAACGGAGGTAAGCGTCGAACTGGTCCGTGATCAACGTTCCCTCCGAGATGCCATTGCCGTCGAAACTGAGGGTTGGGGTAGATCGTTGCCAGACGAACAGGCAATAGGTGCTCGGCTCAGTGAGGCTCTCCATAATCTCGAAACGTCTACCGAGTTTCAGTTCGTGGCATACGTAGGTGGACAGCCGGCTTCGACTGGCTACTGCAAAATCGCCGGCGAAATGGGACGGCTATACGGCGCGGTCACATTGCCAGAATTTCGATCACGTGGCTGTTATCAAGCCGTGCTCTCCTCCCGCTTACGTCAGGCCCGTGATTTTGGTGCGACAATCGCGGTGACTAGAGGGCGACCTCTTACGTCTGGTCGCATCTTGTTAAAAGCTGGCTTTACAGTTCACAACCTGGAAAACTGTTACCGCTTGTCCATCAGTTGAGTGCGTTTCTGCCGACGCATCGCAAACCGACACCACCAGACCGTACCGACTCAAAACGACATGACTAATCAAAGAACAATGACAAGGCCTAGCTTGTGGCGCCACGGCTCAGTTATCAATGTCCCAAGTAGAGACTCGCCACTCGGAGATTGTTGACGTCGGCTCTCCGACGCCAGACAGATTGACTTTGTAGCAATGTACGGGCGACATGAGAAATCGAATCCGCGTGGTCACTCAGTTCTTCGTGAAGGCTCGAGTGCGACCCTCAGTTTCGAAACCGGCACGAAGATATGCTCCTCTCGGCGCTGGGTAAGCCACATCGCCCCGAGGGTGGATTATGACCTCATGCCCACCGAGATGGCGTGCCGCACGAACTGCATACTGGCTGAGTGCTCCGGCGAGTCCTATTCTTCGATGTTCCGGAACGACTCCAAGAGGTTCAATCGACGAGACTCCGGTTCGTGCGTCCAGCCACACGATGCAACTCGCTGCCAGGGTGGAATCCGGTGCCTCTACGACAACGTGAAGTTCTCTTCGATAAAAATCATTCGCCTCGACGGCGTTCAACATTGACTTCGTCAGTGGGCTCGCTTCATTTTCACTGAACGATGGACGATACGCATCAGCGAAAGTCAGCTCTGACGGTCGCCAGGAGGATTGGTGTACGCCGAGCAGATCGTCACTGGCCTGCGAGGAACGAAAAATGTATCCATCGGCAACTTTCGGAGTTGGAAACTCAGCTACCGGAGCACGGACTTCTACATTGAATGGTGCATTCTCAACCTCCGTGTAACCCGCCCGCCGAACCTCCTTCGCAAGCAAGAGATCAGAGTCAGGCACTTCTATTTGACTTGAAGCAGCCCACTCGATCGCCGCGCGAGCGGTCTTTTGGTTGGTCGCGAGGATTGATACACAGTCGTCCTGCCTCCACGCCCAGCCTTCGTCTAAGAGCATCACATCGAGTTCTTCCGAGGAGGTCAAAATCGACCAGGCGATCTCGCCAGGCGTCCATCGTCTACCAGGTGCCCAGAGCTCACTTGCAGTTCGCTGCATTTGCCTGAGGACTTTCTGCTGTTCGAGAGTCACCTGAGGATTCTCACACAGGCATACGGTTGGCATATCGGCAAATCCAATCCCGCACAACCATCGGGAACAGAACGTTCCGATCCTGGCGTGAACGGCTATCTCAATGGAGTTTCTTACAGTTTTGATCTCGCTGGAAGCAACGGTTTCGTCAGGCACCAATGACTGGTTGCAGAGTCACGTCGGGTCTCCGACATGAACCCTCACTCAGTCTCTTGATCTCGTGGAAGGATGCGGTCCAGCGTGTTGTCTAGCAGCCCAGCAAAAGAGACGAGAGCGGGACCGTCTGGGCGTTCGGCCCAGTGGCGTCACCAAGAATGAAAACACCAACGACCGTCACGCCATCACTTTTGTATACGGGGATCGAGATATTCCGGTTCTGGCTCGCCTTCTCCCAAGCGAGAGCTTCCGCCCGCGATGCGGGGTCACCGCCTCCTGCACAGTTCAAATCGCTCTCCTTGACGTAGCCGTTAGTACTCCCCTGATTGATAATGACGGCGACGAGGTCTGGGGTGCCGTTCTGATTCGTCACGCCGTACGTCTCTCCGCTCGCGTTGACGCCCCAGGGGGTCGTGACCTGGTTCACGTACATGGCTTGCAACGTCCATGTTGCGTTCGGGCTGGTAGTGATGGTCACCGTGTCGACGCCAGCGGTGAGCGGCACAACTTCGCTGGCCGGTCCGCCGCTTGGTGGCGTGTGAGTCATGTCGGCGGAGTCGCAGCTCATACTTGAACCGTTGGGAAAGTAGAACGTGCCGACGGTGAGGCACGTCAAAGCGAGTGAAACATCGGTAGCCGTTGCGGGCGGTGCACCAATGTCGATGGTCGCGGTTCCGGTTCGCGTTGCGGTAACGACGTTGCCAAGGGGAGAGTCCACCGGCGCGCCGGGGGGAGAGAACACTCCCGACGCCAAGGCCACACCGCCGGCCACGAGGGTTACACCGAGGAACATGCCAGTTCCCACGCGCCACCGCCATTGACGTCGCACGCGAGGGGTATCCTCAACGGTTGCCACCAGCACCTCGCGCAATGCTGCTGTGAAGATCGGGTCCATCTCTACGGTGCTCATCGACTCTTCTCCTTTGTTGCGTTGATGTTCTCGTCGTCCTCCAAGGTTCCGAGCGCCGCAGCCATGCGGGTCCGCGCACGGTGAAGGCGCGTGCGCGCTGCCCCATCGGTGATGCCAAGGGCAGCTGCGGCTTGGGCGGGTGAGTAGTGCTCGAACATGGTGAGCGTGATGAGGGCGGCGTCCGAGGGCGACAGGCCGCTCAGCGCATCTCGTACCTTTGCGGCGATTTCAAAGTCCTCCATCTGCTCCAACGCGACGTCCTCTGCACTTCTCGCGACATCGGCACGGGGGAGCGCGGCGATGAGTGCCCGATAGCGACGAAGACCGCGCGTCAGATTTCGCGCCAGATTTGTTGTCGTTACGAGGAGCCAAGGCAACACGGAACCGTCGACCACCCGAACTGCCTTCCGGCGTCGCCAGAGCTCAAGGAACGCACCGGCCGTGACGTCTTCCGCGTCGTGTACGTTCGCGGTCATTCGAAGAGCGTGGCGAAACACACGGTCGCGATGCTTGTCGAAGATAGCGACGAAGGCGTCGCCGTCATTGCCGAGAACGGCCGCCCAGGCGGTCGCCTCGTCCCCAATGGATCTCACCACCAGTACTGTCCGCACCGGAGCCAGCGTTACACGGATCCACGAATGGGGGCACCGCGCAGCGTCGAAAGGCGTAATTGCCTAGGTTAGAGAGGCCGCCATTTTCTGGTGGCGGATTATTCGCGTCGGGTCCGCAAGTCGATGCCCTTGATTCAATCAAGCAGTGAGATTGAGGGTGCCGTGATACGCAGATGATGTACTGGCGGCATTGCTCAAGAAACGTGAATGGTATGTAATTTTCGGTTCCAACGCGACAAAGTGAGTATGAAGAGCGTTAACTATCGGAAACCGAGGTGGTACCGGTGGATACAAGCCATCACCGGAGAGGTGTGCTGAACCTAAATAAGTGCTCGGGCTGCGGAGCCGGAGCACTTATGAATTCAATTCGAAGACCTGCTGACCTAACTCGACGCTTCCGAATCGTTGCGCTCGCGTTGGTCCTCGGCGGCCTGATTTCGTCCGCACTCCCCGCTGGGGCGCAGCTTGCGCTGACCGCTGCCCGAAGCCATGGACGATTCACTCAAAGCTTCACTCTTGATAATGGAGCTATGAAAGTTCGGCCCGCACCGAAATCGATGAAACCCGCGAGGAGCGAATCCGAAGCCGCAACCAAGATCTGGGCAACTTCAGGAATAGCTAGCACCCAACGACGATTCGTTGGGTTCGGTCTCGCCACGATAACCATCAGGGTCAAGGGCGTGCCCGTAGTGAAAAACTTGCCGGCGTGGATCGGCGTGACCTACTCCAACGAAGCTCAGTCTTGTACTGCAATGACCGGTCCTCCAAAGAAGTTGACACCTCCTCATTCAGATGGATACGCCGCGGTCATTCTCGGTGATCGCCCCGGCAGCCCAGCGGTTGTCTACACCGCTGGCGCGGACGTGTGCGATAAGTACCGACCGGCGAGCGTTCAAGATGCCCTTGAGATGTGGTCGGTTCCCTGGGCCTACTCTCGACCAGGAGTAGTGGCGGCCCACTACCCAAGTTGCGCCAAGTGGTACTCAACAGCCGCGGGATTCTCTCCAAAGAGCGGACTCACCATTACCGAGTTCGTCACCCAAGCGGAGGATCCCGCTGAAATGCCAAGCGGCTACTGTCAGCCTGCGCATATCTTCATGGACGATTCGAGCGAAGTTGCCGGAGTTACGCCCACCACCCACCACGACGTCACTGGGACCAGACAACAAGTGACGTCGTGATCATGAGCAGGAGAAGATCTAGTAATTAGTGTTCACGGCCGGCCAAGGCGCAATCCGCGACCTGCTGGCGATGCGAGTTTGCTGGTGAGAGTTTTCATACCACCCGGCGAGAGAGGTCCCGACAGTTTCGCCTACCTCGAGATGTTTCCCACTATCCAGATGACGAGAAAGAGCACGGTGGCCAATCCAAGACCGAAGTCAGCAGCAATGGCCACGCGACTTGACGGAGTCTGATGCCCCCATCTCACGAGACCCCAAGCAGTCAGGGCAACAATGAGAACGAGGAGAACTGGCGGCATCACGATACTCACTGCAAGGCCCACCAGAAACGCCGCGACGACCCAGGGCCACAGTGTGGTGATACTCGGTCGATGCACACTTTGGGTCTTTGACATCTGGGGTCTCCTTGCGTCAATGGCGCAATATACCGCTGTCTAACTCATAGCGTACGGGCGCCGCCCCTATCAGCAACCCTTCCCCCGTGTTATTGAGTGGGCCTAAATTCACCGGCCGAATCGCCAAGCCTCATTGCTTCGACTGAGTTACATGACGTTCGACCCATCAAGAGCGACACCTCAGCATTGAGAGGGGGAACGATAGAGCCATCGTCTTATGGCCGTCCTGCGTCGGGATTGGCGTAAAGAATGCCACCACCAACTTCGTCTCACTTGACTGGATAGCGGCAACAGGGTCTTTTTTAGTCGCCGCCGGCAGCGCCACTGTTGCGGCGCACCACGCGTTCGAACCCGGTTCCAGGATCTCAAGGTGCTCGGACGTCACGAGTGGAGAGCCCGCGACTGCGACGAGCGCTCCGCGGGCGTCGAGCGTCATGATCTGCCCAAGGAAGGCGAATCTCCCTCCGACTGGTACCCCGTCAATCTTCGGGAGCGACACCGTGGTCCAGTGGACTCCGTCATGGGTGTAAAGGAGAGCATTAGCCCGGCCGCGATCGACAAGAAACTCGTCTCCTGCACTCGTGGCGACGAGCTGTTGGCTGCCACATTGGCTCACCGTCTTGACTGGACCGGCCGCGCGCCAGCGCGTGGGCTTAGAACCTTCTCCAGCGGCGCCCACGAGAACCGACTGCTGCCACTCCGACATTCCACACGCCCCCTGGGGAGCCTGTGGACCAAAGATCACGCAGGGCTTACCGGCCGGGCAACTAAGGCGAACGTCCTTCCACGACTGACCACCGGTTGATGACGTTGCTGCGACGAAGGTGGTCGATTGTCCCGCCTTCAGTGGAAAGAAGTAGTCGCGCGAGTAGAGCATTTCGACGCCACTGGGACGCTCGATGAATCCGGCAAAGTTCGTAATCGTGTCACCCCGCGGAGGCGGCACGAACCGCCAGTTCCTACCCATGTTCGAAGTCACGAGTGCAACGTTGAACACGGGAGGAATTGATCCATCCTTACTTGCTTGAAAGCCGGCGTAGACGGTCTTTGGATGAGTTGGATCAAGCGCGACGTCTTCGCACGCCACGACGATTCTCGAACTGCCGGGCAAAGCGGGACGTCCGAGGTGGGCGCTCTTGAGCATCTGACCCACAGCGTTGTCTGAGACAAGAGTTGACTTTCTCCCACGCGAGTAAATCTCCACACCTTTTGAAGAGCACGAGCCAAAGGTCGTACTCGTGGGTTGGGCGGCGATTGGACTTCCCCATCCCGAGGGCTGGACGAGTAGGGGACGGACGACACCTAAGGAAGCCCATGGCACGGCCAAGCCATGAGTGGCGGCGAGCGATGGCGTGGCCGCAGCGACGCCTACCCCTATCGCTACGAGGGCAAGCAGAACTCGACGGCCGATGTTCACACCCCACATTGGCATATGGCCTGGGTCAGCGCGGCCTCAGGACGACATCTCAAGAGCCTCCAAGATACCCAGGTCGATTGAGAGCAATGAAGTGAGAGAATCAATACGTGGACAGGACTGGTAACCGAGTGTCCGTCTTCGGAATTGTGGTTGCCATTGTGGCGACCGCCATTGGATTCTCGACTTCAGCGAATGCCGTGCCAGGCGGCCCTGCCATTACGGTGGTCGCACTAAAAAGTCCGGTCAAGAAACTGGTTTCTATCGACATGATTGGCCCGCAATTCGGCTTTGCGATCGGTGGAACGGGTCAAAAAGTGGGTAAGGGGTACCTCCTCGCGACTTCTGACGGGGGCGCGAAGTGGAGCGTGCGTGGTGAGCTTCCCTACGGATTGACTAACACCTCTTGGTCGGTTCCGAATCTGCATTTCGTTTCGAAGAACGTTGGATACACCGACGCGAACGTGGCGGGTGGCCCCGCCGCGAGCCAGGGCGTATACGTCACGACCAATGGTGGCGTGAGCTGGCGCCGCTTGGCGTTTACGGGCTTCACGCCCACGTTCGCGACCCCGACGCTCAGTAATCCATCGGTAAACGAGAGCTATCAAATCTCGGGGGACGTCCTAACGCTCGTGACTCTCCGTTGCACGCAGCGCGAACTCAAAGTAAATGCCGGCAACTGGTGCCCGTCGTATCTCGACGAATTCAAGGTCGGAACTCTTCGACCGTTCAGAGTGAAGCGAATCCCTTCGACTCGTGCAAATCCTGGGTCAGTTCCTGAGCCGGAGAGCGTTCGCCTGCTAGCCGCCACAGGTCCATCGAGCGCGATAATTGCCGTCGGCGATATGGAAGGTGCCTTTCCCGTCTTAGAAACGTCCGACGGAGGAATCAGGTGGTCGGCCTGGTCAAATCCTTGCTATCACCTTCGTGGATCGACAGGGCTCACCATCCAGGTTCCGATTCAGGACCTTCGGATCGCTCCCACCGGTTGGTACATCGCGTGTTACCAAGGTGGGGGCATGAGCCAAGGAACCATCTATCTAGGAAAATCGTCGGATCAAGGTCGCAGTTGGGTTCTCCTTTCTCAGGGGAGTGAGGGCGCCACCGCGGGGAACATCCCGTTTGTGGGAAACATCGGTGACACCGAT
>OCZT010008117.1_pt1 | contig 10248 bp, 7 predicted proteins | sample 1539031 | NCBI WGS metagenome assembly OCZT01 (sample SAMEA3539308, study PRJEB22396) | soil metagenome | biome: tundra; feature: field; material: soil | place: USA | collected 2010-05 | depth 0.15 m
CTCTGAAACAACACGGCCGCAAGATGATCGTCCTTGCTCTGCGCCAACTGCTGCGATCAGGCGCTGGTGCTGCGCAACGGGCAGAACTTCGTTATGACAGTGCCCAAATCGTTGATGCGACAGGGCATCTTCTCTCCCGACGACGGTTTCAGCACAATCTATGATCCGGCCACGCGGCGCGTGAATCCCAATTGGAACCCCGCGGATCCTGCGAGTAAGCAGTACCTGACCGATCCGTTCCCAGCGAGTTCAGCATACACCGGCTGTCAGCAGATTCCGACCTCACAATGGGATCCGATATCGGCGCAGATCCTGCAGTTCTGGCCTACCCCCAACCGTTCCGGATACCAGGACAACTACTGGGTTAACGGTGTCGAGACACAGACTCTGAATGCATTTGACGCGAAGGTCGATTACGACCTTGGTCGGAAGGGGAGACTGTTTGCGCGCGAATCCTATGCGAAGCGCGATCTGGTCGATCCGATTATCTACAGCCGGTTCCTTTATACTGGGGGAATGAACTCGACTTCCCGCAACCACAACGCTACGATTAACTACGTGCTCCCGTTTACGCCTTCATTGCTCAACCAGTTCCGAGCGGGTTTCAGCCGTCTTAACAACGTACATTTTGGAAATGACTATCCGGTTGCGGAGAGCAATAGACTGGGGATAGCGAACGGCAATCTTCCTGGGCATCCGGAGACGCTGGGAATTGCCAGTTTCTGGGTGGGAAGCCTCAACGGTACGGGTTCCGATGGATGGAGTGGTCTGCGTCTGACCAATGTATATCAAATCGCGGACGACCTGACCTGGGTGAAGAGCTCGCACACGTTGAAGTTCGGTGGCGACCTGCAGCGGACCGAATCGACGCTGACGAACATGGACTACAGCCCGCGCGGCGATTTTGGGTTCGATAACCTGATAACGAGCGATATGGGCGGGGGCGGCGCCGAATATGCCAGCTTGCTGGTCGGTTATCCGGCGTGGGTTGACAGAGGCGTTTTGAACTCTATGCCAGCTGTCCGGATCAAGCACTTCAGCCTCTATGCTCAGGATGATTTCCACGTAACCAGGAATCTCTCCCTCAATCTAGGCCTTCGTTGGGACTTCTACGGGCGCCCCTATGAACGGCACGATCAGCAGGGCAACTTCGATCTGCAGGATGGCAAGATCCACATCGCCTCGAACGGTGATCGCGGCCCGATGGTGGACAACTACTACAAGAACTTCGGTCCGAGATTCGGGTTTGCCTACAGCCCGGATAACGGTAAAACGGCTGTTCGCGGAGCGTACGGTATTGGCTATTTCAACATGAACTACGGCGCGATGGGTGGCACTCTAGAGCGCAGTTACCCCATGTTTGAGAGCTTCTATAAGCAGGCCAATGATCCTTATCTGCCGTTTGCTACGGTCAGCGACGGCTTGGCTGGCCCTATTCCACAGCCAATCACGCCGGGGGCAGTCATTACGCCGCCGGACGGGATAGTTGTCACGAATGTTCCTGAGAACTTCCGTTCGGCCGAATCTGAGATGTGGAACTTGGGTGTGCAGCGGCAGCTGACGGACTCGAGTGCTTTAGACGTCTCCTACGTCGGGACTCGCGGTTTGCACCTGTTTCATAACCGCATGATCAATACACCTTTAGCCCCGGGCACTGGTCCTATCGATCCACGACGACCGTTCTACAGCCTCGTACCAGGGATTCAGACGATCTATTCGAATGAATCGACTGGGGACTCCTATTATCAGGCGCTTCAGACGAAATTAACGAAGCGCTTTTCCCATGGCCTGGAGGGTTTGGTCTCGTACACATGGTCACGTAGCATCGATGATTTGTCGGTTTACTGGCCATGGGATAATCGGATGAACCGCACGTCGTCTCCGCGCGACATCCGTCATAACCTGGTTGTCAGCTCCAGCTACGAGATGCCAGTTGGCAAAGGCAAGAGATGGATGTCTGGTGCGTCCGGCATTGCGAACGCAGTCCTAGGTGGGTGGACTGTAAACGGCATCGCCATGCTGCGTACGGGTGCGCCGTTGACGGTATGGGCTCACAGTTCTCAACTCGGTACCGGCACCAGCAATCGAGCGAACGTCACTTGTAGCGGTGTCAAGACGATCGGCACCATTCAGGAGTGGTTCGATACCTCGTGCTTCACTAATCCAGCTCCGCTCGTGTTCGGTAATTCCCGTCCCGGAGTTGCTAACGGACCAGGCCTGGTGAACTTCGACCTTTCCATCTTCAAAAGCTTCAGCATCGGTAAAGAAAGGTCACTGGAATTCCGCGCCGAACTGTTCAACGCCTTCAACACGCCGCATTTCGGCAATCCGCGCACAACGTTCGGATACAGCAGCTTCGGGCGCATCAGTTCCACAACGATGACGCCAAGACAGGTGCAACTCGGGCTTAAGCTCTTGTTCTAGGACTTTGACCGCGTGTTCTTGTACCAACTGTGGGTGCCCCAGGTTCGGCGCATCGCTGTTTTTGCGCCTAACCTGGGAGGTCACGAATGCCCGTCGCAACATGCAGAATCACGCGGTCAAAGTCCTAGATCGACTAACCCACGCATGTCCCCCAAGCGCTCGGCGGTCGCATGTTAAGCACCAAGCGCCGTTTTTAAGAGCAGTGAAGGGCATCGCCGCGGTTGACCAGAATCTCGGAAGTCGAGCGGCTGTTTCTTCGTAGAGGAATGCGTAATGCGAACCACGCTTTTCATCATGCTAGTGGGCCTCCTTCTTCAGCCAATGGCGGCGCAGAACACCGTGAGCACGCACGCGGGGCCGGAATCAAAACTGGTTTTGGAATCCTCGGACACGCGTCTCGTGCAAAGTTTTGATTGGGCCAAGAAACAGGCTTTGGCATTCGCGTTCGAGGGCGACCCGGTCGGCGACTGGTATGAAGCCGCCCTTCCGGGCAGGAGAGCGTTCTGCATGCGTGATACCTCACATCAAGCGATGGGCGCGCACGCACTCGGATTGGCACGCTATAACCATAATATGCTACGTCGGTTCGCCGAGAACATTTCAGAAGCCCGGGATTGGTGCAGCCTGTGGGAAATTGACGGCAATAACCGGCCCGCACACGCCGATTATAGGAATGATAGCGACTTCTGGTACAACCTGCCGGCGAACTTCGATGTGGTCGCTGCATGTTATCGCATGTATCTCTGGTCAGGCGACATGACATATATCAATGATCCCGTTTTTCTCAATTTTTACGATCGCACCATGACCGATTACATCGACCGCTGGGACTTGAACCTCGACAAGGTCATGAAACGGCAGCGGATCATGAACCAGAAGACGAACGATGCGGACAGCAAGTTTGGCCCGGCGCGGGGCATCCCCGGCTACAACGAGGAGAATGGAGATTTCGTCGTCGGTATCGACTTGCTCGCGACGCAGTATAGGGCTTACCTGGCGTACGCTCGCATTCAAGAAGTGCGCGGCAACATGGATGTGGCTCGCTTGTATCTTAAGAGGGCGGCGGATCTGAAAGCGTTCGTCAACCGTGAGTGGTGGGATGAAAAGAATCAATCCTTCTATGACCGCCTGGGTACGGACTACCGGCTTATTGGACGTAAAGACACTTTCTGGAATATCGCCGAACTCTATTGGACTGTCGCGGAGGACGGGCCGAAAGCGAAAGCCGCCGTGAACGCCATCGTTGAACAGATCAAGCGAAATCCCTCAATTGCTGTCGAGACGCAGTCGCATCATGCTGAGATTCTCTATCGCTACGGCGTTCCCGACGTCGCTTACCTGCAGATGATGGATTTGGCTCGACAGGACCGCAGCCGCAGGGAATACCCGGAAGTGTCCTACTCCGTAATCGGCGCCATTGTGACGGGCCTGATGGGTGTCAGCGTGGACCCCGTCGTGACGGGCAAAGAGAGCGATCTTCTCGAATACTTCGGCGATCAGTTCGTGATGACGGTACCACAGTTGACCAACCAGACCGCATGGGCTGAACTACGGAACCTTCCAATTCGGGCGAATGAAGTGTCGGTACGGCACGAAGGACTACGTAAAACTATTTTCACAAACCAGAGCGGCCCAACCTTGATATGGCGTGCTGCACTACCCGGCTCATTCGAAGCGCTGCTGGTCAACGGCAAACGCGTAAAGGCAACCAGACAAAAACTCCCGCTCGGCCGCCAAATCTCCTGGGTCAGAGTGGTGGTGGCACCGGGTAATGTCGCCAGTGTGGAGGCACCAAAATAATATGAGAGTTGCGCGGCCATACCAGGGGAAGGCAATGTTTCTATTTAGACAGAGTCTTATTTTTATGGCGATAATCCTGATCTTGTGCGGCACAACGTACAGTCAGGCAAAGTTTTCGCTCGATATCGATGTGGGGTGTAGATTCGTTGGCCCAAGCGAAAAGGCGGCTTTCACAATCGTGTTGGGTGGAGTCAATGCCGACGCCAACAGTCGCACAGAACTCGCCAAATCGGTGACTGTCCGCTTCCCGGGCCTGCGAGAGATGGAGATCGGAGGCCTGGGAAGCGATGGCCGTATGCAGGTCACCGGCAGGCTTGGGCGGCCTGGCTTTTACGCCTTTGAGGTCACAGCGACACTCGGTGGAGAAACACAACGGCAAAGAGATTATCTTGTCGTTGAAGGTGGCGAACAGCATCCGGCCTTTGATCATATTGGTTATTATGTTTTTCTGGGGCGCGGTGACTTTTGGGACGAGACGCATCCACTAGCATTGTGGCGTTTGTATGACTGGGAGCGATTCGCGGACTGGATGTCGAACCATGGTGCCGACACCCTGTTCGTACTCTTGAACGGGTACACGCTGGCGTACCCATCCGATAAGTATCCAGAACTGCGAGACCGGTTTTCGGCTAACGCAAAGACCAACTTTCTACGCGAGTTTATCGATTACGCCCACAAGAAAAAGATCAAGGTGTATCTGACGCTAACGACCGACGATCATGCCGATGGATTCGGGCGAATGTATCCCGAAACGACGCGCATCAACGAATACGGATACGCTCCAAGCCGCAGGTCATTGGTCTTGGAGAATGCCAAGGTGCAGCAATATCTTCGAGACACCTTCGATGAGATATTGAACTTGTACAGCAATGCCGATGGCGTCGTCCTGCATCCATCGGAAACGGACCCTGACCGCTTCAACGCGGAAACACGAGCACTTTACCAAAATGAAACAGGGAACGATCTAGCGAAGGCCGACGCTCCCGAGCGGTATCGCTGGTACAACCGCAAGTACGCCGAATTCGTTCGCGATCTGTACAAGCGCATAGCCGCGCGCAATCCGACAATGGAACTCATTATGTTTAACTGCTGGTGGCAAGATCAATACCAGGATATCTATCGAGACATTCTGCCCCAGCAAGTTAGGATTTGTGTCTGGTACTACGACGAGCAAGAGGCAAAGGCTTTTCACGAATGGGCCATCTGGCCCTGGGTGAGAGCATTTGGCGCTGGGCGCATTTTGTACATGCCCTCTCTGGCGCACGTCTACCCAGTAGAGCCCGGTAAGCAAATATCGCGAGACATCCGCGTAGATCGCATCGTCAGTACTGCGGAGACTCTCGGCGTGAAGAGCTGCATCTATTTCGCAGGCTGGAGACTGGGTGACGAGGAAGAGAGGATGCGAGACTTGGCGATTACCTTCACGCCCACGTCATCCTACGCCAAAGATCGGACCACAAAAGAACAGGTCCTGCGAGATATGTACACCGATTACTTCGGTGTACGCGACAGATTGTTAAAGTAAGCAATGCCAATAATTGTGAGAAACGTTTAGGTGGCTAACGACTGTGCCCATTTCTGATGTAGCAAAGAAGAGCGGCGTTTCCATGACGACCGTATCTCTTGTTCTTAACAATGCCCCTCGTGCGAAATACATTGCGGAGAGTACGAAGGAGGTTGTGCGGCAGGTGGCGAAAGAGCTGAATTACCAGCCGAACATTTACGCGCGAACTTTGCGCGGAAACCGTACAGAAACTATCGGCGCGATTGTATTTGACATAACCGATCCGTACTGCGCGCATATTCTGCGCGGCATCGAGAACGAGACCCGCGCGACGTCGTTTCAGTACCTGCTGTCGGATGCGCAGAATGAGAGCGACCGGTTTCGCCGCAATCTTGACATACTCATGCTGCGCCGTGTAGAGGGTCTGGTCCTGGTGGCGAACTCGCTTTCCATGGATTTGGCCGTACTAGAGTCGATACACAATCCACAAATCCCGATCGTAGTAATCGGACGCCAATTGCCCGAATCAACGATCGCGTCCACCGTCTCGATCAACAACGAGTACGGCGGATACATGGCTTTGCAGCACCTGTACGAACTGGGACATAGGCGGATTGTATATTTGCGAGGGCCTAAAACTATTGTGGATTCTGTGCTGCGCTGGGAGGGAATCGAAGAGTTCGCGAAGAAGATGGACTTGAAGATTCCGCGACAGACCATTGTTGATCTGCCGACGCCTCCGATAAATCCTTCCGTTGGATTCTATGCGACGAAGGCGCTTTTGAAACGGGGTGTCAAGTTCACAGCCCTTCTAGCATTCGACGACATGACGGCTCTGGGCGCCGTTCGAGCCTTGACAGAAGAGGGGATTGAGGTTCCGCGAGAGTGTTCCGTCATTGGTTTCGACGACATTGATGCGGCTAGCTACTACAACCCCCCATTAACGACAGTTCGCCAGCCCATGGTTCACATGGGCGAAGAAGGCGCCCGCATATTGCTGACGGGCATTCAGGCTGTGCGTGATCGGATGCCCATTTTGGGAACGCAGCGGTTTATCGAGCCCGAATTAGTCGTGCGCAACAGTACGGCCGCCCTGGGAAGTGCCGCCAAAAAGGAGAAAAAGAATGATAGGGGTATTTACTTGACGCCCCAGATACAACAGGCTGTGGTTTGATCAAGGCTGCAAATGGAACAGGACCGACCTGCACGGCTTGCTGAGCCAATCGATAAAACAGTTTGCCGCGAGATTTGGATTTGCGGCGATTGAATCGAAAGGTGAACTCGTCCAGGTAATCGTCCAGATGCTGCGGTCCAATCGCACCTTGGTGGGTGCCAAGCAGCCATCGTTTCAGCAGCGCGATCACACGATGATGTCGCCCGAGCAATTGCTTTTCTAGCAGATGAAGAGGACAGTGGCTTCGTCAACAGCCATGCCCTCTCTGTTGACGGGGGCTGGGGCGCCGACGGAAGCTGGGAATCGCTGCGTCTCCGGAAACGATAGAGATAACCGGTACACCTTCCCGTGCTCCATCATGATGCTGGTTTACTTTACCTGTTAACGACAAGGTAGCTGACGAGTTATTGACCCCTCGCCCCGAATGCGCCGCTGGGGCAGCCATACCCTCGGCTTTTGTCCCCGCACACTGATGAGGTATCGTTTCTGAGGAAGAGCATTCGATGCGAGCTGCGGAACTAATCGCTCCCCTGACATTCCGGGTTACCGACATTCCGATTGAAGATCCCGGGCCGGGCGAAATCCAGGTCCGGATCGAGGCTGTGGGCGTCTGCGGTTCCGATCTGCATGCCTATTCCGAGGGCGCGGTCGGCAGCACTCCCAATGTCTACCCGATGGTGCTCGGGCACGAGCCCGCAGGAAGGATCTTGAAGACAGGCGCCGGTGTCACCGGACTCGCCGCGGACGACCGGGGGGCGCTTGAGCCCGCGCTCTATTGCTATCACTGCGAGTTCTGCTTGAGCGGGCACCACAACGTGTGCGCGAACCTTCGCTTTCTGAGCAGCCCTCACCTTCCCGGTTTTTTTCGTGAACTGGTCAACTTGCCGGTCACCAATTTTCTTCCCATCCCCAACGGAATGTCGTTCTGCGAAGCGACACTGGCTGAGCCTCTCGCGGTTGCTCTGCATTCACTCCAGCTGGCGTCGATCCGCCCCGACGAAACGGTAGCGGTTATCGGCGCGGGACCAATCGGGCTTTTAACTATCGCCGCATTGCGAGCCGCCAAAGCAGGGCGAATCTGGGCCGTGGAACCCCTGGCGCACCGCCGCGAGTTGGCCCGGGGGATTGGCGCTGACGTCGTGATCGAGCCCGAGGAAGCTGTAAAGGAAATCCTCAACGAGACGGGGCAGCGCGGCGTCGACTGTGCAATTGACTGTGCGGCCAAGGAAGATACCACCGGCCAGGCTGTTCAGATAACCCGCAATGCCGGGCGGGTGGCTCTGACAGGTATTCATTCACCACCACTGGTGTCGCTGGATGGGTCAGCAATGAGGCGCAAGGAACTGACCATCTTCAACGTGCGCCGATCGAATCATGAGACTAAGGAGGCTCTGGAGCTACTCCATGCGCACGGCGAGTGGTTTGCACCTCTGCTCACACACGCGAGGGAGATCGAACGCATCGATGAAGCTTTCGCAATAGCCAGCCAATATCGCGACGGTGTTGGGAAGATGATAGTCAGGCCTTGAACCATATCGGGTGACGTGAATAGGACCCGGGGATGCGACCCACGCTACTCTCCAATTGAGAGAAAAAAGTGGAGTGTCCGACAAATTCTGTACCGCTATGAATGAGACAAACTGGTGTTCCATGGGAATACTAACCAACATGAGAATCAGTAGGTCACTTCCAGAGACGGAGCATCACGACGCCTCCCTTCGGCGGAGTCACAGTATAGGAGTCGTGAAGGAGTCCAAGGTCCTTGTGGCCCCAAAGATCGCGACCATGAACGGGGCCGCTGAAACCCAATTCCTTGAATCGCAGCGTAACTGGCTGAGGCACGTCGTCGGTCACAAAATTGAACACAGCCACCGCCTTTGCACCATCGGCCAGAGACCGGACCCAAGTCTGAAGTGGGCCTAAACGGAATCCCTGAATCCCCAGCTTGTCCTGGTCCACCGCGATAACTTCCTTATTCATCAGAATGCTTTTGGTGGTCTCGTCCATCTTGCTTAGGTCGTTGCCCGCGAGCAGAGGCGCAGCCAGAATTGCCCACAAACTCATCTGCGTGCGGTATTCGTCGGCATTCATGCCGCCGTTGCCCACCTCGAGCATGTCTGGATCATTCCAATGCCCCGGCTTTGCGTACCGTTCGAGCCCCGCCTGCGAGAAGCCAATCAGCGCCATGCTCCGATAGCTGTCGCTGATGTCATCGGTTGTGCGCCACAGGTTGCCTCCGACTTCTTCTCCCCATTCCCACACCGCATCGACACCGTACTGGCAGATGCTGTAAACAATCGGGCGGCCGGTCTTCAGGAGCGCCTGGTGCATCTTTGCATAGGCATCGCGCATGATCGCCGAAGCCTTCTTGGGATCCTGCCTGGGATCGTAAAGGTCCATGATTGTTCGAAGGCCGCACAGATCGTACTTGAGAAAATCGACGCCCCACGCGGCGTAGGTCTCCGCATCCTGCTCTTCGTGGCCGTAACTGCCTTCGTAGCCCGCACACGTTTTTGGTCCGGGGGAGGAATAGATCCCGAACTTCAGGCCCTTCGAGTGCACATAATCACCAAGCGCCTTCATGTCGGGGAAGCGGCTATTCGAATGGATGTTGCCCTGTCCGTCCCGTTCGCCTTCCCAGGTGTCGTCAACATTGACATAGACGTATCCGGCATCGCGCATTCCGCTCGCGACCATGGCGTCCGCTGCCGACCGGACGTCGGCGTCCGTCACCTTTTCCGCGAAATGGTTCCAACTGTTCCAGCCCATGGGTGGCGTTGCAGCCAGTTGCGTGGACTGCGCATTTGCTGTGGGAGAGTTCGGGCTTGCCAAAACCGCCTCCATCAAAATGAAGGCGCACAGGGAATGCAATCGATACCGGGTCATGTTCCTCACGTCTCCTGTAGAATTTGCAACGACATTGAATGAACAAGCGGAGTGTGCCAGAATTCCTGGATGAACGGAAAGCGAATATTGTAAAAGTCTACAGCCAACGGTCTCTACCAAGGTTAACGAATCCTCCTTTGACATCTGCACCAGCGGTACCGGGGGATGGGAATTTTCTGATATCCGGCAAGTGATGGATTCGATGCCGCAGACTCTGCACTGTAACCGTTCGAAGTTCCCATCTGGGTTGATGGGTGGCTGACACGGCAGCCTGATTCGGGATTTGAGATGTGTCCACAACAATTCCTTACTGTGACAGATGTCACATTCTTGAGAAAGAACTAACACTTTCGCGAGAATTGTTCTTGCAATTGGGCAAAAATCGGTTATTACTCACTAGTCGCCAAGTAAGGCGACATTTATGTAGTAATCAATGCTGCGGTTTCGTATCATAAGACAT
>OCZT010008118.1_pt1 | contig 10247 bp, 7 predicted proteins | sample 1539031 | NCBI WGS metagenome assembly OCZT01 (sample SAMEA3539308, study PRJEB22396) | soil metagenome | biome: tundra; feature: field; material: soil | place: USA | collected 2010-05 | depth 0.15 m
CAGATCCACTTACAGACCGAGGTGCAGAGCCTGTCGGCTGAGCGGAGCAAGCTGGCGGCGAAGACCCAGGCATTGGCGGCGGCGGAAGCGACCGTAGCCATGCTGAAGGACAAGGGCGCGGCGACCGAGCGGCGTTTGAGTGAATCATTAGCCGAGGAGGCGCAGCGACGGACTGCCGCCGAAAGCCAGGCCCAAGCATTGGCGGAGCTGCGCAGTTCACTGGAGCAGGAACTGGCGCAACGGACGCAGACCGAGGAACAGTTGCGGCAAGAGCTGGACGAAAAACAGACCCGGCTGCAGACCGAGGTGCGAACCCTGTCGGCCGAGCGGAGCAAGCTGGAGGCGAAGGCCCAGGAACTCGAGGCCGTTACGGGAGAGCTGAGCGCGGCTCGCAGCCAGATCACGCAGGAGGCGCTGGAGAAGCGGAGGCTCGCTGCCAGGGTGGTCGAGGAGGAGCACGCGAAAGCGGAACTCGCAAAACAACTCGCTGCCGCCCGTGAGCGCGGCGCTGCCGGCCAGATGGCCGTCCAATCGCTCGAATCGCAAATCCAGCAAGCTTTGGCGGAGCGCGTGAAACTGCTCTCGGCGCTCCAGGCTGAGGCCGCCGAGCGCCGCCGGCTGCAACTCCAGTCCGAGAATCTGCGGGCAACGCTGGACGGTGTAACCAGCCAACTGAAGGAGAAGACTGACGCGGAGGCCGCGTTGAGCCGGCGCGAAATCGAGTTGCAAGACCGGCTCCAGAAGCTTCAAGAGCGGATCACCGAATCCGGCGCTACCCTGGCGGTCCAGGAAGCGGAGCTCCGGGGCACGAAGCAGAAGACAGACGACCTGCAACTGATCCAGTCGGCGCTTTGCGCCCAGGTGCAGCAATTGACGGCCACGGAATCGGCTCTGGTCAAGAGCCGGCAAGCGGTGGAGGAAGAGCTGGGCGCATCGCAGCGAAGCATCCAGGATGGCCAGAAGGCACTGGCGACTTTGCGCTACGCCATGCTCGACGGTTCCCGCGTAACCTCCCGAGCCAGCCAGGGCCGCGTCCAGATGATGCAGCAGAGCGCGGCGGGTTTGACCCAGGTCATCTCCGCGCTGTTGAGCTCGCCGCTTTCGCCGGTTCAACGACGGTTGGCCAGCTCGCTCCAGAGCACCCTGGACGGCTGGCTGAAAGACCAGGCTGACAACCATTGCTCGAACCAGCTTTCGGTTGCGGCCCCGGTTTTCCGGTCTGGCGGGTTCAGCCTTGGCGAAGTGGCCGAGGGCGCCTTCCAGGCAATCCGGCAGCAAGCGGCCGCGGCAGGCATCGAGGTGGAAACGACCCAGTCCGGAAACATGCCCGGCAACGTCGTTGGCGACGCCGACCACATCGGCCAACTCATCGCCTTGCTGCCCGAATCGCTTTTGCGGTTGCCCGGGACCCGGCGGCTGGGTTTGCAGTTGTCGGTTGAGCCAACCGTGCCGGGGCCCGCCGCCTTGAATTTGCAGCTCCGGATAGCGGTGGACGGCGCCGCCCGGGAGACGTGCGAGCGCCTCACCACCATCGCCGCCGCTTCGGACACACTGCAAACGGCGCAACTGGGCGAGGCGGAGTCAGGCCTCGCGGTCTGTTGGCAGTTGGCCCACGCATTGGGCGGCACGGTCCACCTCGACGCCTCGTCCGACCAGGACGTTCGCCTCCAGGTCGTGCTGCCGGTGGAAATCCAGTCGGCGTCCGGCGTTGCTGAGCCGGCGGCGGCCCCCCGGCCGGCAGCAGCGGTGTGCGAGAATTAAAAAGGCAATTATGACATTACAACTACTTGGTTCAATGTTCCCGCAGCATTACATGCGTGCGGCCCTCTTCGTGTCGCTGCTCAGCGTGTGGTTGCTGGTGGTGCTCTTTTATTACCTCAATCGTTACACCAAGCGGGACTATTTCACCATCTGGACCGCCGCGTGGCTGTTCTATGCCCTGTGGCTGACGCTGGGGCTGACGCTGGGGGTGGACGAACAGAAAACCGCCACCGCCGGCGCCCTTTTCCTGCTGAGACAAAGCTGCCTGGCCATTTCGGCCGTCTTTCTCCTGTGGGGCAGCGTCCGGTTTCTCGGTCTGGAAACGCGGCAGACTCTGTTTGGCCTGTTCATGTTGTTTCTGCTGATCTGGATTCTGGTCGCTCCGCAAGTCCTTTCGGACCCGCTGTACATCCAGCTTCCGGTATTCATTGTGATTGGCTTGAGCAGCATGTTTGCCGCGGCCTGTTTTCATCGGCTCAGGCACAAGCTGCCGTACGTGGGCACGGGCATGTTGTCCCTGGGCTTCCTGCTGTGGGGCCTCTACCTGGCCACCTACCCGCTGTGCCAGGACCACAGCGAACTCTATAGCGCCGGGTTATTTGTAGCGGCGGTGCTGCAACTGTTCATCGCCGTGAGCATGATCGTCCTCGTCCTCGAGGAGGTCCGCTACAAGGCCGAGCTGATGTACGCGGAGATGGCCGAGGTCCGATCTCAGAAAGAGGCGTTGCAGGCGAAAGTGCTGACGACCGAGGAGGAGTGCCGCAACCTGTATGATCAGGTGCGCCTCTCCGAGGGCGTGCAGAAGGCTTACGAAGAGCTGCGCCGCACCCAGCAGACGGTGGTGCAGCAGGAACGCTTGCGCGCGCTGGGTCAAATGGCCAGCGGGGTGGCGCACGACATCAATAATGCTCTCTGTCCCATCGTCGCCTACGCCGAACTCCTGCTTAAGACACTGTCCGATCTGCCCGAAACCGAGCGCCGCCAGCTCCAGAGCATCCATCGCTCGGGCGAGGACATCGCCCACATCGTCCAGCGGTTGCGCGAGTTCTACCGCCGCCGTTCAGATGCGGAGGAGCTGACCCCGGCGAATGTCAACGACGTGGTCGAGCAAGTCGTCGGGCTGACCCGCCCTCGCTGGCGCGATCTTCCCCAGCGCGAGGGCATCACCATCCAAATCCAGACTGACCTTCAGCCTGACCTGCCCCGGCTGCCCAGCGACCCCAGCGACCTGCGCGAGGCCCTCATCAACCTCATTTTCAACGCGGTGGACGCCATGCCCCAGGGCGGCGTCATTACCCTGACCACGCGCCTGGAAAACTGTCCCGCCACGGCTGACCGTAAGGCCGGGCGGCGGGTCCTGATCGAGGTGCGCGACAACGGGATTGGCATGGATGATAAGACGCGCCAGCGCTGCCTGGAACCTTTCTTCTCGACCAAAGCCAAGCGGGGCGGCACCGGTTTGGGATTGGCCATGGTTTACGGCATGATGCAGCGCCATAAGGGCGACATTGAGATCGAGAGCGCGCTCGGCCAGGGGACCCGCATGCGGCTCACGTTTCCCATCCTGGAAGACGCCGTGCTGATCGATCCGGTTCCCGCCGCACCGCTTGGCACGCAGAGTCGTTCCCTGCGCATCCTGTGCATCGATGACGAGCCCCACGTCCGGCTGCTGCTCCGGGATTGCCTGACTAATCTGGGGCATCGGGTGGAGACGGCGTCCAGCGGAAAGCAAGGAGTGGAGATGTTTTGCGCCGCTTTGCGGACCGCCCAGGCCTTTGAAAGCGTCATCACCGACCTGGGTATGCCCGGCATTGATGGGCATCAGGTCGCCCGGAGCATCAAAGCCGCCTCTCCCAAGACCCCGGTAGTCATGCTGACGGGTTGGGCGTCCACCATGAAGGAAGACGGGGACAAGGCTTCCGAAGTCAATGCGGTGGTCGGCAAACCGGCCCGCGTAGGGGAGTTGCATACCCTGCTCCTCAAACTGGCCGCCCCCAGCCAAGCCCCGGTCTTGGCGACCGAGTTCCTCTCGTAACCCGCTTAAGAACATTGACCCGGCACTGACCATACGAATAGCTTTGAGCCTACGATGGAACCGCACAAAACAGAGCCCAGGCGAATCTTGCTGGTGGACGATGACGAGGCGGTGCGGCAAACCATCGGCCTCCTCCTGCGTCGTGACAAACACGCTGTAATTGCGGCGGCGGATGGCGCCGAAGCCCTCGACCTGCTCAAGGGCGACCGGTTCGACCTGGTCATTACTGACTTTGACATGCCGGGGATGCTCGGCACCGAATTGGCGACCCGGATCAAGCGGCAGTCTCCTGCGCAACCGATACTGATGATAACCGCCTGCGCCCAGAAGCTTCCTCCTGTCGATAACGCGGTTGACGCACTGCTTGAGAAGCCTTTCCCGTTCGCTGAACTGCGGGGGGCCATCACCGCGCTGCTCAACAACAACGCGCGTCCCGGTTGCGCTGCACGCCTAGCCAACCCATAGCACCGGGACGCCCGATTCCGGCATGGCGCCTGATCCAGCTCAGTCCTGGGGCAAAGGCTTTCTGAGCCGGAAGAACTGGTTGGAAACCCCGCTCCTCGGAACCCACACCTGGAAGCTGCCGTTGCTCAGGGGGTAAGGGCCTCTGACCGTCTCCCAGGTGGCAGACGGCGCCAGCCCGGAGCGCGCCTCCAGGTTGAACCCGGCGAAGTCGCTCGCCCAGAAGGGCACGGCGGCGTTGGATTCCAGGCGAAAGCCCAACCGCGGACCGATGGCTGGCAGCCCAACATAGCGGAGCTGATAATAGCTCACGAGTTGTGCCAGGTTCAACGGCTCGCGATACTCGTAGAAGCCGCCGTTAAGAATGTAGGGCCCGCCCAGCGGCAGCCAGTCATAGGTTTCAGAGAGGTCGGCCCCCGAAATCAAAATGAAGCCCGCGTCGTTGGTGGCCGGCCACCGCAACCGCACGTCGGCCCCGTTCAGGGAGGCCGATAGCGGCGGTGCTGGCGGCGGGTAATCCCCCATGCCAAACAGCTCGAGGTCGAAACTGATCCCAGGCGCAGAGGGGCCAAACGTGTGAATCTCCACGGCCATGACATTCGTTCCCGCAGGCAGAAACGAGACCGGGAGGTTAGTCGGGTAGTAGATGTGCAAGGCATCAAGCGCCAAGCCTGCTTTGGAATAACTAAGGTAAGAGATCGGCCCGCTGGGCATGTTAACACGGAATACCTCCCGCCCATTGAGCCACACCACCGCGCCGTGCGCCCGGTTGAGGCGGAAGTTGAGGTTGGTGTAGTGCAGCGTGGATGGCGCCACGAAGCTGTGGCGGAAATACGTGGTGATATACTTGTTCGTGGCGAGTGGGCCGTAGTTAACGGTGGTAGCTATCCCCGGGGTGTTGTAGCCCAGGCGGGCCGGCCCCTGCGCCCAGGCCGAGTCATCATATTGCGGCTGCACCCAGTTGGTTCCCAGGTCCAGGCCCCGGTCTGAATACCTCCAAACCGAGCCCCCGGCAATCAGGGGCGTGATGGCCCGATTTGTCCGCACGGTGAGGGCGTCGATGCGGAACAGCCACTCGTTGGCGATGGCTTTAAGGCCCGCCGCGTTGGGGTGCAGGTTATCACTCAGGAACATCGTTCTGGCATCGACGACGGAAAACAGGTCGGCCAGGAACACGTTTTGGCCCTGGGCGCGCCGCGCGTTGATCAGGCCCTGCACCGCGGTGTTGTAGATGGGGACATTGGTGGCAAAGGACGAATAGAGCGGCGTGCCGACGGCGGCGTTCAGCAGCGTGGTCGGTTTGCTGACAATAATATTGGCTGCGGGTAGCTTTGCGAAAATGCTGTCCAGCAGAGTCGGCAAGTGATTCGTCGCCACAAGATAGGGGTTGCGCCCCCGGCCGATGTCGTTCGCCCCCATGAAGATCAATACCAGGTCAGGGCTGTTGGTGACCAAGCCATCCATCAGGGTTTTTTGGATATAAGTGTCAGCGCCGGCGTAATTGTGAACCGGGCTGGTCATCAGGCCCGGGGCGGCAATCACGGCCCCGCAAATCCCCTCATGCTTGACCTTCGTGAAAGTGCCCGAGCCGGCCGAGCTGAACCGCCCGAGGAAAGTAAACGGATAGCCATTGGTCTCCAGCAGCGGCTGCAGGTATTGGCGCCAGGCGCCATTGATCGAACAGTCGTCGGTAATCGAATCCCCCACCGCCATGACCTTCAGCGGTTTCGCCGCGCTGAAATTGGTCAATACTAACTCCCCGCGCAGGCTGGTCCCGGTGAACAGCCATAAACAGCCCAGCCAGACCGGCCAGCAACGCCAGCCCTCCGCAAGCCGCGACCGCTTTGCCGGCAAGGACCAAACGAGCTGACTGTGCCGCATCATGGACCCAAATGTCTCTAATCAGCGCCGGCTTGGCAATCTTCAAACCGGTCCCTGCCACCCGTGGCTACCGATTTGGCATTTGCCTTGAAAAAGGAATCTCCCCGCGCAGCATTCGGCCAGCCTGGCCGGTCAGCCACAGGTAGTGATCGGTCGGCATGCCCTCGTAGTCGCACAATTGGACGCCCGCCGGCGGGTTGTTCGAACACTTGAAAATGGCGGTGCCTTCATCCATTTCATCAAACATTGCCACATAAAGCATTTTAGCTTTGGCATCAATCGCTCCGCTGATCTGCGTCCAATAGAACACGCCTTTCTGGCGGGGAATCTGGTTCAAGGGAGGGATGGGGTAACTTCCGCCCGCGTGCATATTGTGCCAGCTAAACCCGGGGGAAACGCAGGGAGCATAATCCACCTTTCGCTCGGCGCACCAGGCAAGGTCAGCCTTGACCTGTGCCTCGTAGCGCGCGGCATCCATGTGCAGGAGCGGTGTGAACCGCTGCACCATCCATGGCATGACCACGTCCGCCGAGGCGATCAGCTCATGCAGATACGGATCGGGATTGGTGTCCACGTTCAGGTCCCGGAAATAGGTCGGCACGCCCAGCATGACCGAGCAGCCGCCGTATTCCGGATCGTGCTTGAGGAAACTGATCACCTTGTCGATGCCGATGTCTCGGATGTTGTAGCCGCGATCCGGAAAACCCAGCCCCCAAATGACCACCAGGGGCTTTCCCCGATGATAGAGATAGTTGTTCGTGGGCTGCGAGGTAACCTTCAATTCGTCCACCAGCTCCTTCCAGTCCTGGATGATCGCCGAGCAATCTTCGCCGTTGTTCTTGAGACCGGAGAGGTCATACATGACCGAAACGGCCCGGCCGTATTTCTGCGAGGCCTTGATCGCGTTCTCCAGAACCACCCGACTCTTTTGCCGTCGCTGCGGCGAACGCAGACCGCTGAAAAAGCGCTGCACAAAAGCGCCGTCAATTCCGTATTGCTCCATCCAGCGAAAATGCAGGTCGGTCGTGCTCTGATCCACGGAACTGAATACGCGGACCGTCGTGCCATCCTTGTTGGTGAGCGAGGTTGGATAGGTCTTTTCGTATTCCGACACGTCCGGCCAGAAATCAGGATGCAGATTGGCGGCGGCCAGCGGGCCGCGCTCGCTGTAATGGCTCCAGCCCTCGCCGGATCCATCACCGTCTGCCCGAAACCAGCCCTGGTAGCCAGCCATGACCCGGCCTTCATAGGATGGGTAATGAGAGGTGGGACTGTGCTTGCTCTGAGCAAGAGATGAAGCCAACCCGCCGGCGAAACAGAGGATGGTCAGCAACAAGCCTTTCATCATTATCCCGGCCACATACGCTCGTCTTGAGGCAAGCCGCGGAAGGATTTGAGCGGCGTCATGTCGTTTCATGGTGGCAGTATATATCGCACCCTCGAAAATGACGCCATTAGAGTTGTTTCCCTCCGCGGCGTCTTGCCTGCACGTCAGAATCTGCCATTTGCCGTGCGCCGCACTCCGTTTTGCGGTCCCCGGGCATTGCCACGCCTCAGTGGAGTGTTTCAATCCGCACCCCGCCCGCGCGGGCGGGGTGACTGCGGCCCTGCCTTGCGACTGAGCCACAGGGGTTTACTACCCCATTTTCGCCAACCTGCCAATCCCTCTCGTCCGAAAGGGTTTTCAGTTGTCAAAGAACAATTGCAAGTGTCTATGTCGGAGGCGGTTCCGCAGCGCCGCGAAATCCCGGTTGCCGGGCCGTCGCTTAGGGTTCGCGGAATCGTTCTCATACTGCCGTCTATCACTATCAACTCTCAATACCATCAACTCTCAACTCCAAGCCTCTCACAACACCAACGGCTCACTGAGGTCCAGCGGCTTAGCCACCCCGTGATGTTCGATCCGTTGGACCGCCTTTTCGTCCAGGAAATAGAATCGCAGCGAGTCTTCGTCTTCTTTGATCTCGCGCAGCAAGCGGTCGCGCAGGGAGACCCATTCCATCTGGCCCACCTGGCATTCAAAAACGCTCTTTTGCACCCGCACGCCATAATCCTCGCACGCCTGCGCTACGCGCCGCAGCCGCCGCTGACCAGCCTTCTCCACCGTCGAAACGTCGTATGTAACCAGGATTAGCACAATATCAATCCCCTAGCCTGATCTCAGATTCTCAGGCTTCACGTTTCACGTTTCACGTTTCACGCCTCATTTCGGCACGAAAGGAACGTAGTCAGGGATGTCCCCCCGCAGATGCCGGGCCAGGATGCGCGCCTGCACGAAGGGGAATTGCGCGATCCGAAACTCCTGTTCCAGCAGCGGATGCGTCAGCTTCTCCTGCTTGCGCTGCTGATACGCCGTTATGACCAGCTTGCGCCCCGCATCCGTGAACTCCACCGCCCCGCCCTCGCGCACCCGGAAATGCTCCGGCCCGACTTGCTGCCGGTTCACCAGCGTCACCGCCAGTCGGTCCGCCAGCCACGCGCGGAACTCCTCCATCAGGTCCAGCGCCAGCGCCGGACGGTTCGGGCGTTCCGCATGGAGGAACCCGACAAACGGATCGAGGCCAACACTGGTCAGCGCCGCGATGCAATCATGCCGCACCAAAGCGTAGAGAAACGACAGCAAACAATTGATGCGATCCCGTGGCGGACGGCGGCTCCGGCCCGTGAAGCCAAAATCCTCTCGTTGCTGTTTCAGGAACAAGCTGAACACCCCAAAATACGTGACGGCGCCCATGCCCTCCGCGCCCCGTAAACAATCCAGCGCCCCGGCCTCACGCAAGCCCTCAGGCGTCCACCGGCCAAGCTCCTGAATCTGGCGCGCCAGCGCATCCGTCGCCGCCGTCACCCGGGCGCGTTCATCGGCGGAGTCCGTCTCCCGCCCGGCGCGCAGCAGCGAATTGCGGCTGTTCTGGAGCTTGCCGGCGATGATTTGCCGCGCAATCGCCGCGCACTTGCCCGAGTCATCGGCAGCCCGAAACTGGGCGCGCCGCAGCAACACGCTCGTGTCCGCCACCCCCGTCATCCGCGCCTGCAAATAGCCGAACTCGCTCAGGTAATTGACCGCCACCCCATGTTCCCAGCACAAATCCAGCGCCGGCGGGCTGATGCTGCTCGCGCCAAACACGCAGATGGATTCCAGCATGTGGATCGGGATGGACAGCTTGCGCCAATCCGTCGCCAATTCGCGACTGCGCTCCTCTCGCGGCAGGTTCTCCGGATACACCGGCACCTCCACTTGCAGTGTCAGATGGTCCCGCGCCACGTAACTGCCGTGGGTCGTCAGATACAGCGTGTTCTGTTGGATGTCGGGCATGCCCTCGCGCCTTTGAAATCTCAAATCTTACATCAGCCCCTTTTCCTCCGCCTCGCGCACCAGCGGATGCCCCGGCGGCAGCTTGCTCAGCAGCAGCTTCTGAAAGGCCGCGGCGCGCTTCTGGTCTTCGCCAGCCTGCCGCGTGCGGCGGTTCAGGTGCCTTGGCCCTTTGATGTCCGAGTTTTGCAGCGAGTCAGCCCACGCCCGCAACTGCCGCGAGCACGACTCCGCCATCAATTTCAAATTGGAAATCTCCGATTTGAAATCTACCAGCCGCCGCCGGTCTTCCATGAAGCAAAGCTTCGACCGCGTTTCCCCGGCGGACCCGCGCGCAATATACAGAAACGCCAGCAATTCATTGGTCGTGCCGCGCTCGAATCCCTCGGCCACATTGTCCGAAATGGACATCACGCTCCGCTCGATCTGGTCCCGCAGGCTGAAGCTGATCTTGAACCGGGGATTTTCGGTCAGGTCGAACACACGATGCGCCAGCCGCATGGCTTCTTTCCAAACTGGCAAGTCTTCAAAACGTTTATAGGTCATAGGTTAGTTGAGGGTTGATGGTTGAGAGTTGATGGTCCTTTATTGATGGCTGCTGATATTCCTCGGTTGATGGCTGTTAGCTGATTGTTGTTGGTTCATGGTTGGCTTTCCGTTGGTGAATTTCAAATCCGTGATTTCAAATCTCAAATAGCCTGCGGGCGGCTCGGGCCACGCCGCCGGATGCGCCGGTCACCCGCGGCAGGCAAATCTTGAACAATGAACATTCCTCGCACGCCGGCTTGAACACCGCCG
>OCZT010008122.1_pt1 | contig 10246 bp, 10 predicted proteins | sample 1539031 | NCBI WGS metagenome assembly OCZT01 (sample SAMEA3539308, study PRJEB22396) | soil metagenome | biome: tundra; feature: field; material: soil | place: USA | collected 2010-05 | depth 0.15 m
TAATGTAATGACCTTGCTGTGTGTGTCTGGTGAACCGCTCATGCTCGTCGAGAACTTACCAACAGGAGCAGCGCGGTTCAATTACATCCGGGAACTCGTTTTGTAGTGACCGGGCTAAACCTCCCTCACCACCGCATCATTCAGAAACATTGAAATCCACTCCCTGGCCACCATCCGATCTTCTTTCGACCCGTCCTTCAATACCAGTTTACCATCCAGGTACTTGATCAAACGAGCCTCACCCCACGAAGCCATGACCTCTCCTTCGTCTTTGAATGGAGGATAGTACTCCGATTTCCTTTTCATAATTCCTCAATTTAAGCCTGGGCAGTCATTTCGTCTCGTTCCCTCAACACCCCCATTGCAGCAATCCGGGTCCTGACTGCCCAACCACATTTCCAAGATCTCGACGGCAGAGCTTCCAATTCTCGCAATGCCTGATCTGCTTCACCCAGTTTCAGCCAATATTCCGCCGCTTTGATCTGGAGTGAATCTTGAATGGGGAGAGGTTTTGCGTTCACAGATTGAGCGCCGCCAGGAACGACTTGGTCTTCCGGTGCCAGGATTTTCACCGGCCGCATGAATGGTTTTGTTTTCATGCGCGGAATTGTGTGGGAGAGGGTTGGACATCTACGGGGTAACCCTAAAAATAGTTGTGGCGGAGAAAAGAGGTGGATTTGACTGATGAGGTGGCCCCGTGCGAGCCTCTGGCCAATGAAACTGCTCCTGATCTTGCGCGCGCTTTGGGTCGCAACAGAATTGGGCGGCAAATAGCTGGCAATTGCGGTTTATCCGTTATGCACAAGAAAATCCTCCAAGCCATCGATCTGGCCTTAACTGGTCAATGGGATGCCGCTCACCAAATCGTGCAGCAATACGAGGACACGACCTCTGCCTGGATTCACGCCGTCCTGCACAAGATTGAAGGCGACCAGGACAACAGCCAATATTGGTATCGACGGGCTGGGAAGATGGAGCACTTTCCTGACGAGCCAAAGACGGAGCTGGCAGAGATCAGGAGAGAGGTTGCGGCTCGGGCATAGGATTGTGAGGCCGATGCTTCAATGGGTCGAGTTTCGCGCCTCATGTTCCGTGTGTGCCCAACTGCCAAGCTCAAAGCTCCGAGGCCGGGACGATGTGAGTGACCTCGAATCAGCGCCGAAAATCTACGTTCCTCACAAAAGCATTCGTCTTCACATCAGCCGACGAAAGCGGCCTTCCGTTCACGACTGCGTTTTCAAACACTACGTTTTCCACCGCATGCGTCTCATCGAACCCATGGAGTTCCACACGCAGGGGATCAGCCACCGCCCGAATGTTCTTGAAAGCAACCCCATCAATATGACCCCGTTCGGTATCCCGAGTCCAAGACGCTTTGTCGATCCATAGCGATATAAGCCGTGGTGACTCTTCGATTCGAAGATCCTCAAAACGCACATTGCTGATGCGGGCAGAATCACAATGGTACACTCGGAGCGTCCACTCACGGCCTTTGTCGTGGATGATGTCGCAATTGGTAAACAGCACGTCGTCCACGTTCTCCCGAAGTTCGGCACCGATACTCAAAGCGTGTGCCACCTCGTTCCAGAGGACACAGCCCCTGGCAATAATGCGCCGCGCTTCTCCTTGTCCTTTGTCTGTTTTGACCACAATCAGATCATCGAGGGTTCGTAAAAAACAGCTCTCGACCGTGACGCCACTGCTATTGCAAATGTCAATGCCATCCGAGTTGGCCCGGTATCCCAGCACCTTCAGGTTCTTGACGGTGACCCGTTCCGACCGCCTGATGGGAATGTTCCAAGTGCTGGAATCGCGCAGAATTACCCCTTCCAAGGTTATGTCCTGGCCCTGCACCAGGATCAGATTTCGCGCGTGCGTTGTGCAACGGCTCCCATCAACTATCCCTCGACCCCGAAAAGTAATATTGGTCCCTTTGAGCACGAAAGTGGGAGAGTAAGTGCGCAGCCCGCTGTATCCGCTAATCTCGAACGGTTCCTCCGACCCAATGACGGCGCGCACAATCGCTCCTCCGGCTACGTAAACCGTCTGGTTGTTGGTCACAACTAGGTGGGTGACCTCATGAATGCCGGGGCCGAAGAATACGACATTCGGATCGCCCAGCTTGGGCGCCGGTGTTTCCGGTGGATTGGCAAAAAGGTGCAACGCCCGGACCCAGTCGCCATTGATCTCGATAGTCAAGGGCTTGGGCTCAGAGAGGGTCAAGCTCAGGCTCTTCCCCTGGATGGTCGGAGCGATCTTCAAGGAGGACGGCAGCACCCTGGCCGACTGGATCACCTCCGGACAGCTCACGGTCACGGTCACGGTGCCCTGCATATCGAAATAACCAAAGGCGGCCTGATCGAAGTAATCAGCCGAATGGGCTTTGTCATCCATCGCCTTCCACCGCCGTCCTGGCTCGGCAGGAGCTACTTTGGCGACATAAACAGGGATCTGCTTGCCCTCGACTTGCACAGCAAAGGCCCTTGAAAGCTCCTCGCCTGCTGGTGCTGGATAGACCTGAACGGTGCCAGCCCCAACCGGAATGATCGAGAACAGGAGGCAAATGATTGGGGGTAGTCGGGGGAGGTTATTCATGGGGCAACCACCAGGGCGAGCAGTATTATGAGAGGGTTTCGCAGCATCGCTATGGACCAGCTTCGCAGAACCATCTGGTAACGTCAACGACCCCACGACCGGCTTCCTAGCTCATAGGCTGGGTAATATTCCGCGAGCATCGCCGACTCGCTCAAGGAGCCCAGTCTGGAGCAGCGCGAGCGGTTCAATCTGGGCAAGAAGCTGATGCGGTTCATAATCGAGTTTCAAAACCCGCCGCAGAATTGCATATTGGAGCAGGTGCCAATTGCTATTAAAGACGAATTCACGGATCTGCCGATTTCAACGCAGCGCAGGTTCCAGTTACGGATGAAGCGGGACAAACGCTGTACCATTTGCGGTGAGCCGGTAATTATGGGCTCTCGTTGTTTGAAGCATTGGGTCGAACAAAGGGAAAGGCAAAGAAGGAAGCTTGGCTTGAAGGGGCGTTATTCCAACACCCCCAGCTACAGGCTGGAGGCAGAGGTCAGAGCACGGGCCGAAGAGGCCGAACAAGCGGCTCAGGCGAAGGCTAGCCGCACGTTGAATCAGCCTGAAAGCAGAGCAATTGGCCCGGTGACTGAGCAGGAATTTCGAGTCGTTTATCTCCAACTCGTAGGCTGGATTCGCCAAACCCTGGCCCAACATGCACCGGCGGCGCAACCTGTGGTATCGCTCGGTTTCAGGCGGTTGCCTTGTTACTTCGAGAGGACGACACTGGCTTGTGCCAAGGTGGTTTTTGTGCCAAGGGTGCCGGTGCCGCCGCTGTCGGCGATGGGTCTGGCTCGCCTTCGTGCCTTTGAGCGGATGCGCCTGGCAGGCATGACTTTCTTCCATACCTATTTCGTGCGTGCTGACCGCGCTCAAGACGAGTCCCTCCATTTCCACGAACTGGTTCACGTCATCCAGTGACGGTTGCTCGGCGGGGATAAATTCCTGGCGTTCTACGCGGCCGACTTGGAGCGGTTCGGCTATCGGAAAAGCCCGCTGGAAAGAATGGCATTCAACCTTCAGAAACGGTTTGAACGTGGGGCGCAACCCTTCAGCGTCGAGGCTACCTGCCAGAAGTTGGTCGCGGAGGGGCGACATCGCCCGGAGCGAGGCGCAGGCAGGCCGCACAGGCAACTCTAGTTGAAGGGCGAAGCTGATAGCCAGCACAACGAGTTTTATTGGCGATTGAGGGTTTGGCGCTCTCTGACGTTCCTTTTTCCTCCGGCCAATTAACGACTGCCAATTCGGATTGTGTCACCAGTTATGCCTGTGCCTTGAACGAGTTCTAAGGCTGCGCGGCCGAGACGATGTGAGTGAGTGCCATCCCGAGCAGCAGGAACACAATCAGGCCGAAATACATTCCCGCCATGACCAGCCTTCGAGCAGGCGTCACTTCGAAGTAGCGGCGTTGTTCATCGCTCTTCTTGCGGAACAGGGACCACAGTCTGGGCAGCGAGATGAGGAGAATGAGGCCGATGAGGAAGTTCGGATGGATCACCAGCAGCGCCACCATCACGGCTGCCCCAACCAGCCACAGCCAAGGCGAGAGTGCGGTGACGATACGCCCGCCGTCTAGAACTCCGATGGGTGCCAGGTTGAAGAGATTCAGAAAGAAACCAGTATAGGCCAGAGCGCGAAACAGCGGATTGCCGCTGACCAGGAACAATAACTCACAAACAACAGCCCCCGCAGCACCCAGCAGCGGGCCGCCGATGCCCACCCAAGCCTCCATCCAGGCGTCTTTGGGTGCATCCTTTAGCGCAATCAGCGCACCCATGAAAGGAATGAATACCGGTGCGCCCACCTTCAAGCCGAAGAACCGTGCGACGAGGAGGTGTCCGCACTCATGGACGAAGATCAACAGCACAAAGCCAACGGCAAACATCCAGCCCCACGCCAGCGCATAAGCCCATATCGAAAAGAGCATCGTGCCGCCGGTCTTCAACAGTATCGGGAAGAACTTGACGAGTGGAATGAAAACAAACTTCAGCTTTGCCGCAAACTTGAATACCAGCAGCAATGCCACCCCAATGGGAGCGAAAAGCTTCTTGAGCTTCTGCATCAAGCTCGGTTCTGTGCCGGGAGGCTCTGAATAATGCGGCTCCAGCAACGGCGGGGCGTTGAGTGGCGATTCGTGACCGCTGTCGTTCATCGGGAGAAATGTGAGGTTGATGAAGGCCCAGTGCAACCAGTTTCAAGCACAGGCCGCATCAATAGTCTCAGCTCCGCAACGTCGACCCAGAACCGCGGTGATGGACCAGAGGAGGACCATTTTGATCAGCTTCTTTGTGGCGTGAAGCCTTGACCTGGAGCACATTGGAAGCTGGAGACGGACATGACAGCGAACAAGATTTTGATCAATCGAGCACCGGTGTTGACGCTCTGGGCTTCGGTGGTGGCGGAGCGGTTGGGGTTCAAGCACGATGAGGCGCTATCGCTCGGCAAGGCGCTGGCGGGTCTGAACGCACAAAGCAAGGGCCAGCGGTTGGGCATTTTCAAACCGACCCCAAAGGAACTCAAGAAGATCCGTGTACATGAGCGAGGGGAAGAATTCTGGGTGGATCTTCTGGGGCGAGCTTTGCCGGCAGTGAACACGGACCAGGGTGTGCGTGCCGTGATCAAATCCAAGCCCGTTGAACCTGAGGGTGTTGAACGGTATTTGGAGAGCAAGTTCGGGGATGCTCTGCCGGAAGTGCGAAAGGCCATGACAGAACTGGCCAATGCACTAAAGCCGGATGAATTGGCTCAAAAGGGGTTTGGCCTTTACGAGCAATTCCGACCAAAGATCCCCGAAGGTGTCCAAGGCTGGGGTGCGAAGGGAGATCTGGATCTGGGCCGCATCTCGAAGCTGGCTGCGATGCCCAAGTGAAAGGATTGTTCCAGTAACCTGCTGGCGTCCTTTCAGAGCCCCTTAAACAACTGGCTCAACGACCAGCCGAGGGCTTCTGCTATTCGGCGAGCAGACTCAACAGTCATCCCGGTCAGCCCGTGTTCGATACCCCAAGTTTGCCGTTGGCTGGACACTTCAGCCAACTCAGCTAAGCCACGTTGGGTCAGCCCCAGTTCTTTCCGCCGTCTGCTGATGCGCCGACCGAGCTTCTGGCGCAAACTGCGGTTAAATGCTCGTCGTTTCATTGGACGGCTCATACTGAGGGAGTAGACCAGGCCGGTTCAAGTGCTCAATCGTCTCTGTGTTCCATTATCAACTGAGTGCGGCTGCCTGACAACAAGAGAGGCGAAGGAACCGAATCCTCCGCCTTCACAACAACAACAGAACTGCCCCGACTACTTGCTGCCCAGAATTGCGTCTTTGGCTGCCTTGGCGACGCGGAATTTGACCACTCGCTTTGCAGCAATCTTGATGGTCTCGCCGGTTGCAGGATTTCGACCCATGCGAGCTTTGCGATTCACCAGAACAATCTTGCCCAGTCCAGGAATCGTGAATGAGTTCTTCGCATTTTTATACGCGAGGCCCACCAGAGCTTCCAGGGTTTGCACGGTCTGTTTCTTTGTCAGGCCAACGGTTTCCGCAAGTGACGCGACGATTTGTGATTTAGATAATGCTTTTGCCATATTTGTTGAGGGTGGATAGCGGCAGGACCCAATGAATGCAAGGGGAAAGTGGCGTTTTTACCGGCAACCGAGATCGAGCGCCAAGGTGGTTTTTCAAATGAGGCCGGTGGTTTTCTGGTTGGGGTTGAAGGCGGGTGGGGCGGCGTGTTTGAGCAAATTCTCTGTCGCTGAAATCTGATACTGCAATCTGATACTATATGCCTGTTTTGGGGTCCTTTTTGGTCCAAATCAGTCCCCAAAGCAAAACGTAAAAAGTGGAGCAAAGGCTTGTCAGTATTGATGATTCCTCGTGTGTCCAATTGGGGGCAAAAACCATTTCCCGATTATGAGTCGCCTGCCCTAAACTCCCCATAGCGCCAACAGCGTTACCGTGGTCCAAGCTCAATCCGACGAACCTGCAAATCACTGGCGAAATCGTTCCAGACGAATAGCGGGCATGGAAATCAGATCTCTGCGGCTACAGTGGGCATCTGATCAGCCCTCGGCTGATTCGGCGGCGGTATGACCTTATTGGCCCCGTTCCTCTCCTCGTATTCTTCCAATGAGGGGAGAACCACCGGAGCGTTTTTCGCGTACACCCAAGCCACTGCTTTCGAACCATGGCCCAGTGCAGCCTGCGCGTAACGTTCCTCGTAGCCGGCCGCCAGAGCCCGTTCGGCCCAGCCGTATCGATAGCAGTGGTGGGTCACACCGGTTACGTTGGCGCGTTTGCAGGCCCGTTTGAACTCGGTGGCACGATCGCTGGCCCGCATCTCCTTTATTTTCGGGAAAAGGGGGCCCGAAGCCGGCAAGGTGTGCAGAATGGCTTCGACCTTTTTCCCGAACCGCTGAATGGCCCCAGCTTGGTTCTTTCGGCGACGGTAAGAAATAGTGTGGCCTTTCCAATCGATGTCCTCGGCATCGAGGCACGCCACGTCAGTCTGCGCGGCGCCCAGATGCCAGGAAAGGTCCCAGAATCTGTGTTTTTCAGGATTCTTCTCATGCGCCAGGATCGCGAGTTGCTCGTCCTCCCTGATCCCTCGTTTCTTCTTATAGTGGACTTTGGGCCAAAGCTTTTTTGGCAGGACCGCCGATGGAAGCCAGTTCATACCAATTGCGAAATTGCTGAGACGCCGCAGGAACACGTTCGTCGAAACCGTGCCGGCGTTTAGCGGCTCAAGGAAGTGTGTCGGCTGAGTTTCAAGCACACGGAGCGGCCACAAACTGCTTAACGCTTGGTCCTTTTCCACTTTTTCCCAACGTTCGAGAGTAGGCCCCTGTACGGTCAGCAGAACCGCCTTGTACACATCTTTCCAGGTTCGGGTCGCCGACTTTGGATCGGCGGCTGCGATGTAAATTCTGCCGATTTGGAGGTTCAAAAAGGCAGGGTTCTTGGCCGCTTCATTCATAGCGTTTATCAAGCGTTCCCCCTCTCCGCGGTCGCAGGTCTTCAGGCTCTTCTGCTTCCCAGTCTCGGTGTCCTCGGAGTAATACACGCCGTTCCGAGGAAACAGTCGGAAAGCCTTTTTCATCGCTGGTTCCATCGGTTGACCAGCTTACCAGCCTCGCTGGTCCGGGTGGTAGCGAGTGCCTCGATCCTAAGGCAGGAGTAGCTCGGGAGTACGCCTGGAGTAGGCGGTGGGTGACGAAGGTTACTGACACTTTTACTGACACTTGTGCGGGAGGATTTCGCGGCCCCCGGAAAAACCTGAGGATTTCCCAGGAAATTCGATGGAGGCGAGGGTCGGAATCGAACCGACGCTTAGGGCGAGGTGCGAGATGAATTTGAAACGAGCTGAAATCTGAGGAAACGAGAAGAAACGTACGACTACCAGGGCGACTACCGCTGGTTCCGCGAAGTTTGGGAATCTCACCAAACCCTTGATTTTATTGGTGCGTCCGACAGGACTTGAACCTGTAACCTTCTGATCCGAAGTCAGAAGCTCTATCCAATTGAGCTACGGACGCTAAGAAAATCGCGGCGCTTCAGGGGCCTCCGCAAGTCCAGCCTAGCTGCGGGATCGCGAGCGACGGTGCGTCTTCACCCCCGAAGAGTGAAAGCGGCGACCAATGCGCTCGCCAATGGGGCAACCAAGCTCGCACGACAAACCGACCTGAAGCCACGCAGGGGAGTGTGGCACGAGATCGCGAGCCGGGCAAGAAAATCAGTTCGGCTCGGGGCGGCCCGGATTGATAGGCCGGTAACCTATCGCTGGCGGTGGCTCAGGCGATAGGCTTCGGTCGAGGTGTAGTATTTGGCGATCATGTTCGGCACTTCCCAGTCGGGCAGGGTGCCGTCCGCCAGGTAGCGCAGGAACTTCTCGGTCACTTGCGCGAAGTGCTGCTCGTGGCCCACCCGATACTTGTCGGGGATAATGACTTCCCAGCCGGCGCCGGCCGGTTTCGGGTCCAGGCCGGGCCAGGTGGCGCTCAACCTGTTAATAGCGAGGCGGAGTGTTTGCTCGAAATCCGCTGCGGCAGCGGGGGAACTGTTCTGGACGTAGAGCGCGGGTTTGTAGTTTTGTTCGGCGCCCTGTTTGATGAGGAGCTGGCAACGAGTGCCTCGAACCAACGCGTAGAGGGTGTCGCCCGCGCCCGGCGGAGCTTCAAACTTCCACAGGGCGGTCACTTTGGCCTGGATGCCGCGCAAGGCGTAGGCGACCTCGCCGTTGGCATAAATCTCGAGGGCGCCATCGGGGCCGATGTCTTTCTTGAAGTAATCAGGGTAGTGATCAAGCCCCGTGGAGCGCTTGAACTGTTCAGGGGTGAGCTTGGTGGACCAGTGGCGGGCATTGAGCACTTTAATGTCCTTGCGCCAGTCGAGCGCCTGGTCGGGGAAACAAATCCATTGGACGGTGTCCACCAGGTGTGTGCCGACGTCCGGGACGGATTCGCCCTGCTGGCGGACATCATAGAACCATGCGGGCCGGGTGAGGGGTTTGCCGGCAACTTCCTTGAAGAAGTGGTGGACGCTTTCCATGACGATCGCCGGCTGCTCGGGAGTACCCTGTTCCATGGTGCCGAACAGGTCGGGCATGCGGGACAGTTCGCGCTGGATAATGCTCGTGATCTCGTAGCGCTCGGTCATGATGTCGTAGAGGAGGACCTTGTTGGCGGCGGCGCGGCGGAAGGCTTTCTGGAGCAGCTTGAAGTCAGCCGGGGTGATGGCCATCGGCTTGTCGGCAAGCACATTGAATCCAGCGGCGACGGAGCGGTCGATGTATTCCGTCTTGCGCGCGTTGTTGCCGGCCAAGACCACGACGTTGCCGGCCTTCTCGGCCAGCATCCGTTTAAGGAAGTCGGGGCCGGTATAGACCTTTTCCTCCCAGCGGGTGGGTTGATCAGCGCGGGTATTGAAGCCCTCGATCCGCTTGAGATGCTCATCCAGGTCCGAGCCGGCAGGCGCATAAACGTGCACGACCGGGCTGACCTGCGGGTACATGAACTTCTGGACCAGGCCCGCGTGGAAATGGCCGGGGTCGAGGGTGATGAGGCGGACTTCGTTGGAGGCGGCCGTGGCAGATAGGGTGGCGCACATGGCGAGGAGGCTGAGCGCGGAGGAAGCCCGAAGGCCGAAGCCCGAAGGCCGAAAGAAGGCCGAAGCCCGAAATCCGAAGGGCGACTTCGCTTGCATTGCTTGGTTAGGGTTTGGTTTTCTGATCGGGTTCAGATTTTCTTGAGGGCACGCTCGGTGCCGTAGGGGGCACGTTGCGGGCGGGACCTCATCGCATTGGCCTGATCGTCATTCAGGAACACTTCCTTGACCGGGTCCCAGCGCACCTTGCGGCCGAGCTTCATCGTGATCCACGCGATCTCGCAGGCGCTAGTCGAGCGATGTGCGATTTCCGGGGTGGTGGCGGCCCGTTGGCGCGTCCGGATGCTGTTCAGCCAGTCGAGGTGATGGTCCGAACTAGCATGCAAATGGATTTCATTGGGGCCAATCTCCGACTTCATGATCGTCGGGCTGCTGGCAGCGAAGGCTTTGCTGTTGCCGGTGGCGGGATCACTGGCGGTGGCTTTGGCAGAGCCGCGGCTGACAAAAACCCAGCCCTCGGAGCCTTCAAAGCGCACGCCGTTCTCGAACTTGTTATCGATGATGACCGTCGCGCCA
>OCZT010008123.1_pt1 | contig 10246 bp, 12 predicted proteins | sample 1539031 | NCBI WGS metagenome assembly OCZT01 (sample SAMEA3539308, study PRJEB22396) | soil metagenome | biome: tundra; feature: field; material: soil | place: USA | collected 2010-05 | depth 0.15 m
CGACGAGCCGACGCGAGAGACAAGTTGTGGGGTAGCCGGGAACGGCCGACATCGGATTTCATGGCACCTCTTCTTTGCCACGTTAACGGTTGACCCGAACTCACTCGGGTCAAGGTCTAGCGAGAGCCCTTCAACCATGAAGTGACGGTGGCGCGACGGAACTCTCCATTGTGGCGGGCATCGCGGCGATCAGCACCCACGCGCTCACCAGGGCCGCCGCCAAAGACGCCGCCGCGACTAGTCGCCACGCCCACGTCACACCCAGGCGCTCGCCGAAGATCCAGGCCCCTAGCAGCACGCTCACGATCGGGTCGACGATGACGATAGCGGTCTGTGACGACCGCAGCGGGCCCACGTGCAGAGCCGTCTGCTCACAGACGAGACCCACGACCCCACAGACAATGAAGGCGAAAAAGGGCCAGCGCGTGAGCAACCCCGCGTACCCCGAGCGCGAGATGACGTCGGTGCACTCCTTGATGTACGCCGCTTCGAGCGCCCACAACAGCGCCGTGGCGATACCGAAGAACGCGGCGCGGCGCCCGGGCGTTCCTCTAAGACCGGCCATCACCAGTACCGCGACAGCACCGACGCACCACGCCCCGGGGGCGAACCACCGCAGCACCTGTGCGGGCGGCCCGCTCGAGCGAGTGGTGGCGATGAGGAAGATGGCCAGGGACACGACCGTCACCAGTGACGCCGTCCACGCGCGCGTGAGGACCGCCTGGTGCAGCCAAACCCGGCGAAGTACCAGTGCCAGCACGAGTTCAAAGACCAGCAACGGCTGGACGAGGGACATCGCCGCGAAGTGCAGCGCCAGTGACTGAAAGAGCAGCGAGCCGCCCATGGCGATCCAACCGACCAGCCAGAGGGGGTGACGCAACAAGAAGTAGATGAATCTCCAGCCTCGTTCGTGATGTGTGGACGAGGTGCTGGCGATGTGCTGAGCCGTGACACCGAGCCCGTTGGCGAGGGCGGTGAGCAGCGCGCACGTAATGGCAATCGCGTCATGCAACGCCACGCTTCGGGTCATGGTGTCAGGCTACGTCGCGCGCTTGACCGGCCACCACGGGGTTCTACACTTCTTGTGGTGCCGCTCATTCATCACATCACCCTCACCGTCTCGAACGCCGAATCATCCGCGCGCTGGTACCAACAACTCCTCGGCGAGGCCCAGGTCGTCGAACGATCAATGCCCGGATGGCGACGAATCCGGATGAATTGGTCTGATGGGCTCACCATCGGCGTGACTCAATTCGATGGCGCACCATCCCCCGAGCCGTTTCATCACTTGCGGGTGGGACTCGATCACTTGGGACTCGCCTGCCACACCGAAATGGAAGTACGCGAATGGGCGGCGTCGATGACTCGCCTCGGATTCGACCACGGACCAGTCGAGGAGGCCCCCTACGGCTGGGCGGTGACCGCGCGCGACCCCGACAATATCCCCGTCGAGTTCTTCTGCCCCGCGATGTCGCCCTGACGTGCTCGCGTCTCCGACACCTGCTGGGTGGGCGATTTCACTCGGCGTCGTGAAGGGCAATGGCAATGCGCGCGGCCGCCCAGAACAACGACTCCCTGATTGAACTAGCCCGGTCCCAATGGCGATTGTCCCACTCATCGCCAGCGACCATGTCGCCGGCGTACAGCACGTGGGCGAGGCGAAAGTCGCGGTACTGGGCCAGCGCCATCAACGCTGACGCCTCCATATCGACCATGTGGCAACCCTCGGTGATGCGCCGCTGAATCCGCGAGCGAGTCTCGCGAAACATGGCGTCGGTCGTCCACGCCCGGCCCGTGAAGTGCACGAGGCCCACGTCATCGAGAACCCGATGCGCGACGTCAACGCCAAGAGGCTGCGCAAGAATCATTCGCGACGGACGCACGTAGTGAGAGCTCGTCCCTTCATCGCGGATCGCGCTCTCGACCACCATCACGTGACCCAGGTCGTAGTCCGGGTCCAACGCCCCCGCCCCACCGCAGGCGACGAACGTCGTGATCCCCAGGGCCGCGGCTTCTTCGGTGAATCCAACAGCCAATGGCGAACCGACGCCCGGGTGCAGCACGCTCACGGTCCGGCCGTCAATATCGACCTCGTAGATGTGGTTCGACCCGATTTCGCTGCGTAGGGTGTATCGCGGAATGAGGACGCCGCGTTGCGCGAGGCTCGCCAACAAGTCGTTAAAGAAACACAGCACGGCCACCGGAGCGATCGACTGAGGTTCGTGCAACAATCGGGCCTCGATGACCCCGGGTTCCGCTAGGTCGTCTTCCCAGAGTGGTAGGTCACCCAGCGCACGCATGAAGGAAGGCTATCCGGGTGAGAGTGGAATCCACCGCCGTCGACATTGATCCGGCGCCAACGACGGAGCCAGTCGGACAGTTACAGGGCGTTGGCATTTTCAACTTCGACGGCGGCAATATTGCCCGCCGGATCGAAGCCGAGGACTTGTCCGTAGAAGGAGAGTTCCGCCTCCGCGGTACGCATGATGTTCTTGGCTTGGCGAAAGCCGTGCTGCTCCCCCTCGTAGGCGAGGTAGGCGAACGGGAGGCCCTTGCCCCGTAACGCCTCCACCATCTGCTCGGCCTGATTCGGTGGCACGACCGCGTCGTCGAGGCCTTGGAAGATAATCATGGGCGTGGCCAGTAACTCGGTATGGAAGGCCGGAGAGCGCTCCTCGAAGAGAGCCCGGGCGGCGGGCCAAGGTCCGATCAGACCGTCGAGGTATCGAGACTCGAACTTATGGGTGTCCTTCGCCAAAGCCGAGAGGTCACCGACACCGAAGTAACTCGCCCCCGCGCGGAAAATACTGCGGAAGGTCAGTGCGCACAATGTCGTGTACCCACCGGCACTACCCCCGTGAATCAGCAAGGCATTGGGGTCCGCCCGTCCCGTGTTGACGAGGTACTTGGCGGCGTTCACGCAGTCGTCGAGGTCAATGATGCCCCACGAACCCTTCAATCGTTCGCGGTACGCCCGGCCGTACCCCGTGCTTCCGCCGTAGTTAACGTCCACCACGGCAAAACCGCGACTAGTCCAATACTGAATCGAGTAGCGCAATGCCGCATCACTACTCGAGGTCGGGCCACCATGGCTGGCCACAATAAGTGGCGGGGCCTCGCCGGCGGGGCCTTCGAATTCGCGATTCGTCGGTGGATAGTACAGCGCGTGGGCACTGAGGCCATTTTCGGTAGGGAACCCAATTGATTCGGGCACCGAAAGATAGTCCGCGTCCACGGAATTGATGAAGCTCGCCTTCACCAACTCCATTCGACCCGTGGCCAGATTGACCTCCACAATCGCCGGTGGCTTGACGGCCGACGCAACCAGCGCGACCACTCGCTCACCGTCGGTGGCTAACTCCCAGACGATGGACCATTCAATTGGTACTTCTCGCATGCCGGCCGCGTTGAGCACGCCGAGCCGCGCCCCGTCGGGTTCACTCCACGTCGCGACCAGCGAGCCATCACTGAGCGCACCGAAGCTCGAACGACCCAATAGCCACGCGGGCAGAGCGAATTCAGCGTCGCGCGGGTAGAGCGCAATCGGTCCCTCGGTCGTCGCTCGGTAGAGGTTCCACCAACCGGTGCGGTCCGACACGAAGATCAGCGATCCGCTCGCGTCGTAATCGGGCTGCACCACTGACTCCCCCGCATTGGCGACGACGACTCGAATGGAGCTGACGGCGCCGTCCCTCTCGAGGTCGGCCTCGTATAGCGACGTGTCGTCCCACGGCATGTTCGGGTGATTCCACGCCACCCAGGCGATCTTCGAACCATCGGGAGAGACCCTGGGCGACGCGAAAAAGTCGTAACCCGAGGCGAGAACCCGGGGTTCTGCCGAGCCATCGGTCGCAATCATGACTAGGTCGTTGACCACTTCGTCGTCATGTCGTTCTCGCACGCAGGCGAGAAATTTCCCGTCGGGCGTCACCCAGCCGTCGGCGTATCTCCACCCACGAGGATTCGGCGGCTCTGCGGTGAGTGCGATGGGCTCGCTATTCGGGTCCACCCGGTAGACGCGTTGATCGGCGAAGTTGGAAAAGAAGACCGTCTCTCGATGCACGGCGTAGGACCGTCCGCCGTATTCGTGCACCAGCGTCCTCGCCGAGAAGTTGGCGCCGAAGACATCGGCAACCGCGCCGTCGGCTCCTCGGCGCACCAGGACCTCTCGTCCACTCTCGTGCGGGCGAGCCTCAACCCAATAGGTACTGCCCGCTTCAATCATAGGGAACGAGAGTCCCACGACGTCGCCGACCAGTAGTGCACTCGAAATGGGTGACAACCAGGATCCATAAGGTGCTCGGTTTACGACCATCGGCCAAATCTAACTGGTGATCGCAGCCGGATCCGCAACTTCCATCACACTCGCTGCGACGTCTGCACTGCCCCGTCAATAACGAAGCCGATGCTCGCACTTTGGACCCGCCCGCTGCGGATTCCCCGAGCACTGTGCCGGTACTCTCTGACGATGACTGTAGAGGGCTTCCTTCCCTTCCTAGGCCACCAGACCTGGTTTGAAGTGACGGGCGAACTTGATTCGCAGCGCACGCCCGTCGTGGCGTTGCACGGTGGTCCGGGCCTGGCACACAACTATCTGGAGCCGATGAAGGGTCTCAGCGCCGATGGCTGGCCCGTCGTGTTGTACGACCAATTGGGATGTGGCAAGTCGACGCACCTTCGCGATGCTCCAAGGGACTTCTGGACTGTTGAACTCTTCTTGGACGAGCTCGACGCGCTGCTCAACCATCTCGGCATCTCTTCCAACTATCATCTTTTCGGTCAATCCTGGGGTGGCATGTTGGCTGCCGAGCACGCAGTACGTCGACCGACGGGATTGCGGTCGCTGATTCTGTCGAATTCCCTAGCGTCGTCCGCATTATGGGCGCAGGGGGCAACTCGATTGCGCGCTCAGCTACCCGCAGAGACCCTGCACGTCTTGGAGCACCACGAGGCTGCGGGGACGCCGGTGGAACCCGACTACGTGGTGGCGGTGGAGGAGTATTACTCTCGCCACGTCTGCCGTGTACCGATGCCGGACTACGTGCAAGCCTCGTTCGCTCAGTTGGCCGAGGACCCCACGGTGTACGGCACCATGTGGGGACCCAACGAATTCGCACCCGTGGGTTCGCTAAGCGACTGGACCGTCGTCGACAGGCTGAGTGCCATCAACGTGCCCACTTTGGTGATATCTGGAGAATTCGACGAGGCGACGTCGGAGTGCCAGGTGCCGTTCGTTGAAAATATCGCCGACGTACAACAGGTCGTCGTGCCTGGTGGGTCGCACCTCTCAATGGTGGAGAAGCCCGAGTTCTACTTCAGCACCGTGCGCAAGTTTCTTTCAGGGATGAATTCGTGACGAAGAGTACGTCGGCACGGCCGACAATTTCCTCGGTGACTCGGTGCGGCGAGCAACTGCAGTCCAGTACCAATAGGTCGTCTCGATCGCGACCTGGGAAGTGCCCCCGGCAGTGCCCCCGGCAGGATTCGAACCTGCGCTCACGGTTTAGGAAACCGATGCTCTATCCCCTGAGCTACGAGGGCATTACTGGGCTTTCGTGCCCTTCGCCGTGGTCATGCCGTCTTCACAGCACAACGTCAGCACAAGAAGTGGCGAGGAGTTCTCCACTAAACACGGTCACTCCCCACTATTCAAGCACGAGAACGGTTCGTCACGGCGCGTGTCAAGTCTTTCGAGACAACTTTTTCCATTGCGATCACCAATATCCACAATCAGTTGAGAAGTCTTGGATTAGCGTCGCCACGGGCCTCAGGCAATCGAGTGCGCACCCTGATGCTTCTATGACTGTGAGGTCGCTGGCCCCGAGCAACAAGAGCGTCTTGCACTGGCGCTTGTTCGTCTAGATAGGTGGTTTTAGACGGTCGACAAGACGGCGAAGATCTTGGCGACGATTGGCAATCTGACTTGGAATCGCCATCGTGATCGGATTACTCCAGATCCACGAGAGCGATCGGAGGATTCTATTGCGGGGATACCGATGACGAATTGTCCATGGAAGTCGTCGATCATTTCTTCCAAACATTTCTGCGTGAGGCATGGCCAAAGTGTATGACGGTGGGGGCGTCATTGACCGTGAATAAAAGGGTTTAGTCGGAGGCCCGACGCAACAGGAATGCAACCTTACATTGGCGTCTCACGAATGCTCTATATCGCCATTAATTCGCAACGCATTACAATCTCTTGAACATCATGTGAAGACCGACTAAACCGCATTCGGAGTGATCGAACGCCTCGGGAACGGTAGCGAGAACTTCGAAGCCTAGCTTTTGCCACAAGTGGACCGCCGGCTCGTTGGTCTCGACGACAGCGTTGAACTGCATGCCACGGTAACCACGAGTTCGTGCCCACTCAACGGCGTAATTACCCAGAGCCGTGCCGACTCCTCGACCCTGCAGGGCTGGGTCGACCATGAAACTCGCCGTCGCAATGTGCGAACCTCTTCCTGGGCGGTTCGGTCCCATCTTGGCTGAACCCAGCATGACGTCCCCCTCGACAGCAACAACGGTGACGGCGGGCGGCGTCTCCATCCACCACGGACGTGCTTCTTCTAGCGAGAGATCCTCGGGGAACGAGTATGTCATGCCCTCTTCGACCGTTGTTCGGAATATCGGATATATATTCGGCCAGTCCTCGTCGTGCGCTTCGCGAATCTCCACAGTTTTAGATGGTACTTGCGCTAGTGACGGCGCCAGGAATCTCGCAGAGCTCACAAGAGAATGATGATATCCAAATTGGGGTCATTGTACGCGCGTTCAGTTGGCTTGCCACAATTGTCCGGCACAACCAAGATCAAACGTCTGGGAAGCCGCCGGTATCAGAGGCCCGGCACAACAGACACCGCATCATCCATTGGCGGTTGTCAGTCTGGAGAGATTCCCCTACAACAACACCAGGTCGGCCAGCGCTGCAGTCGCGAACTCGTAGAGGGAGAAACCAGCCAGCTCAGTCGAGGCGAACCACTTGGTGGTGTGCAACGGCGTCGGTTCTGGATCACCGTCGTCGAGCAATTTGGCGTCGTAAACAGTGGAGAGGTACCTGAGATCTGCGCCGCACTCGTAGAGCACGCGGTACTTGTCACCCGAGAGATCAGCAACGACTTCTCCGACCAACAGCGAGAGACCACAGTCGTCACGAGCGACCCTAACGGCGCCACTTGCGAGATCCTCATCACCGTTTACGCCACCACCTAAGCACGGCCAGGGGCCCTGTCGGAAGATCAAGCGGAGTAAATCGGGACGATTCAGTACCGATTGACACGAAACCAGTGAACGGCGCAGTCCACGAGCCGAGGCTGCGAGATCAGACGAGCCGTCGCCCCACCCACCACTGCGACCTGCTCGATGCCGATTTCGCCTGCTGCAGCTCCCACTTGGTCGAAATCACTGGTGTCATAGTCCAGGGTGAGGTACGTCACCCACTGTCGTTCGCCATTGACGATTATCGGAGCACCTTGTTCGATGACCTGGTGAGACTGTTGACTTCGAAATTCAGCGAGATGGAGCGAAGTGTTGCGGTCGTGACCAACGCCGAGCAAGAGGATGCGTGCGTTGAGGTCATAGAGGCGCGCGAGCGGAGAGAAGTCGTTGAGGCCAACCGCAAGTGCATGGTCGGAGGTAATCACCTCCGCATTTGGTCCGACTGCACAGAACGAGTGGGCCGGGTGTGCACTGCGAGACGCCCCCGGCAAGCGCCGCACGACGTCGGGGACTGCCCCCATTTTCCTCGTGGGCGTAAGCCTCGTGTCAAAAGCAGGCATCGATGCACGGATAGCCGGCCACCAGGCTTCGGGCACCGGAGGATTCTCCCACCCACTTGGATCCGTAAGGTCGCTTGAGTGAGTTGGGACGACCAACGTCCCCTCAGTGCCGATCACACTGAGGAGTGCCAAGACAACTGCGTGAGCACCCCCGACCACGTAGCCTATTGACGACAAGGAACTGTGAACCAGCACGGTGTCACCCTCACGCAACCCGAGTGCGCGAAGATCCGATGCCAGATCTTCAATTGTGAATGGGCCGGGGCGCTGGCCCGAACTGTGGCTCATTCGAAAAGACTAGATGAACTGATTCACACTTCTCTATCAGAGGAACAACAGACGTTGAGAATCCATCATTCGGGAATTTGTGTAGTCAAGCAAAACGGATGTCCTGCGGGATCAACCAATACGCGCCAACGCTCTGGCTGCGGCTGAAGTTCACACTTGACCGCCCCGAGTCGTAGCGCCTCACGTTCCGACTGATCTAAGTCGTTCGTTGCAAGGTCCAAATGCATCTGCTTCGGCGGACTCCCGAGGGGCCATACCGGAGGTTCGTAGTTCTCCACTTTCATCGTCGATATCCAAAGTCCCTCTAACTGCACAGCCACAAAATCGTCGCTCGTGTATACAACGGCACCACCGAGGAGATTGGCCCAGAACGTGGCGAGTGCAATCGGATCCGCGCAATCCAGTGCAACAGAGCCAAGTCGAATAGTTGTCATGACTCTGAAATTAATCCGCTGACGTGGCGATTGCAACATTGTTTTCAACGAGAATGCACAGGGTCCTGAGTTTGACCATTCGAGCTTGCGAATAAGTCGAGAATCTGAGTAGCCCCCCTCCACCGAACGACGCATTTAGGCTTTGCTCTATGAGTCGCTTCGATTTGGTCATCTTTGACTGCGACGGTGTTCTCATTGATAGTGAGCGACTCCTTGTCCGAGTCGAAGTGGGAATACTCGCCAGCCTCGGCTGGCCTCTTACGGAAACTGAGATCGTTGACCGATTCGTTGGTCAATCGTCGTCCTACATGCACAAAGAGATCGAACGGCACCTTGGAAGAACCATTGATTGGGAAGCTGAGTTCGAGACACGTTATGAAGAGGCATATTTCGCCGAACTAGTACCGGTTGATGGCATTGCGAACACCCTCGACGCAATCGAGTGTGGGAAGTGCGTCGCATCAAACGGAAGTCACGATTCGATGCGGTTAACCCTCGGTTTGACCGGGCTTCTCGATCGTTTCCCAGGTCGTATCTTCAGTGCAAACGATGTCGCGTTTGCCAAACCTGCACCGGATCTTTTTCTTCATGCCGCGAGGATGATGGGCGTGCATCCACAGCGTTGCGCGGTTGTGGAAGACAGCGTGGCAGGGGTTACGGCCGGCGTGGCAGCAGAGATGACTGTCTTCGGATTCTCTGGCTCAGTCACTAGTGCCGAACTACTGACTTCAGCGGGCGCTTTCGCTTTCGCGAAGATGAGCAAACTTCCGGAACTCCTTCAGCAGTCCTGAAAGTCCAAGGGCGATGTGGCGAGTGCTGGCATCGGCGGGCCGACTTGCACATTCGACTGGAGATTGACCCAATGATCAATCGGTGAGTCTTAGACGCGAGTGTCAATGTTCAGGAGCATCTATGGACAAGACCTTGATCGGGAAGACCTCTCCGCGACCGAAATCCGAATCGTGAGGCCGGTGTTCAATGGCGACGGAAGGTGAACACACCCGACAATCGGAACGTTCCCCTTTGGATTCCCGTCCACCGAGCATGTGCGTGTGCACTTGTAAACGCTGAGTGTCGCGGACTGACCAGCGTCAATTTGAGTTAAGTCCGACCCGCAGTCAGTAATGATCACCGTATGCGCAATGTCATTGAAGATTGTGACAGGTACCGATTGGACAGTTGATATGAAATATACGGCGACGTAACCGACCAAGGCAAGAGTGACCACGGCGCCTATGGCGAGCACGAGCCAGCGCTCTAGTCCGTTCAGCCGCGGGAAGAGCTTCATATAGAGAGACTATGCCTCTCGATTTCTCAAGATTTTGGAGTCTTCACTCGGCGACGCGTGACCAATTGGGTGCGCTCCCTGTGTATAACAGCACCCGCAAACTGCATGGTGAATCGCGACGGGTTTGCCAAGGTCTCCAGGTTTCCCTTCGCGATTCAAAGGGTTTAGTCGGAGGGCCGACCTGCACAATCCGACTGGCGAATCTTGCAGTGGCAGATTCAGGACGCAGTCGATCCAACAGTCGGCAACATGACCGAATAGGCTTCGTCAGGTTGGGCGGTGTGGTCGTGAACGCCCCTCCGCACGAAGTGAATCGTCGACTTCCCGTTGCGCAAATTCAATATTCGCGATCAGTTCAGCTTGCCTTTCGGCACTCGGTAACGAGGGCGCTGTGGTGTGTGAGATATACGCAACTACCACTTGGTGTGGTCAGCGCGGCGGCCCCAACTCGGGTTTTTGGA
>OCZT010008125.1_pt1 | contig 10245 bp, 9 predicted proteins | sample 1539031 | NCBI WGS metagenome assembly OCZT01 (sample SAMEA3539308, study PRJEB22396) | soil metagenome | biome: tundra; feature: field; material: soil | place: USA | collected 2010-05 | depth 0.15 m
GCGCGTCATCACTACGGCGGGCACCGACGAGAAAGCCGCCGCCTGCCGTGACCTGGGCGCCGACCTGGCGATCAATTACAAGACGCAGGATGTGGCGGCCGCCGTCAAGGCGTTTGCGCCCGCGGGCGTCAACGTCTGGTGGGAAACCCTGCGCGAGCCGGACTTCGACCGAACCGTCTCCCTGCTGGCGCCGCGGGGGCGGATGATCATCATGGCCGGGCGCGAGGCCCGACCGCCCTTCCCGGTCGGACCCTTTTACGTAAAGGACTGCTCGCTGTACGGGCTGGCGATGTTCAACGCCAGCGCCCGGGAACAGCGCACCGCGGCCAATGCCATCAACCGCTGGCTGGCGGAAGGCAAGCTGCGCGCGCGCATTGATCGGGTCTTACCGCTCGCCCAGGCCGCCGAAGCCCATCGCTTGCAGGAGGAAAGCACCATTAATAAGAGCGGCGCGCTGGCCGGCAAGCTCGTGCTCAAGCCGTAGGCCGCTCGTTGCTTGCGCCACGGGTCAGTGCTTCGACTGCCGGTCGAGCCAGTCTTTGATCCCGCTCCTGAAAGGGAGGTGGAAGATGCAATTAAGATGGCTGGCTCCCGGGACCAGAGTTACAGGCCAGTTGGGATGGATTTGCTGCAAGGGGGCGACGTAAACCTGCCGGTAGGGATCGCGCTCGCCGATAAGCACGATCACCGGGATGCGAATGGCCTTCACTTCGTCCTCGGTGACCGCGAGCGCGCTCAGGCTGTGAACGCAGTTGGGGGGAGTGGCCCCCCGCTGCCGCTCCGTCACCTGCGTCCAGGATGACTGCGGCAAGCTGTCCGGTCGGAGCCAGCCCATGCCGCCGAGCACTGCGGATTGGACGCGGTCGGGATGCCGGGTGAGGAGTTTTATGATGATCATGCCGCCCATCGAGTAACCCGCCATGTGCGCTTTCTGGATCTTAAGGTGGTCGAGGAGCCGCACGACGTCCTCCATCATTTCAACGCCATAGGCTGCCTCCTCTTTGGGCTTGCCCGATCCGCCGTGGCCGCGGACATCCAGGGCAATGGCCTGGTAATCTTTGGCCAACGCCCTAATCGTCCCCGGGGCGTGCCAATTGATTCGAGCGCTCGCGTAGAGTCCGTGGATTAGAACAACGGGCTCGCCCTTACCTTCAACGGTGTACTGGATGGGAACGCCATTAGAATCGAGGACCCTGGGCCGGGAATCATCTCCGGTCGCCAACTGGCCCGGAACTACTGAGGCAGGGGATAGCATGGCTATGGCAGTCCTATCAATAGATTGGGATCTTGCACCCGTGAGTCGGGTTCAGCGGGCAGTTATGCGAAAGGCGCAGCCACCCGCAAATACGGGCGCTGCGCCTGATCGGAAAGTATCGTTTACAGGGAGCTCTTGCCCGCAGCTTTGACCTTGGCCCAGCGGGCGCGCGCCAGGGCGGCGAGTTTCGCGCGGCCAGCCGCAGAGACCTTGCGCTTGCGCTTCGGGGCAGCGCTGTCTTTCTTAATAGCTGCCCAGCGGGCTTTTTGCGCTGCGCGGATTCTGGCAATTCCGGCGGCACTTATCTTCTTGCGTTTCCGCTTTCCGGTTTCGACGACTGGGGCCGGAGCCAGGGCCCCAAGCAATTGGCTGAGTTTCTCTTGCAGGGCATCAATCCTCTCTTTGAGGTCTGCCGCCCGTCGCAGTTGCTTCGCTGTAAGATTTGTGAATGTATCCATATCGACCAATAACGCCGGTTCCCACCTTAATGTCAACCACGGAATATGGGTTTAAGGCAGACATGAAAATGAGCATGTTGCGCACTGGCAGCCTAGTCAACGTCGGGTGTCTCCTGTGGCTCTTTACCCTTGACCCTGCGGCATGGCCGCTTAGTTTCCAGGTTGTGAGCCTCGGCCGGATATGCGCAATGGTGAAAGTCCGCTTACGGCGGGGCGTGATCCGCTGTGCGATCCTATGATTGAGCGGACCCTTGACTCTATGCGAACACTCCTTCTGCTAATTCCTCTGCTGGCCGGATGCGCCCACCCGCAGGCCCACCAGGATGCGCCGGTGGCATTCCATTCGCCCGGCATCGAGCGCTGCCTTCAGTACTGGACAGCGCACTTCTCCGGGCAGGCCACCAATCATTTCTATGTTTACCCCACCGACCTTTACCAGGGCGACTTGGAGGGCGCGCTTGTGTATTGGCGGGAGGGAGGGAGGCTGCTGGACTACTCGGAGATGCCGAAAGGCGCGGAGGCCCAGGCCTGGCGCCTCCGGCCAAAGGTGGACCGAACCGCGGTCCTCACGGATGAACAAATCAAGGGAAGCAACGACCTGGTAGCACATCGCGTCTGGGTTAACTGGGTGAGGCGCTGCATCACGAGTGGCAAGGAATACGTGGTGCCCCTCGAAGAAGCCACTGAGGCATTCCCCAAGACTGGCCCCCCGTCGTAAGCTGCACTAGGTTATCCCCGCACTAATCTCCCCGTCATTCGGGCTTCGGCTCTCCGGGCCCGCGGGCTGCAGCTTCTTGCGCCAGAGCTATTCTCAACCGGCTGCGGCGGAACCCGTAACAGAAGTAGAGCACCAGTCCCGCGATCATCCAATAGACGAACCGTTTCCAGGTCACGCGTGGCTGGACCGCCATCAGGTAGCCGCAGGTTAAAATCGCCAGCAGTGGCACCCAGGGAACGAACGGGGTGCGGAAGGGGCGCGGGCGGTCGGGGTCGCGGCGTCGGAGCACGAGGATGCCCGCGGCGACCAGGACAAAAGCGAAGAGCGTGCCGATGTTGCACAAGTCAACCACCTCATCAATGTTCGTGACGGCGGCAAAGACCGCGACGAATACCCCGGTAAGGATGGTCGTAACGTGCGGCGTGCGGTATTTGGGATGCACCTTTGCGGCCCAGGGCGGGAGGAGGCCGTCGCGAGCCATCGAAAAGAAGATGCGCGGCTGGCCAAGCTGAAACACGATCAGGACGGAGGTGGTGGCAAACACCGCGCCGAAGGAGATGATGCCCGCCGTCCAGTTCATACCGCGGACCGAGAACGCCTTGGCCAGCGGGTCCGCTATGCCGGTGAACTGGTCCCACTTGACCATGCCGGTGAGCACCAGCGCTACGGCGACGTAAATGATCGTGCAGATGATCAAACTGGCGATGATCCCGATGGGCATGTCGCGCTGCGGGTTACGAGTCTCTTCGGCGGCGGTGGACACGGCGTCGAATCCAATGTAAGCGAAGAATATGCTCGCCCCGGCGCTTGATATACCGGCGAGGCCGTGCGGCGCAAACGGCGACCAGTTCGTCGGCTTGACGTAGCAGGCGCCGACGGCGATGAAGAAGCCGACGATGGCCAGCTTCAGAATCACCATGATCGAGTTAAAGCCGGCGCTCTCACGGATGCCACGGACCAGCACCCAGGTGATCAAGGCCACGATAAGCACCGCCGGCAGGTTGAAGATGAGCGGAATGCCTGCCACGCGCGGCGCCAGGTGCCAGGCCTGGCTCCCACGAACGACCGCGTCGCTTAGCGTGCTCAGGTCAATCCCGGCGGCTTTGGCTTCGGCCAGCTTGTGAGCGCCCTGCAGGGCGGAGCGATAGTCCGTGCCCAACCACACCGGCCAGACTAGCTTGAACCCGGCCAACAGGCTCTGGAAATAATCCGACCACGAAATCGCAACGGCCACATTGCCTACGGCATATTCCAGGATCAGGTCCCAACCAATGATCCACGCGATCAGTTCACCGAGCGTCGCATACGCGTAGGTGTAAGCCGAGCCGGACACCGGCACCATGGAAGCGAACTCCGAGTAGCACAGCGCGGCAAAGCCGCAGGCGATGGCAACGAATATAAACGACACCACTAAGGCCGGGCCCGCGCCGATGTGATCGCCGCCGCCGGCTGCCGCGGTGCCGACGGTGGAAAAGATTCCGGCCCCAATGATCGCGCCGACGCCCAGCAGGGTAAGGTGCACCGGGCCGAGCACGCGCTTGAGCTGGTGCTTCGGCTCAATGGTCTCGCCGACCAGGCGGTCCAGGGATTTGCGGCGGAACAGTCCGGTCGTCAACATTGTAAAGCGTCTGGCGGAATTGGGTTGGCGGCTGACATCCCGCCCAGCAGATTTCACCTGCGCCCCGAACGCAAGCAGAATTTGAGCGACCGCGCAGCTCCGCCCCAATTCCTTGTTTTCATCCGGCCGCCGGTTTGCTAAACTGCGGGCATGAGTGCTGCACTTACTAATACTAATCGCCGCCAGTTTGCCAGTGACAATTATGCCGGGATTTGCCCGGAGGCGTTTGCCGCCATGGTCGAGGCCAATCAGGGCCACGAAGTCAGCTATGGCGACGACACCTGGACGGAGAAAGCCGCCAACCTGGTCCGCGACGTGTTCGAGACCAACTGCGAGGTATTCTTCGTTTTCAACGGCACCTCGGCCAACTCGCTTTCGCTGGCTTCCCTGTGCCAGTCTTACCACAGCATTCTCTGCCACGAGCAGGCGCACATTGAAACCTCCGAGTGCGGCGCGCCGGAGTTCTTTACCAATGGCAGCAAGGTCCTGCTGCTGCCAGGGGCCAACGGCAAGATCGATCCGAAGGCCATCGACGGCGCGGTGCACAAGCGCACCGACATTCATTATCCCAAACCGCAAGTGCTCAGCCTGACGCAGGCGACCGAGTTCGGGACAGTGTATTCGCTCGACGAGCTGCGGGCCCTGACCGATATCGCCCGGCATTGCCATCTGCGGGTGCAAATGGACGGGGCGCGGTTTGCCAATGCCGTCGTCGCGCTGGGCGTTACCCCGAAAGAACTCGCCTGGGAGTCAGGCGTGGACGTGCTCTGCTTTGGCGGCTCGAAGAACGGGATCGCGCTGGGCGAGGCGGTGGTGTTCTTTAATACCGAACTGGCGCGGGAGTTTGATTATCGCTGCAAGCAGGGCGGGCAGCTCGCCTCGAAGATGCGGTTCCTGTCCGCGCCGTGGGTGGGGATGCTCCAGGACGGCGCCTGGCTCCGGTACGGCAAGCACACCAACGCAATGGCCCGCCGGCTCGAAGCGGCGATCCGCCACCTGCCTCACGTCGAGATCGCGTACCCGGTCCAGACCAATACCGTCTTTGCCCGGCTGCCGGACGAGGTCGTTCAAGCCATGCACCAGCGCGGGTGGAAGTTCTACATGCACGTGAGCCAGGATAGCGCCCGGCTCATGACGAGCTGGGACACGACGGCCGAGGACGTGGATGCGTTTGCCGCGGACTTGGCTGAGGTCACGGCCCAATAGAGCTGAGGGTGGGAAGCTTCCATGGGGCTACCAGGCTGCAGGGGAACGAGAGGAATCGTGAGACGAGGTCTCGCTCGCGGGGCAGTCTCTGAAACCAAGGAACATCCAACAACCAACATCCAACGCCCAACATCCAATGAGCACCCCCGTGGCTGCCATTGGATGTTCGATGTTGGATGTTGGTTGTTGGATGTTTCGCATTCAATCGCAGGAACCTACGCCAGACGATCGCTCGGCCAGTGCACGATGCTTGCCGCGCTTACGTGTTTGCTCACTGTGATGGGCGCGGCGTCGGCCTTCGCCCTGGAGGAAGCCCCTTATGGCGTGGCCAAGGAACCTTGGGCGGAAGGCTTGGGCAACCATCGTGCTATCGTGCGCGTCGAGCAGAAGGCGGATGGCGTGCTGGTGAAGATTCCCTGGCGGCGGCGAGACCGCGACCCCGAGCGCAAACAGATACTCGTGGTGGACGCGGTCAGCGGTCAGCGCATCACGAACATCGCGCGGCTGCACCTCGACCGGTTCGAGGGCGTGCTCGCCTTTCAGCCGCAAACGGTGCCGGGCGATTACTTCGTCTATTATCTCCCTTTCGTGCCGGAACCGGGTTGGGGCAGCTACAATCATGATTACCTGCCGGCGCAGGATACTGCCGCTGCTGACTGGAAGGCGCGCTTGCCGGCGGACCCGCAGGGGCTTCCGCGAGCCACCGTCGTCCGCCTGGAAGCCCGCACCGAGTTCGACAGCTTCTACCCCATGGAAGTAGTCGCCACGCTGGAGGAGACGCAAGCGCTGCTGGATCGGAGCGCAGCGTTTACGCTGCAGAATACCCGCAGTGCGAGCGAGCTGCAGCCTGAAGGCCGCGCTCCTATCGCCCCGGCGTATCTCGTGTTCCCCGAAGACCGGCGCTTCCCTATCCGGATGACGGATGAGCTGCCGCTGCGTTGGGTGAAGTCCGGTCCCGGCAAGGAATTCCACGGCGAGGCGCAGCGCAACGAGTTTTACGTGTTCCAGGTCGGCGTCTGGGCGGCGCGGACGAACCTGACGGCGTTGGACGTCGAGTTCAAGGGCGAGCTCGCCGGGTGGTTGAACTGCTTCAACACCGGCGGCACGAACTGGGACGGCAAGCGCTTCCACAAGACGGTCAGCGTCCCGCAGGGCAGGGTGCAGGCTCTCTGGTTTGGCGTGAACGTGCCGCACGATGCAACCCCTGGCGAGCACCGCGCGATGGTTACCATTCGTCCCGCAAACGCGGCGCCTGCCGAAGTGGAGCTGACGCTCACCGTGCTGCCGAGCGTACTGGCCGACCGTGGCGATGCCGACCTGTGGCGGCTCGCGCGGCTGCGGTGGCTGGATTCGACGCTGGACCCAATCGCCTCACCAGACGCGCGCCTCCTCCTCCCGACGATTGACTTTTCTATATTTCCAAGAGGAACCAGGACTGCACCGGGCTTGGGGTCTCCCTTCGGCAACCCGGGCGATCTTGTCAATGCCATTGACGTTACTACCAACCGGTTGCTGGCCGGCCCAATTAGCTTCCAGAGCCAACCGGCCCAAACCGCTCCGCCCAACGCTGATGCGGCGCCGGCGCCTGCCACGTCTGCTCAATCGCGCAGCGGGAAAACCGGTTCGAACGTGTGGCTCGCTCACACCGGGCAGGAACCGGACGGGTCTATCCGCTCGACCCTGAGCCTCCATGCATCAAACTCGATGAGCCTGGCCGATCTTTCTGTGCGGATTCCCCTCCGCCCCGAGATCGCCACCTACTTCATGGGCATTGGCCTGCCCGCCGGCCGTACCCCGACCAACTACACCTGGCACTGGACCGGACCCTACAACAGCTTCTGGATCGGCAACGCGCACGCTGGCCTGCACGTGAAACTGCTGGGGAGCACCTACGAAGGCCCCATGCAAAATCTCTACCACCCGAAGCCGCCTTCCGGTTGGTTCAACGACGGCAAGGGCGGTGTCACCATCACCAACGGCCCGAAGGGTGAAGTGCTGGTGCTGGTATTCACCGGGCCATTCGAGTTGAAGGCGGGCGAGGAGCGCATCTTTGACTTAGCCATTCTCGTTACGCCGGTGAAGGCGCTCGAGACCGCAACGCATTTCCGCGAGCGCTATTGGCACAGCACGCACGACATCCCTCCAGACGTAAACGTTATCAACCTCCACCACGCCACGATACCGAACCCGTTCATCAACTATCCATTCCTGGCGGTGGACAAGCTGCGCGAGTTCTGTCACACGAATCAGTCGGCTGGCAAGAAGGTGAAGATCTATTACACCGTCCGCGAATTGACCACGCATCTGCCCGAGCTGTGGGCCTTGCGCAGCCTGGGCGACGAAGTGCTGGCGAACGGCCCGGGCGGCGGGTTCCCGTGGTTGCGCGAACACTTGGGCGGCAACTACACGACGGCCTGGTACACCATGGTGGAAGGCGGAGTTCCGGACGCCGCGATCCTCACCAGCGGCGCGTCGCGCTGGTATAACTTCTACGTCGAGGGCATCAACTGGCTCGCGCGCAATGTGCCAATCGACGGGCTCTACCTCGATGACGTGGCCTACGACCGCACGATCCTCAGGCGCGTGCGCAAGGTGCTCGACCGCGCGCGGCCCGGTTGCCTGATTGACCTGCACTCGAACACGCTCTTCTCGAAGGGGCCGGCCAATCAGTACACCGAGTTCTTCCCTTACGTGAACCGGCTCTGGTTCGGCGAGGGCTTCAAATACGACGCGATGTCTCCCGAGCAATGGCTCGTCGAGTGCAGCGGCATTCCCTTCGGGCTGATGGGCGACATGCTCCAGGATGGCGGCAACCGCTGGCGCGGGATGCTCTTCGGCATGACCGCCCGGTTGCCGTGGCCCAGCTCCGATCCGCGCCCCGTCTGGAAGGTATGGGATGAGTTCGGCATCGGAAGAGCCCGGATGGTGGGCTGGTGGGAGCCGGATTGTCCGGTTCGCTCCGGCCGGCCGGACGTCTTGGCGACGGCTTACGTCAAGCCCGGCAAGACCCTCGTTGCGCTGGCCAGTTGGGCACCAGAGAAGACCGAAGTGCGCCTCCAAATCGACTGGAAGGCGCTCGGTTTGGACGGGAGCAAAGCGCGGCTCGTGGCTCCGGAGGTAAAGGACTTCCAACCGGCAAAGACGTGGCAGCCAGACGAGCCAATCGCCGTCGAGCCAAAGCGCGGCTGGCTGATTTACTTCGCTGAGTAGGGCGCCGGGGGTAGGGCGTGTCACTCTGTGCGCGCCGTGTCTGCCCAAAACCAGTCGAATTGGGCTGGTTTCCGCGTGGCTGTCGGCGCGCACGGAGTGACGCGCCCCACCACCCGGCCCCGGCGGCGGCATCAAAGAGGCAGGCCTGCGGATTGGGCGCATCCGGCTGGTACCACCAAATGCCGGCAGGGGTCCGGAACGGCATAGGAGCGCAGCCTTCAGGCTGCAGAACGTGCGTCGTGGTGGCGTATTGGATTTGTTCGTGGCGCCAGGACATCCGCACATCTCTGCAGCCTGAAGGCTGCGCTCCTATGCCGTGGCGGTACCTCTAAGGTGTGCCCCGGCGGATTTACCGCTCAAATGGGGTCTGGACACGGGGCGATGGCTGGCCTAAAAATGTGTTGAATTTTGTGTTTGCATTAATTGAAGACACTGCTAGAACTAACCCCGTTGGTTTTGTTCTTTTGGTTTAGCCGGTTGTTTTTTGAACAAGTTCCGCTTGGGCGCTTCTATTCCTCACGACCAAGTTCGCGGAGTTAAAGGTAGATCGTGTCGGAATGAATGTACCCATTTTCTTAGCTGCAAGCCCTGCGGGGGCGAATGAAATGGAATTGCTTTATGTGTGGCGACAAGCCACACCCGAAGGCAAGGCCATTATCTTCTGTCTTCTCATCTTCTCCATTGTCGCCTGGTCCGTCATGATTGCCAAAGTGGTGCAGATGCGCCGCGCCAAGAGGCTCAACCAGTTCTTCAACGCCGAGTATCGCACCCAGAAGAACGTGTTGGATGTATTTGACCGGCGAGTGCAGGCGGACGGCTGCCCGCTCTTCATGGTGTATCAGGCCGGCAGCCTCGAACTGGACGCGCGGCTGAAGAACCCCGACGGCAACGGCCGCAAGCAGTTTGTATCGCTCAAGGGCATGGAGCACGTGAAACGGTCTATGGAAAACGCCGTCGCGCAGGAATCGCTTAAGATGGAATCGGGGCTGATCCTGCTGGCGATCGCGGTGAGCGGGGCGCCCTTCCTCGGCTTGCTGGGGACGGTGTGGGGCGTCATGAGCACCTTCGGCCATATCGCGCAGCAGGGCGTCGCAACCATGGCGGCGATGGCGCCCGGCGTGTCGGCGGCGCTGATCACGACGGTGGCCGGGTTGCTGGTGGCGATCCCGTCCATGTTCGCCTACAATTGGCTGGTCCACACCCTGCGCGTGCTGACGGTCGAGCTGGACAATTTCGCGCAGGAGCTGGTGTCGAAGATGGAGACGGAATACCTTGAGGAAAAGTAGGCCCGAGGGCTGATCATGAGGCGCTTTTCACAACGCAGTTCGCTGGTGACGCTGAGCGAGATCAACATCACTCCGCTCCTGGACCTGGCGTTTGTGCTGTTGATTATCTTCGTCATCACGACCCCGTTGCTGGAGCAGGGCTTGAATCTGAAGCTCCCCACCGGCGGCAAGGCGGACCGGCCCATCGAGCGCAGGGACGTGCGCACGGTCGAAGTCAGTCCTCAGGGGGTTTTGATGCTCGAGCGCAAGCGCCTTTCCCTCGATCAAGTCGAGGCGGCGCTGGTTCGGGATTTTCGCGCGAACCCAAACCTGGTGGTTTACCTTCGCGCCGACGAGAACAGCCGTTGGAAAGATGTGGAGGCGGTGATTGATCGTTGCCAACGGAACGGCATCACGCGCCTCTCGCCGCGGACCGAGCCGCCCAAACGCCAATGAACAAACTGAGACAGAAATGTTTCGTCGCCTCGGCAGGGCTTCACCTGCTCCTGGTGGTG
>OCZT010008126.1_pt1 | contig 10245 bp, 2 predicted proteins | sample 1539031 | NCBI WGS metagenome assembly OCZT01 (sample SAMEA3539308, study PRJEB22396) | soil metagenome | biome: tundra; feature: field; material: soil | place: USA | collected 2010-05 | depth 0.15 m
AAGGATAGATAAATCGTAAATAAATCTTATGCTAATGGATGATAGCATCTGGTTTGGGTTTTCACAAAATGGGGCTAAAAGTCCACCGACTGCATGAACGCTTTTTTAACAGACCATGGTTTTCTGGATATTACACTCGCTCTGGTTGGTTGAAAAAGGTAAGTCTTTCCCTTCCGGGGACTAAGCATCTTGAGTTTAAGCTAAGGTAAGGACTTGATGATGAACACACTTAATACCTAAGCAGAAAGAAGGGTGTAGTGATCAGGGCTGTGAACCCCCTGTTTGCGAGGTTATTCGAGGACCCAGTGGGTCATAAACAGTAATAAAATAAGAGCTCGGTACATCTAGATAATCGTAGTATGGAATCTAAAAAGGACCGCTACTAAGAAGCATAGAAGGTCAGACACCGTGGTTGTTCGTCTGAACTCGCAATACTAAGATAGGAGCTCTCAGCCCCGCGAGGAGCCTATTCGCCTCTCTGGTTGGAAATCGTGAAAAAAAAAAAAAAAAAAAAAAAAAAAAAAATACAAATGTTCAATACAAGTTCCATAGGGGTTACAAAGAATAGGTAAGGACCAGCGGTTAAACGGGGAACCTTTCGACCAATCCTGCAGGGTATCTAGTCCATAGGGAGACACCAAAACCCTAATCCAAAAAGACAGAGTGCGATAAATAAATAAAATTATATGAAAAAATTAAATAACAAATTGTGGTATCCCACAACGCGAAAAGCCTGTCACAAAATTGGTGCTTCACCTTCGTCCCTGGTTAGAAAGCTTTCTAGTATGTCCTTTACGGGTGAATTTATTCGAAACCGTAATAGGAGGGCTTTAGCTTCGCTCAATAATATTTCCTTGGTAATAAATAAAATTGCTACGATTTCTATACAAAGGAAGGGCTATGCGACTAGAAATGATAATATAAATTTATTTTCATACGAAAGAGGATTACCTGAATCTTATAAATCAGGTAATATTTATAAAAAGAATAAAATTGTTCGTATACAAGTTATTTATAATCGTAAGCAATTATTAAATTATGAGCTTTTCTTGAAAAAGTTGATGTTATTCATTAGTCCTGATACTAATTATAAAGTGTACATTAAATTTGCTTTCGAAGGTAATCACTATAAAATGGCTGGTCATCAGTTTTCCTTTAAATATAGTTACAATGATGATAGAAATATAATTATTTTACAGAAAAACACAATATCTGCTTTAAAATTAATTGAAAGTAAATATGGATTCATGGATAAATTTGAGAATGCAACTGTTACATTTATAGTGGGTAACTCTAAATATAAAGTGATTAGTTTACATAATTTACCATTGCGAACCGAATTTAAATTGGCTGATCATAAATTGCGTTCATTTCATAAAATATTACCTTTAAGTGTGGATCATCGAGCGTATGGTGTTCGTTTAACCCCTGTTTTCATCGATAATATAATAACTCATTTTAACTATAAAACATTCCTCGGTGAGGATCTAAAATTTATAGGTTTTGGTGAGCGATTTGAATATCAATGTTCTCAACTTGTATCATATCGTAAGATGAATATAAAATTTAAACCTCTTGATTTATATTATTTTAGAGATGATAATACGCTTATATATATAGATGTTAACAATATTTCCATTAAATATATAATTACATCGATGGGTGTTGTTATTGAAACTATTAAAGACAGTATAATAGATTCAGATAACTTTTCAAGGCAACTTGGTAATGTCTCCATAGATATTAGAGGTGGTGAGGTTGTGGAGTATAAAGTAGCTATGGATTTAAGTCGTATGAAACCTAAACCAAACAAAGCTAAGGATATTAGTAATCCTAATTTTGGTACGATTGATTTGGAAACTTATCCATCTTTAGATGGGTTTAATAAGGTGTATGCTGCGGGATTATATACTAAGTCAGATGGTGTTAAGTTGTTTTATATTGATGAAAATCTTGATTCTGATAAATTAGTGTTGGAATTTATAGATGCTATGCTAGATACACAGTTCCATAACTATGTATTTTATGCACATAATTTCTCAGGGTATGATGCCCCTTTTATATTGAAATGTTTACTGGATCATAATTCTCGTATGCAAGAAGATATATATGACGTGAATTCTTTATTTAGGGATAAACGAATATTACATATGTCTATTTCAAAAAAGGTTCTTAAACCTGGTTCTAAAACACCTAAAAGAGTTAAAATTAACATTCATGATAGTCAATTAATGCTTACAGCTAAGTTAAGTAAATTGGGTGAATCGTTTGGTGTTGAAGTTGTTAAAGGTGTTTTCCCTCATAGTTTTGCTAGTTATAATACATTATTCTACACAGGTGCTACTCCAAGTAAGAAACACTATAAGGGTATTGATGAAGAGGAATATAGAAATATGGTTAAAGCTAATTGAGATTTTAAGGGAGAATGTTTAAAATACTTAGAGCGTGATGTTGTAAGCTTGTTTTTAATAATGGAAAAATTCAAGAAAGAAGTGCATAAATTGTACGGTATAGAAGTTTTAGATGCTATAACTATAAGTAAGTTGGCTTATAATCTCTTTATGTATAACTATTATGGTGGAAACATAGGAGTTATAAATAATAAAAATATGTGGGCTGATTTAAAGCAAGCTTATTACGGAGGTATGTCTGAAGTTTATAAGCCATATGGAGAAAATTTATATTACTATGATGTAAATTCTTTATATCCGTACGAATCTATTAATTATATGCCTGGATTGAAATGTACTTATCAAGATTTTGTGTTAAAAGAGCCTGAATTAAACAACTTATTTGGGTTTTATTTCTGTGATGTTGAGGCTGCGGATAACTATTTAGGACTATTACCAATCAGAACTGATAAAGGTTCTGTAATATTACCTACCGGTAAATGATCAGGGTGATATTTCTCTGAAGAGGTGAAATTCGCTAGGGATAATGGGTATATTATAAAAGTTCGCTATGGATATACATTTGACAAAGTATCTAAGGTTTTCGATAAATATGTTGAGGATTTATATAAAAGTAAAGCTGAATCTACTGACAGTGTACATAGAAGTATTAGTAAAAGTCTTCTTAATAATTTATTAGGTAGGTTTGGTATGAGTATTGTTAAACCTCTTACATGTATATTAAATGACGAAGAGTTAGATATTATAGACTCAAGATGTTTAATCTTAAATCTTATACCTATTACGGAGGATCGTAATTTGGTCACATTTGACCCTAAAGTTAATAAGTCTATTTGTGAAGAATTTGGGGTTGATTATATAGAAGCCCTAGAAATGGTTAACAAGAAAAATCTGAAAGGTTTAGAAAAACCACGTAAATTCAATGATGTTAACATAGCTATAAGTGCAGCTGTTAATGCTTACGCCAGAATAGAAATGGGTAAAATTAAATTAGATTTAAGAGCCCAAGGAATAGCATTATACTATACCGATACAGATAGCTTAGTTGTGGATAAACCTATAGATGGTAGACTAGTCGGGCCTGAGTTAGGTAAATTTAAATTAGAGTTTGAAGTAATTAGAGGTTATTTCATTAGTTCTAAGTTGTATTGCATAATACATAATAGTAAAAAGACAGGTGAAATTGAAACCCTAGTTAAATGTAAAGGTGGAGATGATAAAACTTTAAGTGAATATAATTTTCTATTGTTATTAAATAATATTGACACTAAGGGGTATAAAAATGATAGTCGTATCAGACATGATTTAGGCTCGGTTAGTATAGACTATGTTGAAGTAGCATTCAATGCTTCTAGTTATCATAACAGAGTAAAGATTTATGATAGTTGTGGTTGTTGAATTGACACTAAACCTCATATAATGAGCACACTAGAATTAGTTGAATATAAACCTAGAACAATGGCTTTAATGATCTATAAGGGTGTACCTCATAGAAATACCACCACCCCCCGAAGGGGACGGGACACTGATGATAAAACTAGTCCTTCAACTATCACCATTACAATTAAACCCCCGGAAAGTGTGAAATGTGGTTGCTGTACTCCCCTTAATCGCTCTTCGGCTATAATATCTAAGATTGTAAGTGTTTTATATACACCATTTAAGTATTTATACGTACATAAAGGTGAAATACTTATAATGCTTTTAATCGCATTCCTAATAAGCATATACTTGTTATCAAGATTAGAGTGTGAGCCTATTAAAGATTATACAAGTTTCAAACATGACGATAATATCGAAAGCATTGTTACTAAGTCGGAGTGTTTACCGGAGTTTAGCTCTACAGATGTAATAACTAAACCATCAGATAAAGCACTACCACAAACCTCCAACCCTGTAGTACCAAAAGAAGCATTAAACATAGAAAAAGTGGAAGTGTGGGGCTCTCTTCCCAAAGGGAAAGGGATTGATTTATTTGGATTAAGGCGAGCTATTAAACCCCCTTTCTTGATTAGGCTACACGATCAATTAACATTACCATCCGCAGATGTTAGAGTTGAGACTAAAAACATTCACACACATGATAATACTACTGATGTAAATATATCTCCAAACAATAAATTAGTTCAAGCTGAAATTATACCTAATATCGGTAAAACTGAGTCGATAAATAAACTACTTAAAAATACACCCTGAAATACGATATGAAGGTTAAGTTTAAATAGACTTCACGAAGTTGAACAAGAAACAACAAACAATGATAAACCTATACCAATAAAGACAGACAACCTTGTATCCCCTAAAGTTGAATTGGAATTTATAAATAGTTTAAATATAAATATTAAAAGTAATATAAAAGCTAACAAATTGGAAGAGGAATTTATAAACAGTTTAGATGAAAACATTAAAAGTAATGTAAAAGTCAACATAGAAAGCGAAAGAAATTATAAAAAAAAAATTAGAAGAAACACCCTGTAATGCGATGGCAAAAAAACCCTTACTAATTAGTAAGGGTTTTTTTGCTTGTTTAGTTCTTATAATTAAGCCGGTATTTATATTTTAGTTATATTACACTTTGTAAGACGTAAAACACCCTACAACAATTTGTTGTAGGGTGTTTTACGGTGTATTTCAACCAGCTACAATAATAAGGCATAAGCAAGTGAAGCTACATTAAACTAGGCATAAATAGCTGAAACCAACTTAAATTAAGCATAAATAGCTGAAACACATTAAACTAGGGCATAAATAGCTGAACCCTCTTTAAAACTTTGAAATATAATATTGTAATTATCGGCGTCAGTAAATATTTTATCGACATTAGGATATTCAATTCTAGCACCTTCAAATTCTATGTACACACGTTTAACACCCTCTTTCTCCTCATTTATTATAGATGCACCTCATAAACTCTTTAAACTGTCAATAATACCAGCGTCAAACTTTTTAAGATAAGACTCCTCAGAATAAATATCTAAATATACACCTTGGAGCAACTGTATTAACAATTCTATAAATGGTATAGGTACAGCAAAACAGTCATGAACTGTAAACATATTGCTACTAGTAGAGGCATATTTAGAGAACAGCATAACTAAAGATGCAGCGTCTAAAGAATGAATTAAATTAGGCATTAAAGCTCTACTTTGTTTACTTTTATCATAAATATTCTTATTTATAGCTGTAATAGTATAAGTTCTCGTAGAATAAGAGAAAGGTTTAAGTTGAACTTTACTATCTGTTAAATAAGATTGACTGATTTTTAAACCCGATGGTAAAGCTCAAGGTATCGGCAAATTAAACTTGTTGCATATTTTTGATATATCCTTTAGATATACTCTTAATTTAGTTAATTTAGGATAATCACATTTTAATACAGCTAACATAATATGAACAATTAGGTTAAAATCACTATCATTTAAGTATACTTCAGGGTTAGAATCTATATTTCTTACATATTTACGTTGTTTATAAGCCTCAATTCACACAGTTGGATTGTATTCCATACCTGTGAAATCTGGGGGATTAATACAATAACAAGCGTCTCTTAAAGCATTCGCTGTTGTTGTTCAATGGGCATTATAAGATGTTATCATTAAAGCTTTCTTAAGTAGCCACCTACCAGCGTCAAAAGCTATTATACGTTTATAACTAGCTAGTTTTTCACTCGAATCCGCATCCAATTCATTACCATTGTCCAATTCAGACTCTAATGACACTACTTCCTTAAGAACTCTATTCATCATTAAACCATAGAAATCTTCAGGGACATTGTCATCTGATTTCCTAGTTAAATTTAGACTCTCAGCTAAACTCTTATCCCTACTTAACATAGATAAATGTTGATAACCATTACAAGTAGCGTCCAATTGTATAGGTAGTTGAGTGTACACAAATGATTCTTGCTCGTATTTTATAGTATTATTAATTTTTATATATTCAAATATAAAAGCTAGAAATAAAAACTTGTTTTCAGCTTCATTTAACAATATTCCATTTCTAAACTCCATAATATTTTCATGATTATCCTTAATTCAAGCTAATTTAACTTTTCTAGATTTTTTAGCTATGTCATGGCCATAACAATTAACCCCATAACAATAAAATTGGTTTATATTATTTTGATCAGACAACATTAATTTACTTTTCTCACTGAATAAGAGTAAAGCCTTAGCCAATTCACAACCTTGGTAATTTAACGCCATAGGCATACAATATACTCTACCCCTAGTGTCTAACCTAAGAGGCATATATATCTCAGGAATTTTACTATATATTAGAGCTATAGTTAATATAGTGTGCTCTAAATCATACTTACTTAAATCTGATATGTATTTTTTATAAGCTTGTTTATTAGTTGACTTAAGTTTAGCTAAAGCTGTAGAATCCAAATCATGTCTAGGATCACGTAATAATAAATTATATTGACTACCATAGTTATGTAAAAAATCTAACAACTGTGTGTTAATACAATATGGTGTACAACTCATTTTATGTATAGTTTTATACATAAAATCTGAAACAGTTGTATTATATTTCATATGCCTGTTAGGTATAACAAGTTGTGTGCGATAATCAGTGTCATTTAAATAGTAACCACCTAAATTATCTTGAGAATACTCTTTAGGCTTCTCAACCATAGGTAAATTGATAGGTAAACACTTCATCTTTATAACAGCATTACCAAGCGATGCCTCACCATCTGGACTAATTTCGTATGCATTGTATTTATGACTCATATTTAATTCATCATTAGAGTGTAATGATTCATATAACATGTCATGCTCGACTAATAAACTGGCGAATATTGCTCCACAAACAGATGTATAAACCTCTGAATTTAATTGAGCTACATCAAATAACTCAACTAATCGATTTTCTTTATTTAATTTAACCCAAGCATTAAATTTGAGCGAGTCCTTATCAGAACTTTTCAAGTATAAAGCCTTTAATACAGCATTAAATATTCGCTCACCTAAATATATATGCATATTAATACTAACACTTAGGTTGTCGTCATGCTTGTTGGCTACAATATTAATAAATAACGTTAATAGCATAGAAGCTAATTCTTCAGGTGTTAAAGTACTCAATATAAAAGCTATTATAACATCCATATTTTTACTATTACGATTTATTTTAGGTGAATTAGGTATCGATTTCAACAATTGAACCAACACATCTTCATTTTTATATACTTGTTTAACTCGAACTTTATACATATTTTTAATAGCCCTATTAAGAGTCTTCAATTTACCTAACACATAACTAGATACCTTGGGGTGACCTAGACCGAATTCAGCTATATTTTTAACATCCTGATTATCCAATCATTCTTGTATAGCATTCAAAACAGCCTTTTCAATTTTTATTTGTGTTACACCAGGTTCAAATGCCTGCTCATTTAATATCCTATTAATTAGATTAAAACAACCTTCAACAAGAAACTTGTGACTATTATCCAAACCTCCAGCTGTATTCTCTAAACCTTGAGTAAGAATAGAATTAGAACGGGTTGAATATTTACGACTAGGTAGACCTTTAGTTGGACCACTACCGCTCTTAATTTTAGAGTCTAAAACGATTGGAGTGGTTGAGCCGAAAGATATAAACTTCTTATTTGTATTATTTGCATTGTTGTTAGTTTTGTCTATAATAGAATCTATAACAAAATTTTGCATTGGCTGTAAAGAACCCGCCTGATCCGAAGGATGCAAGACCACAGCACCCCTATCTTTTTTTAACTCTAAGGGAAGATAGGAGGGTGAGAAAAATCCTACCCTATTGTTAACAGTGAATCCGATCCTAGGATTACTATAACTTATTTTAGGCTCTACATAATAATTAGTGTTTAATAGAGGTAAATATTCTAGTAGATATCAGTTCTCTCTAGCTTCTTGTTGTTCAGGAGAACATATCTCAATTACCGAAAAATTAAATGAATCTCACCCCACTATAGTAGCAAACCTATGAAACCTATCTGTTGATTTGTGTTGTTTAATATGAGATCTAAATCTATTTTTAAATTTAATAGTTCTTCCTATATAATAAATATTTAAATCATATTTATACTGTATTAGATAAATACCACCTGTATCACCTAATTCTTGAAAAAACAAGATTCTTTTTTCTAAATTCAAAAAATCTGAGCAGGTTGCCATTAAATTTCTATCAAAAGCTTTAATAGGAGCTACTCTGTCTCTATATAATTCTTTTATAGCTTCTAAGTGTGTCGCATCACCAATACACTTCGCTTTACTTAATACATAATTTGGATTGTATAATTTTCTTGAACAACTTATTCTATTTCATATTTTTGTACATACCATGAGTAAATCATGCAATCAAAATAATAATGAAGCTTTTTTGTATTGACAAGGATGGTTTGATTGACATTTAGCACAAAGATCTTCACGATGTGGTAAATAAGAAGGGGTATCTCTTTCAACTAAATGTTCATATTTTATTAATTTGTTGGTTTTATTATTACATTTTTCACAAGCTTGTTGTAAATAGTCAAGATTCATATTTAATTTCAATGCTACTACTTTAGCTATATATTTCTCATAACTAATTCATGTATAAGCACTGGATCACTTATTAATACATTTTTGATTATGACATTTTCAATAACCAAAAACTCTATATCACTTTCTACCTTTATCGTCAACCCATATTAATTTATCTATCACAATAGGTTTAGTTTTATTTGTTGTAGTAGCTCCCGTCTGATCTAATGGATTTAGAGTTTTAATTCAACTTTTTAATCCTCCGATGAAGTGGAAAGGGGTTCCTCTAGAACTAGAACAATTGTTTATCAAATCCTCTAATTTGTCTTTTCCAACATATATACCCGTCAAAGGCGTAGCATTATCCCCTTGTTGCGCAATCTCCAATAAGTTAACACTAGCACCTTCTTTATATATACGTGTACCTAGTTTTACCAATTGTTCAGGTTCAATATACTGATCACCATATTCAAGTAAATCTATAACATGATCTTCAAAATCTTTCTTCAACCCTAAAGGAGGAGAAGAAGTAGAAAACGCACTACAAAAAATAAATTGTAGGGACGAAGGTGAAGCACCAATTTTGTGACAGGCTTTTCGCGTTGTGGGATACCACAATTTGTTATTTAATTTTTTCATATAATTTTATTTATTTATCGCACTCTGTCTTTTTGGATTAGGGTTTTGGTGTCTCCCTATGGACTAGATACCCTGCAGGATTGGTCGAAAGGTTCCCCGTTTAACCGCTGGTCCTTACCTATTCTTTGTAACCCCTATGGAACTTGTATTGAACATTTGTATTTTTTTTTTTTTTTTTTTTTTTTTTTTTTTCACGATTTCCAACCAGAGAGGCGAATAGGCTCCTCGCGGGGCTGAGAGCTCCTATCTTAGTATTGCGAGTTCAGACGAACAACCACGGTGTCTGACCTTCTATGCTTCTTAGTAGCGGTCCTTTTTAGATTCCATACTACGATTATCTAGATGTACCGAGCTCTTATTTTATTACTGTTTATGACCCACTGGGTCCTCGAATAACCTCGCAAACAGGGGGTTCACAGCCCTGATCACTACACCCTTCTTTCTGCTTAGGTATTAAGTGTGTTCATCATCAAGTCCTTACCTTAGCTTAAACTCAAGATGCTTAGTCCCCGGAAGGGAAAGACTTACCTTTTTCAACCAACCAGAGCGAGTGTAATATCCAGAAAACCATGGTCTGTTAAAAAAGCGTTCATGCAGTCGGTGGACTTTTAGCCCCATTTTGTGAAAACCCAAACCAGATGCTATCATCCATTAGCATAAGATTTATTTACGATTTATCTATCCTT
>OCZT010008127.1_pt1 | contig 10244 bp, 10 predicted proteins | sample 1539031 | NCBI WGS metagenome assembly OCZT01 (sample SAMEA3539308, study PRJEB22396) | soil metagenome | biome: tundra; feature: field; material: soil | place: USA | collected 2010-05 | depth 0.15 m
TAACGCCCGGGATTATGGGTCCCGGCGTTCGCCGGGACGACGTGCTGAGGCTGTCGCTCAGTTGTCGTACGGCACTGTTATTTGCCATCAACTATACAGACGATTGATTCGGTCTGCCCGCTTGCCGGACGCCGCATGAAAAGCCCCGACCTCGACCGCAGTCTCGTCGAAACCGCCTATGCGCGGTGGGCGCCGATCTATGACGCGGTGTGCGGGCCGGTCATGGTCAAGGGCCGCCGGGCCGCGGCGGCGGCGGCGCGCGCGGTCGGCGGCAAGATTCTCGAAGTCGGTGTCGGCACCGGTCTGTCATTTGACGATTACGACTCAACGACCGAAATCACCGGCATCGACCTCAGCGCGCCGATGCTGGCGAAGGCGCGCGAGAAGATGGCGAGCGGACGCTACCCCTTCGTCAAGGACGTGCAGCTCATGGACGTCCACCAGCTTGAATTCGCCGACGCCACATTCGATTGCGTGGTGGCGCAGTTCGTCATCACGCTGGTGGCCAATCCCGAGCGGGTGCTTTCAGAATGCCATCGCGTGGTGAAGCCCGGCGGGCGGATCATCCTCGTCAATCATCTCTATTCGGAAACAGGCGTCGCCGCCGCGGTCGAGCGATGGGCCGCGTAGCGCACCCGGGCGCTGGGCCTGCGGCCCGAATTTCCGTTTGCGCGATTGCAGGCATGGGCTCAGGCGAACAAGGATGCCAGCCTCGTGGAGCGGCGCAAGGTGGCGCCGTTCGGGATCTATACGCTGGTCTGCTTCGAGCGCGCGGTTCCAGCTGCGGCGTAAGCGAGCATGATTCGGAAAAGTGGGAACCGGTTTTCCCTCGGGACAAACGCGAAGCGTTTGCTCGGAGATCATGCTCAAACAAAAAATGAGACCATGATCCGATTCAATCCAATCGGATCGTGGTCTCGTCATCACGCTGTCACGCGATTCTGTTAGCTGCTCGGGCATGGGAATTACGCCATGAGTGACGAGTGTCCGCAACGACGCTTTCGCACTTTGTTTATCTCCGATGTCCACCTCGGAGCCCGCGGCTCGCAAGCCGAGCGATTGCTGGACTTTCTCCGCAGCCATGACGCCGATACCATCTATCTCGTCGGCGATATCGTCGATGGCTGGGCACTGCAATCCGGCTGGTACTGGCCGCAATCGCACAACGACTTCGTCCAGAAAATGCTGCGCAAGGCGCGCAAAGGCGCCAAGGTCGTTTACGTCCCGGGCAATCACGACGAATTCCTCAGAAACTATTACGGTACGCATTTCGGCGGCATCGACGTCGTGGAAAATACCGTTCATGTCGGTATCGACGGACGGCGCTATCTCGTGATTCACGGCGATATCTTCGACCTCGTGGTGCAGAACGCGCGCTGGCTCGCCCATCTCGGCGACAAGGCCTACGATTTCGCAATCCAGATGAATCGCCTCGTCAATTTGTTTCGGCGCTGGTTCGGCGTGCCCTATTGGTCGCTTTCGCAATGGGCGAAGCTGAAGGTCAAGAACGCCGTGAATTATATCGGCGCCTTCGAACAGACGCTGGCCGCCGAGGCGCGGCGTCACGGCGCCGATGGCGTGATCTGCGGCCATATCCATTACGCCACCATCCGCGACGAACATGGTATCCGCTATATGAACTGCGGCGACTGGGTGGAAAGCTGCACCGCGCTCGCCGAGCACGAAGACGGCCGGTTTGAAATCATCACCTGGACCGATCCGCTGCGCCGGGCGTCGCCCGTTGCCTCGGTAACGGCGCGTGCCGCCTGATGCGTATTCTGGTCGCGACCGATGCGTGGCATCCTCAGGTCAACGGGGTCGTGCGCACGCTGACCATGATGGCAGCGGCGGCAAAGGCGCTTGGCGTCGAGGTCAGCTTTCTCACCCCGCAGTCGTTCCGAACCTTCGCGATGCCGAGCTACCCGGATCTGCGCCTGGCGCTGCCGTATCAGGCAAAAATCGCGCAACTGATCGCCGATGCGCGACCCGACAGCATTCACATCGCAACCGAGGGGCCGATCGGATTATCGGTGCGGCGTTATTGCCGAAAGCAGGGATTGCCGTTCACCACGAGCTTTCATACCCGCTTTCCGGAATACATCTCCGCGCGCCTGCCCGTTCCCGAGGCGTGGATCTGGGCGGCGTTGCGCCGCTTCCACCGACCCAGCCAGGCAGTGATGGCGGCGACGCCGGCGCTGGCGAGCGAGCTGCGCGCGCGCGGCTTTCGCAACGTTGTGCTATGGCCGCGCGGCGTTGACGCCAGCCATTTTCATCCGCGCGCCGTCGACCTTGGCCTGCCACGCCCGGTCTTTCTCTGCGTCGGCCGCGTCGCGGTCGAAAAGAATCTCGAGGCGTTTCTCGACCTCGATCTGCCCGGCACCAAGCTGATCGTCGGCGACGGACCGGCGCGAGCGACGTTGGCCCGGAAATACCCGCAGGCCGTGTTTCTCGGCGCGCGGCAGGGCGAAGCATTGGCGCAGGCCTATGCCGCCGCCGACGTCTTCGTGTTTCCGAGCAAGACCGACACCTTTGGTCTGGTGCTTCTGGAGGCCCTCGCCAGCGGCCTGCCGGTTGCGGCCTTTCCCGTGACCGGGCCGCGCGACGTGATCGGTACGGCGCCGGTCGGCGCGTTGAACGACGATTTGCGACTGGCGTGCCTGTCCGCTCTGACAATTTCGCCGCAAGCCTGCCTCGAGTTTGCCGCAAGACATACCTGGGAAGCTTCGGCTCGCGCCTTCATCGAAAACATCACCGGCGTCCGCAACGTCGATCCGAAAAGCGATGCGGTGCAATTTGCAGCGAAGCGCCCGCGTTTCGTCGCCTGATCCGAGTGAAGTACCTTGCCCGCATGTTGGGCTACGCGATACAAGTCGCGCATGACGGAACCATCTTCAATTCTGCCGGTCAGTTCTGCGGATATCGATGCGGCTGCGCGCGTGCTTGCACCGTTCGCCGTGCGAACGCCGCTGCTGTCATCGGCTGTTCTCGACGAGCGCATCGGCACCAGGGTCTTTCTGAAACCGGAAATGCTGCAGCGGACCGGATCGTTCAAGTTTCGCGGCGCCTTCAACAAGCTGTCGTCGATCCCGTTAGCTGCGCGCGGCGGCGGCGTGGTCGCGTTTTCGTCCGGCAACCACGCCCAGGGCGTGGCGGCGGCGGCGCAAATCCTGAACATGCACGCCACCATCGTGATGCCCGCCGACGCCCCGCTGTCCAAGCGCGAACGCACCAAGGGCTATGGCGCGGAGGTCGTGCTGTACGATCGCGCCCGCGAGGATCGCGAAGCCATCGCCCGCGACATTGCCGGCAAACGCGGCGCGACGCTGGTGCCGCCTTATGACGATCCGATGGTAATCGCAGGTCAGGGCACCGTGGGGCGGGAAATCGCGGAGGACATGGCTGCGCTTGGCTTGACGCCGGATATCGTGGTGGCGCCGGCGTCGGGCGGCGGCCTGATCGCGGGCGTCGCAACGGCGATCAAGGCGCGCTATCCGCAGGCGATGCTGATGTCCGCCGAACCGGAAGGCTTTGATGATCATGCGCGCTCGCTGCGCGCCGGAAAGCGCGAACCGCATCGCGCCGAAGGCCGCACCATCTGCGATGCGCTGATGGCGTCGATCCCCGGCGAAATCACTTTCGCCATCAACAGCCGGCTGCTCACGCAGGGCATCACCGCTTCCGATGCGGAAGTCGGCACGGCGGTCGGATTTGCCTTTCGGGAGCTGAAACTCGTGGTCGAGCCGGGCGGCGCGGTTGGTCTCGCCGCACTTCTGGCCGGCCGCATCGATGCGCGCGGCAAGAACGTCGTCATCGTTCTGTCGGGAGGCAACGTCGATGCGGATTTGTACGCGAGATTAATCGGCTGATCGAGAAGTCATGAGAAGAATGCGATCTTCTCGGCCTGGCTCATGCGCCGGATCGGCGCCAGCGGATCGGACTCCGATGCATTGGGCCGTCGCACGATGCCGTTGGCGATAAGTGTCGAGCCAAGAGAAAGTTCAAGAGACGGCTGAAGCTGCGGTTGAATCGTCGGCGACTGCGTCGGCGCGAATATTGGCTCGGGCTGTTGTGCGACGATTTCGGGATCGGCGGACGGCGACTCTGCAGCGTGAATTTCGTCGGTATCGGTGTCGGCGGGGTCCGGCGCGGCCATTTCAAGCGCGATCAGGTCCAGCACCGCCTCATCATGGGCATCGGCAGCTTCGGTCGTTACCTCCATGTCTTCGGCCATCACCTCCACGGCTTCAACCGTCACATTGGCGGCCTCGGCTGTCACGTCGACTGCTTCAGCCGTTACCTCCACGGCTTCAATCATCACATCAGCGGCTTCGGCTGTCATGTCGACTGCGTCAGACGCTGTAACGGCCGTCTCGGCCGGCATTGCCGGGGTGCTGATCGCGGTTTCGGCGTCGATTGTCGCGGTCGCAGCCTGGACCTCCGCAAAAGCGGCGGCAGGCATTTCATCTGATGGGGCCGGGGAGGGAGGCGGGCTGGTTTCGTCAGCGTCCCGCAGGGACGCCGTGTCGCTGTCGCCAAGCTCCTCGATCCGCTCCGTGATCAGATCGAATGCGGCGCTCAATGCGCCCAAGGCACCAGTCGATGAGATCTGTCCGCAAGCACCTTCGATGGCACCGACCTGGGAATCGAGCAGATCGCAAATCCGGCCGTCGGCGCCGATTTCCCGCCACCGCCAGGCGATTTCTCGGATGACCCGGGCGCCCTTGCGGACCGGCGCCAGATTTTCCTCCAGAGCGAGGCTATCGAATGCCGCCGACGCGGCGGCTCTGGCCTCATCGACCGCAAGCCTGATGGCGATCAACGCTTCCGCGAGCCCGTTATCGGGGGCCGGTTGTTTCTGGGCGGCAAGGGTTTCTTCGATCCGCGCCACCGCGTCGAGCACCATGCGGGTGTCCGAATTGCGGTTGCGCTTGGCATACTCGCCGAGAAACCAGCGGCCCCGCGAGGTCTCCATGAAGGCTTCGCGGATCGCGTCATAATCTTCCTCGCGCGGCTGCGTTGCGCGCGCGGAGATCGGCGATAGGGCGAATGCTTCGTCGGCCATGATAAACTCATCGCGCAAATCATCGCGCGTTACGTTAACGATCATCACGATATCAAGCGAATCGCAATTGAATTGATGCCGCCCGAATCACAAATCCCCATCGCATCTCAAGCGACATCCAGGCGATTCGCGACCAGGCTCGCGCTGTTTTACGGCACGCTGTTCGGCCTGGTGGGCACCCATCTGCCGTTCTTCCCGGTGTGGCTCAAGGCGGTCGGGATCGACGCGGCGTGGATCGGGATCATCACCGCGGTTCCTTCGGTGACACGGTTTTCGATCCTGCCGTTGGTGACGGGCCTTGCCGAAAGGCGCGGGTCGCTGCGCGGTGCCATGATCGTCACGGCTCTTGTGACCGCGCTCGGGTTTTCGGTTGTCGGAACCCAGCATCAGCCGCTGCTGGTTTTCCTCGCCTTCGCGGTCACCGCCTGCATGTGGACGCCAATGGTGCCGCTGACGGACGCCTATGCGTTGCGAGGCGTGGCGCGGTACGGCCTCAATTACGGGCCGCTGCGGCTGTGGGGCTCGGCGGCATTCGTCGTCGGCGCGCTGGCCTGCGGGCTGCTGGTCGATGTCATCGCCGCCCGGCACCTGATCTGGGTCATCGCCGCAGTGGCAGGGCTCGGCGCCGTCGTCAGCCTTGGGCTTCAGCCTCTGGACAATCCAAAGACGGCCCCGGCGGCGCTGCACGGCGCGAGCGCCTTGCTGCGCGATCCCGGCTTTGTCGCCATCATCGTGGCGGCGGCGCTGATTCAGGGCAGCCACGCCGCCTACTACACCTTCGCCTCCATCACCTGGCAGGTATCCGGCCTCGGCGGGCTGACGATTGCCGGGCTGTGGGTGTTGGGGGTGCTGGCCGAGATCGTGGTGTTCGCGCTGTCACCGCGATTTACGCTGTCGCCGGCGGTGCTGGTGGTGATCGGGGGGCTCAGCGCCGTCGCGCGCTGGCTGATCACGGCGCAGGAACCTTCGCTGGCGGTGCTATCGGTGGTCCAACTGGCGCACGGGCTGACCTTTGGGCTGACCCAGGTCGGCACCATGATATTGCTGACGCGTCATGTGCCCGGCCATGTGATGGCGAGGGGACAGGGCTATCTCGCGGCCTGTAGCGGCATCGTCACCAGCGGAGCATCGATTTTGTCCGGCGCGATCTATGCCCGGCATGGGCAGGGCGTTTATTACGTCATGGCTGCGATGGCGCTGGTTGGCGCTTTGGTGATTTGGCTGGCGCGACACCGGCTGGCGGTTCAGCCCCAAAGTGCGGCCTCGGGCGGATAGACCAGGCTGCCGTCGTAGCGCAGCCCGCCGTCGCGGTCGCGCGCCAGCAGCAAGGGGCCATCGAGATCGACGTAGCGGGCCTCGCGCGCGAGCAGCATCGCCGGCGCCATCGCCAGCGAGGTCGCGACCATGCAGCCGATCATGATTTCGAATCCCAGAGCGTGCGCCGCGTCGGCCATGACAAGCGCCTCCGTCAGTCCGCCCGTCTTGTCGAGCTTGATGTTGACGGCATCGTAGCGCTCCCGCAGTCCCTCCAGCGAGGCGCGATCGTGCACGCTTTCGTCGGCACAGACCGCCAGCGGCCGGCGGATGCGCGCCAGCGCCTCGTCCTGGCCGGCAGGAAGCGGCTGCTCGACCAGGGTAACGCCGGCTTCGGCGCATTCCGCGAGATTTTGCTCGAGATTGTCTGATGTCCAGGCCTCGTTGGCGTCGACGATGAGCTCGGATTCGGGAGCCGCCTTGCGCACCGCCGCGATCCGGGCGCCGTCGCCGTTGCCGCCGAGCTTGATCTTGAGCAGCGGCCGGTGCGCGGCTTTGGCGGTCGCCGCCGCCATCGCCTCCGGCGATCCCAGCGAGATGGTGTAGGCGGTGATGCAGGCCCGCGGGGCGGGACGTCCGAGCAGGTTCCAGACACGCTGACCTCTGGTCTTGGCCTCGAGGTCCAGCAGCGCGCAATCCAGCGCGTTGCGGGCGGCCCCGGGAGGCATCGCGGCTTGCAGGGCCTGTCTGTCGAGCCCTCGCGTTACGGGTTCCTGCATCGACTGGAGGGCGGCCAGGGTGGCTTCGGGGGTCTCGCCATAGCGCGGATAGGGGACGCATTCGCCGCGCCCGGTATGGCCGCCATGGCTGACCTCCGCCACCACCGTCACCGCCTCGGTTTTGGCGCCGCGGCTGATGGTGAAGCTGCCTGCGATCGGCCAGCGTTCGATTCTGGCGGCAAGCTTTGGCGATTTGCTGGAAGTCATTTTAAAATCTGGCAATTTCTGAACCGCAGGGTTGCCCGGCGCAACCAAGTATGGCTGGTTAGGGACGTGTTCCACAAGGCAGCGGCGGCGTGTTGGATTTTTCCTGTTCCATGAATAGCGGAGAATCGGCACAGGAGTTGGCATCGTGAACGGCGACCCGACATTGGAGCGGATTGCACGGGGCAATGGACTTGCGCTGTGCGCCGCGGGTTCCTGGACCGCGCGCTTTGCGCCGGTGCTTGAGCAGATTGTTGCCGACGCGGAAAAACTGACCGGAAGCCGGCCCAATATCTTCATCGATGTGTCGCAGGTCTCCAAGCTCGATACCTTCGGGGCCTGGCTGATCGAGCGGCTTCGCCGCAGCCTGACCCAGGGCGGCGTCGAGGCGAAGATCGCCGGGCTTTCGGCCAACTATTCCAGCCTGGTCGACGAAGTGCGCAGGGTGAAATCTGTGCCCGCGCCCGATACCACGCCGGTGACGATAACGGGGATTTTGGATCAGTTGGGCCACAGCGTGGCCGGCTACGGCACCACGATCGTCGGCCTGATCGACATGCTCGGCGCCGTCCTCGCCGCGGCCGGGAGAGTCATGATTCACCCGTCGGGCTTGCGGCTGACTTCGACCGTGCATCATCTCGAGCAGGTATGCTTTCGCGCGGTGCCGATCGTCGCGCTCATCACCTTTCTGATCGGCTGCATTATCTCCCAGCAGGGCATTTTTCATTTCCGCAAATTCGGCGCGGATATCTTCGTCGTCGACATGCTGGGCGTGCTGGTGCTGCGCGAAATCGGCGTATTGCTGGTGGCGATCATGGTGGCGGGCCGCTCGGGCAGCGCATACACCGCCGAGCTAGGTTCCATGAAAATGCGCGAGGAGATCGACGCGCTGCGTACCATGGGTTTCGACCCGATCGAGGTTCTGATTCTGCCGAGGATGCTGGCGCTGATCATTGCGCTGCCGATCCTGGCCTTTCTCGGCGCCATGATGGCGCTGTGGGGCGGCGGGCTGGTGGCGTGGCTTTACGGTGGTGTCGATCCCGAAGCATTCCTGCTTCGGCTGCGCGACGCGATTTCCATCGATCACTTCATTGTCGGCATCATCAAGGCGCCGGTCATGGCGGCGGTGATCGGGATCGTCGCCTGCGTCGAGGGTCTCGCGGTTGAGGGCAGCGCCGAATCGCTCGGACAGCACACCACGTCCTCGGTGGTGCAGGGGATCTTCTTCGTCATCGTCATGGATGGCGTATTTGCGATCTTTTTCGCCTCGATTGGAATGTGACGATGGCGCCTGAAATGTCCGACGCCATTATCCGGGTGCGCGATATCTCGGTGCATTTCGGCACGACGAAGGTCCTTGACGGGCTCAATCTCGACGTCAAGCGCGGTGAAATCCTGGGCTTCGTCGGTCCTTCAGGCGCGGGCAAGTCGGTGCTGACGCGCACCATCATCGGGCTGGTGCCCAAGACCAGCGGACGTATCGAGGTGTTCGGGATCGATCTCGATGCAGCGAACACCGCGGCGCGACGGGGTGTCGAGCGGCGCTGGGGAATCCTGTTCCAGCAGGGCGCGCTGTTTTCCTCGCTGAGCGTGCGGCAGAATATCCAGTTCCCGGTGCGCGAATATCTGAACGTCTCGCAAAGATTGCTTGATGAAATTACCATCGCCAAACTCGGCATGGTGGGATTACGCCCCGAGGTTGCCGACCGTTTTCCCTCCGAGCTCTCCGGCGGCATGATCAAGCGCGTGGCGTTGGCGCGCGCGCTGGCGCTCGATCCCGAACTGGTCTTTCTCGATGAACCGACCTCGGGCCTCGACCCGATCGGCGCCGGCGACTTTGACGAGCTGGTCCGGACCCTGCAGCGTACTTTGGGCCTGACGGTTTTCATGGTAACCCACGACCTGGACAGCCTTTATACTGCTTGTGACCGTATTGCTGTTTTAGGGAACGGTAAGATCATTGCCGCAGGATCGATGGCCGACATGCAGGCCTCGCAGCATCCCTGGTTGAGGGCGTATTTCCACGGCAAGCGTGCCCGCGCTGTCATGGGCTAGTTGGTACTGGAGTTATGGAATGGAAACGCGGGCGAACTTCGTCCTGATCGGATCGTTCACGCTGGCGGTGATTGCCGCGGCTTTCGGCTTTGTGCTGTGGTTCCAGAGCCTCCACACCACCAAGGCGCGCAGCCCGCTGCGCATCGTTTTCGAAGGTCCGGCATCCGGGTTGCGCAACGGCGGCAGCGTGAATTTCAACGGTATCCGGATAGGCGAAGTGATGTCCGTGAAGCTGGACAACCCGCGTCGAGTCGTCGCACTCGCGATGGTCGAGAACAACGCACCCATCCGCAAGGACACCCTGGTAGGGCTGGAATTTCAGGGGCTGACCGGGGTCGCCGCGATATCGCTGAAGGGCGGCGAGGAGGCCGCGCCTCCGGTTCCCCTGGACGAGGATGGCGTCCCCACGCTGACCGCCGATCCGAACGCGCTGCAGGACGTCACCGAGGCGATCCGCGGCACGCTGCAGAACATCAACAAGGTGGTGTCAGACAATCAGGAGGCGGTCAAAAACTCGCTGCGAAACCTCGAGACGTTCACCTCGTCGCTGGCGCGCAATTCCGAGAAGATCGACAACGTCATGCTGAAAGTCGACGGCGTGATGGGCAAGGCCGACAACCTCATGCTGGGCCTGAATACGCTGGCCGGCGGCAAGGAGGGCGGCGAGCTGTTCCTGGCGGTGAAATCGATCCGCGAACTGGCGGAAGACTTCGACAAGCGATCGGGCGCCTTGATGACCGATGGCCGCCGCACGCTGGGCGACATCAGCCGCGCGGTGAACAATCTCGACAGAAACCCGACGCGGCTGCTGTTTGGCGCGGGCAACAGCAGTGCGCCGGCGGAGACACCTAAGCCGGCCCCGGCGGCGACCGAGAAGAAGAAGCCGTAGG
>OCZT010008128.1_pt1 | contig 10244 bp, 11 predicted proteins | sample 1539031 | NCBI WGS metagenome assembly OCZT01 (sample SAMEA3539308, study PRJEB22396) | soil metagenome | biome: tundra; feature: field; material: soil | place: USA | collected 2010-05 | depth 0.15 m
GTCTGAAAAATCATTGTATCCCAATGGCTAAGTTGGGGGATAGTTCAACGGTAGATTACCAAGTTCTCGGTTAAGTCATTGTTTTTGATCGGTGGGTTTTCCAAAAAGTCGCTATCAGAGACCCAATGAATCCAGGCCTGTCCCGATCGATTGGAAAATCGGGAAGCCGGATGGACATACTCGGGTGAGCTTGCCCGGCACCAACGCAGCGCCGGCACTTTAGTCGGCTGGCCGAGACGGTCGTCCGAAATACCTAAAAAACACGGAGCCCCGAGGCGCTGAAAGGCGCCCAAGGCTCACTCATTCAAGAACGGCGTTGTTGACCATCGTCACCATAGCCGAACCGTGCAAGCAAAATAAGTTTGGCCGGCCGTTCTTCTCGGTGGAGAGAAAGAATGGTCGCCCAAGGTGTATTTCCCGCGTGGCAACCGCAATATGCGGAGCGCGGAATCCCGACGTTTCCTGTAAACATCGAAAAGAAAAAGCCGCTGGTTAAGGGCTACTTGGACCTCGATCTCAGCGACAGTCAAAATCTCATTGCTAGGTTCCCAGCGGCTGAGGCGTTTGGATTTGCGGTGGGCTCACGGACCGGCATCACCATCTTGGACATTGATTCGTCCGATGAGAGCAACCTGTCTGACGCGCTTGCCCGGCACGGCCGCTCAAAGATCATCGTGCGCACCGGCTCCGGGAATTTCCACGTTTGGTACAGACACAATGGTGAGCGCCGTCTCATTCGGCCATCCTCCAAGGTGCCTTTGGACATCCTGGGCGCTGGCTACGTCGTCGCGCCCCCAAGCCGGGGAACGGCTCGGTCTTATGAGATTATCGAGGGCTCGCTGGATGACCTACATGACCTCCCCGTCATGCAGGGTCTGCCGGCGACCTACACAGGCCCGAATATATCAGAGTTCACAACGGAGCCCTTTCGCCAGGGCGAACGCAACAACAAGCTCTTCAAGCATTGTATGCGGGCTGCGCGCCACTGCGACTCTTATGACGCGCTGCTCGATGTCGCTCGCACCCAAAACTCTGATTCCCTTCCACCTCTAGCGGACGACGAAGTGTTGTGCATCGCACAGTCCGCTTGGAGATACACCGAGCGGGGCCTGAATCGCTTCGGTCGGCCCGGTGCCTTCTTCGATGCACATGAGGCAAATCACCTGATCTGCACCGACCAAGACGGTTTCGTGCTCCTCGGGTTCCTACGTGCCAATAACCCCCCCGGTGCGATCTTTCCGATCGCTAATGGACTAGCCAAACAGTTTCGATGGACCACCAAGCGGGTGGCAGCAGCACGCCGCCGTCTCCTACCAAAATATGTCTACCTGGTTCGAGGCCCAAACAGCAGAATGCACCGAGCGGCACTCTATCGGTGGTCATCCGACTCTAGTCAAAACTGACCACCTATAGATTCAACAAACACTGCCCCTTAGTAGAGAGAGAAATACTCGATCGGCGCCCATCTGCGCCGCGCTCGTAGGTTTGCTTCAACCCAAATCTGTCATTTCAGACACTGAGCCGCAAAGCCGGCCCTTGGTACTGACCTGCTCGCTCGGCTCTGGGCACTTTCAGGCGCCCTACTCACAGCCACCAAAACAAGGAGTTTCAAGATGACCAACGCCGCCAACGGATTGCCACAACCCCTGCACCGTAAGCCTTTAACCTCAATCGAGCGCGCCAAGCTGCGCATGGCGCCGCCTACCAATAGGGTGGCACGGGCCAAAGGCGATCCGGTAGCGACGGCGCGGCTGCTGGCTGCGCTCGATGGCGGCGCTCGCCCTATCTGTCAGGTATAGGAAAAACGCGATGGACAACCACGAGCAAAAACCAGAGCCCTCCGACGAACCTGAAAAAATCACGCGAAATCAGGATGGCCGCTGGGCACCGGGAAACAGCGGAAATCTAAAGGGGAAGCCAAAGGGCTGTCGGCGAAAAACTACAGTCGAGATGGAAAAAATTCTGGCTGAATCCGCCGAGCCTTTGATGCGGCGAGCGATCGAGCTTGCTTTGGGCGATCGTGGTGGACCGACGCTACGAGCGATTCTTCCGTTATTGCTCGGGCCTGTGCGTGATCGGGCCAATCCAGTCGAATGCGACTTGCCCGCGCTGCGTTCTGCCGCAGATGTGCTCGCCGCCTTCGAGGCCATTGCGAATGAGCTTCGCAGCGGCCAACTCGACGGCGACTCCATTGGGGTGCTCACTAAATTTCTTGATAGCTTCCGCGCCACCCTAGTCGCCGCCGACCAAGAAGTTCGGCTAGTGGCAATCGAGGCTGCTCTTCAACAAAAGGGGACAAAATGACAAACCTTTCGCGACGTATACAGGCCGCGGAAGCGTGCGTGCCGCCGGGTCCAACTACCGGAATCGATGACATTCGCCGCCGACTTGGGAATGCCTCCGAAGTCGTCTGGTTCGTTGGTATATTCGGTGGCTATGATGATTATCTGATGGCCGCAGACTTTGTTCGTCGGGACGACTTTGCCGGCGCGTTGGCTGTCGCCGCGCGCGTCAATGAGCAATCCGCAGGAGTCGCCATCGGTGCTTACAAATCCAAGGCCCTCGAGCTTCTGGAGGAAAAACAAATCGTGCGCCTTTGCGAGTTGACAAAATTGCCACATCCCCTTGCTGAGCCGGACATAAGCGAGGTGCAAGACCTAATCTTTCGCACGCTTCCTTGCTCTTCGGCGTTGAAAGAATAAGTGTCCGACCCAATGGTGCCTCCAAAGCTGGATTGGCCGAGCAATTCATCAGCGCAGTCGCGGTCCAAAGTGCAGTGATACGGCCTAATAAAAAGGGCCCGGCGGGAGCGCCGCCGGGCCAAGTCAACAAGAGCAAAGCGAGAGCGCGGTCTTTCCCGCCGTCACCGCACAACCCAGCGGTTTGGTAGCTTAGACGCTACGCGGCGCGGAGTAGCGACGACCTCCAGGCTAATACGGAGCGGGTCATTCGCTCCGCCTCTGGGACGAGCCAAATCCGGTTGCGGACAGGGTCGCGCTTCTTGAGATCATGGATGCTCCTTTCACCGAGGTACACAGGCACCTCGCTGCCTCCTCTAGTGCTCGGATGGGCGAAGGCACCGAGCACCTGCTCGGCTTTGATAAGCCCCTCCTCGGCGCACCAGTCGAGCGCGGCAAGTGGCGTCGGCCCGAGCGCGACGTACCACGCCTCCCGCGACATCAGCGGTAGGGTTGCAGCAAAATCTCGCTTGAAACTCTCTTGGAACGGCTCCGATCCGAGCACCTCCTCGAAGCTGTCTGCGAAGGGTTTACCGTTGCGGAAGGCCGCGTGCGGCACGACCGACGTCGCGTGCAGGAGTCCGGCGGAGCTGCCCCAGAGTTCCGCCGCGTCGGCGATGCCAAGAAGCTCCGAGAAGCGGAAGAATTTTAGCATTTTGAGGAGATTTGGCCGCATCTTTGGGCCGCCGAACGAGCCTTCCCGCTTTGAGCGTTCGAGCACCTGCTCTGTCGTTAGCCCGGCCTTGAGGCTGGCCTGTACCGCCGCATAGGCGAGTTTTATCTGTTCCGGCCCAGGCGTGATGCCTACAATGACGAGCTTTGCCGCCCGGTTCATGTGCTCAAATGGAACATAGAATACTTCGTCGCGGCCGGGATCGCTGAGACGGGTGGAGGGACTGCGAGCGGCTCCCGCACCGTGGTGGTGTAGCGTCTCCTGGAACCGGGCGAGGAAGACAGGCTGGGCTGCGGCGTCGATATGGAATGTGCGGGTCATGACGTTCTCCGTGAGGTTAAGTGTTGAGGGTAAGACGGTCGAGGTCGGCACGGCTCATGCGCGCCCAGCGCGCCGCCGTGACGGTGGTCCAAGTGCCGTTTGGTGTTGGGCGGGGCCAAGCGGGGTCAGCAAGTTTTTGGAGCGCGGCGAGTGCCGCTTCATAAGTTTCGTATCGACTCTCACGAGCGCCACGACCGACGGTGTATGTGCCTTCGCGAACAAGACCGGGATGGAATACGGAATTGTCCGACGCGATGGGAACGAAGGCGGGGACTTCGATTTCGGCCGCGGGTTCCGCGAGGTCCTCGAACGTATTTTGGTCACGCCAGCGCGACGGCCGGAACTCTTTGGGCCGATGGGCGAGCCACGACAGAGCTTCGTTCGCTAGAATCTTACCTTCGCCATCGACATCGAACCTGCGTTCCTTGCCAGCCATCATGTTGCGGATTCGTCGTTCACTGAGGCCGCCGAGGAGCGCCAGTGTGGCCGGGTCAACGCCTGCGCCGGTGTCGAGGGCGAAGCGCCCCTCGGCACGCCGTAGGGTGCGGCCGGCATCTCCAGGGTCTATGCCCCAGGCCGCGAATGGCACCTTTGCCATGAATGCGGCCACCGCCTTGATCTCTTCACGCAGCAGCGCCTCGCGTTCTTCCGCCGTGCGACCGCCATTGAGTGCAATTCCGTAGTAGGCATAGGCGTTGAGGTTGTGGAGACGCTCCCCCATTGCCCAGCAATAAGCGTCACCGAAGGCTTGATCGCGGAGCGCCTCGGCCCAGTCCGCGTCGTGATTGACCTCGTACCCGAGCGCCCGTGTCAGGGCGGCGAATCCAGTGGTGACGGCATCAGGGCCGACAGTCTCGGCCAAGAGGTCACCCGCTCGGACCACCACTTCGATTAGGGTGGCCCCTTCAAAGTCCGAGCCGGCCCCGTACAAGCGGTGAAAATCCTCCCTTAATGTTTGCGGATCGGCGCTAATTTCGTTGTCCCGCGGCATCTGTTGTTCCTTTCGTGATTGAAGTATCCCTCGTCGTCACGATATAGGCGCCTTTTCCACTGAATAAGCAAGATGAAAGTCGTGATGCTGTGGCATCACGCCTACACTATTTTGTCGATGGTGGAGAGAACGCTTCCGGCTAAGCGTCCATCTTAGCGATGAAGAACTTTTGCGGCTCTGGGGCTACGTCGCGGCCGATAGAAGGACGCGCCCCACCTACCTTGAGGCCGTCGCACGACTGAAATCGGCCAGACGATCGAAGACCCGCATCCCGCGTTGCTGCGCTGATATTCCCGCAATGCCGGTTCGATCACGAATCTTCCCAAGCAAGCCCTGGGGGCAACATGAGCGACAAAAGCCTATGCCTAACGCCAGACGAAGCCGAGTCTCTCCTTGCCAAAGGCAAGAAGGTTCACTGGTGTCTCATCCACGAAACCGGGATGCAGTTCGGATGCGATTATGACCGCGCCGATGCAATAGCTGCGCTGCGGAAAGCTGAGAAAATTACGATTGGGCGTGACGAGTGTCTGCCATCCGGTCACTCGGTCGTCGTGTGGAAGGACGGGCGTCCCTCATTCTTCGCATCCGAAAAGGCGATGGTTAAAGCTTTTAAATCTGCTCGCGCCGCAATCAACCAATAAAGTCCCGCATGTAAGCTCTTTCGCACCTGGCGCACTCAGTCTATCTTTGAAGCTCGAAGGACGCCCTCCCTCCTCCATTGTTTTGTTTTCAACAGATTGGCGCGGCAGATGGCAACCCAGGCACCCCCATCAAAAGACTTGCATGTTGCAGTTTTTCGGCGGGACGGCTGGCTGTGTTGCGGGTGCAAGCGGCCCGTCCTCTTCGCGCGCGGTTAGGTGCGGCAGTCGCGCTGCACCGCAACAGCGCCGCGCAGGATAACGCTGCCATGTCAGTAAGAACACGGAATCGGTTTGAAGTGGCGGCCCCAACTGCAATGCGCATTCATGACGTGGCCGAAATTGACGCCGAGGTGCGGACGTTGCCTGCCTGTTGCTCGCCAGCCTCAATTTATGAGTACACGCATCTAGTTCCGCGTCAGTGAGCTCTCCCTATGGGGTGGCGAGCAGGCGCTCGAGCCGCGCGATGCGTTTGGGTATATCGGGATGTGTGGAGAAAATCCTGCTTAGCCATGTACCGGCCAGCGGATCGATGAACCACAGCGCGGCGGTAGCCGGCGCGTGCAGCGCATATTGATTCGGGCGTGCGGTCACCTTGGCCAGCTTGCGCAGCACCGCGATCATCGGCTGCGGGCTACCAAGCAATTCCGCACCAAATCGGTCGGCCTCGTATTCACGCGAGCGTGAAGCGGCCAAATGCAGAATCAGCGCGATCACCGGAGTAAAGATCGCCAGCGCGATCATCAAGCCGCCGCCATGCTTGCGCATCGCCATGCCGAAGAACCCCAAGATCAGGGCAACCAATATGATGGCTTCGAGGAACATGGCGCCGACAGTGGCCGCCACGGTATCTCGCGCTTTGATATGCCCGAGTTCATGTGCGATCAGCGGGGCGATTTGATCCTTCGGCAACAGCTTGCGCACGCTCTTGGTGAGGATAAGCGAGGCCACGCCAGGATTGGCGCCCACCGCGAGCGCGTTCGGGTGCGGGTCATCGATCTCAAATACGCGCGGCATGGGCAGGCCGGCATCGGCTGACAGCTTAGAAACGATATCGAGCAGGGCGCGGTCCTTTTCGACCGTCAATTCGCGGGCGCCGGTCGCCCGAATGATGGCGGCGCCGGTCGTCCAGAACGACCAAAAACTGATGACGATGGATAGCGCCAGTGCGGCCGCCATGCCGACTTCATCGAATACAAGCGATCCGATCCAGACGAATAGGGCGCCCATTGCGACCAGCATGAGCGCGGCGCGGACGGTGCCGGGGGTGAGGTGTCTCATATGGCTTCCTCGCTGTCCTTCGGACCTTGCGCGACCGGCTTTTTGCCATGCTTTTTCAAGAGATCGTTGATGGCCTCGATCATCAACGACTGGAGCGGCTGTTCACGCTCGATCGTGAGCATTTTCAGGGCGCGCCAACCTTCACTGTTCAATCGCGTGAGAACATGGCGCACGCCGGCCACAGGCGGCTCACTGGTGCGTTTAGCCCGTCCGGGCGTCTTCCTGGCCATCGGAGCACTATCCCCGCTCGGTAGGCATCCTAGCGCGATCATGATCGGTTGACCAATGCGACATTGCTTGCATGAATGCACGAATGCGTGTAACTTCCGATAACCGTTCTTCTCGGAAGTAATCGGAGGGCGATATGTCAACATCTCTTACCCATTCGCAGGCCGGCGCTTTGGCGGTCGTGGACCACGAAAGCATCCCCGCGACGTTTGAGCGGGAGGTCGATCGCGCCGCCACCTACGCGAGGGCCGAGAAGGCGGAGGCGACCAGGAAGGCGTACCGAACCGACTTTGCCCTCTTTCAGCGGTGGGCCACCCACCGGAGCGTCAGCGCCCTTCCGGCCACTCCAGAGTCGGTGGCCGCCTTCCTGGCCGCTGAGGCAGAGCGCGGCATCAAGCCGGCTACGATCAGCCGGCGCGTGGCTGCGATCCGGTATGCCCACAGGCTGGCAGGGTTGCCGGTCCCCACCGATGACGAGCGGGTGCGCGCCACTGTGCGCGGTATCCGGCGTGAGAATGGTGTCGCTCCGAAAAAGAAGGCGCCAGCCACTAGCGATAAATTAATCGCTATGGCCGCTGCCGGTGATGGCAGCCTTACGGCCTTTCGTGACCGAACCCTGCTTCTCCTCGGCTTCGCTGGCGCCTTCCGGCGTTCCGAGCTCGTAGCTCTCGACGTCTCCGACCTGGCCGAGGTCGACGGTGGCCTGCTCGTCACCATTCGGCGCTCGAAAACAGATCAAGAAGGCCATGGCGCCGCCGTAGCCATCGTGCCTGGCGCGATTGCTTGTCCAGTCTCGGCCGTAAGGGAATGGCTCAGGGCCGCGAACATAACGCAGGGGCCGGTGTTCCGACCGATCAACAAGGCCGGTCGGGTGTTACATGGGCGGCTCACTGGCCGCTCGGTCGCCAATATCGTGAAGGCGCGAGCAGCCAAGGTAGGATTGAAGGCCAGCGACTTCGCGGGACACTCCCTGAGGGCGGGATTCATCACGTCGGCTGCGGCGCGCGGAGCATCACTGTTCCGCATGATGGATGTGAGCCGTCATAAGTCGGTTGACACGCTCCGGGGCTATGTCCGCAATATCGAAGCGTTTAAGGACCACGCGGGAACCGGGCTACTTTGAGTCGCGGCCGAGTACGCCGCGTATGATGGCTGGAAAAACATACGCATGTCCGTTCAAGTATTCTTTGTTGAGTTTGAAAATGAAATTCGCAAGATTTTTGATCGTGCCAAAGCTGAGGCCGATGGCGCGGCCGCTTGCACTTCGCTTGAACTCACTGACCAACGCCGAGGTTTAGGTGAGGCAAAGGCGGACATCTATGTCACGCCGCAAGGTATTGTCCGGGTCACTTGGTGTGCAATCGCGAGCTTGTGGGCTACAGCGCAAGCTGCTGCCCGGATACTAGCCCGCGCAGAAAAGGGCAGGATGGTAGGGCACGAGCGGCTTCAAATAGCTTCCGACCCCGAACTCGTAATTGCAATGAACTTGCTCACATTGTGTCGGCGCCTGTGCCTCGACGACTTACCCCGAGCGGAATGGGTCAACTGGGCACCGAAGCCAGATTCTTCGTCAACAAAAGCCTCTGACTCGGGCATGGGCAACACCGTTTTTTACGGCGCTCTCGCATGGATGATTCGCCATGAGATCGCACACATTACATGCCGTCATAAGGTGCGGGAGCATTGCGACGGGCTGAGTATAACCGCAATGGAACAAGAGGCAGATTGGCAAGCAACGGAATGGTTCCGTGGTGAGCGAATTGCCGATGCAGAACGCAAGCCCGGCACACCCTCCATTGGCGATGAACGGGAACTCGAATTTCGCGGATTTGTCTTAGGCATTGGCTTGATCTGGGTAGCAATGTTTGAAAGTTCAATTAGTCATAGTGGCGCGGACTATCCTTCCCCCACCAATCGCTTATTTACCTGCCTGGATCAACTCGGTCTTCGCGAGGATAGTGCTGCCGCTCAGTGGCTTGCAGACTTTACCCACGCCTGGATCGATCCCGAAGCTAAGTGGGCTCCGCCTGGAGGTCACAGAGATTCAATGACATTCTTGAACGAAGGGGTCTTTCGACTTCAGCGCTATCTGTCCGAGTCGGGAAAGTAGCGAATAGCCCAGCACGGAGGTGTCGTGACCGTAGAATTTCAAGTCAAGCGGAATTGCCGCCGAACTGAATCAACGCCATGTCCCGACGATATTATTCCTGTTCAAAGCCATAGTTAGTAAACTTTAGGGTCCGGCTGTTCTCCGTTACGGTACGAACAACGTTTTCAGGCACGCCACCTGAAACATCGACATCAATTTCGAGCGTGACCGTCACAGAAGATCCCACCAAGCCAGACAGATGGGCGATGACTTCGTCAGCGATGCGTCCGGCGTCGCGGCCGACGCGCGCGGGATCGAGCGGCACGGTGCCGTGAAATCGCCGGGGCCGCGGGGCTGCGGCCGCACCGGGCGTCGCGCCGGTGGCCCCCGGCTGTGTCGAGACGGAGACGCCGGCAGCCCCGCCAACACCGATCTCGCCACCCGGTGTGCGACCAGGAGATACAGCGGGTGGTGTCTCGGCATCCATCTGCCGCCTTGCCAGGTCCGGCTTCACCAGCAAGCCGGCGCTCTCCGCTGAAAGCGTTACCGCCTGGCCACCGCGCAGTCCCCGGTAGCGCGCATCACTCTCATCGTAGCTCTCGGCGTACGCGAAGGTATCGGACGGCCACGTCAGGAGCTCGACCCCATCGCGAATCGCCTGCACCAGCACTTCGGACCTAGCTAGGCGCGGCAGGTAGAGGTAACGCGCGAAGTCCTCAACGAGTTGCTTCACCGCGACGTGCTCGCCTCGCCATAGCGGTACGTCATCCAGGTACTTGCGCAGGATCGTTGAGCCGAGCGAGGTCACCAGCGCATCGTCGCTCCGGAGTTTCTTACTTGCCCGCACCGCAAGCACATCGCCGCCTGAAAGCCGGATCGCCTGCCACGTGATCGGCGCCTGTGGGTTGACCTGCTCCGGCAACAACAGCCATTGGTATGTCTCGGGCAGTCGTGCCCCCACCGCACCATCTGCGGCCTGCATCTGCGTCTCGGCCTGCCGCACCTGATTCGGATCGAGGTTAAGCGCCACTTTCTCCGCCAGGATCGACTCCCACGCCAGGAACCTGCGCAGCGCCTCGTCCAGGTCCTGAAGGCGCGTCTTGTCGGCTGCGAGAAAGACCAGTGTGTTGCGATAGATGCGCGGAGTGTTCCCGCGCGACTCGAGAATTGTCCGCGCCGCCGTCTCGGCCGCGCTGCCGGGCTCCCTGCTGTAGGAATGCTCCGCGGGCAAAACGACTAGCCGCGCGTCGAGATCGAGATCGGAAGAGCACACGGCTGAACTCCA
>OCZT010008129.1_pt1 | contig 10242 bp, 7 predicted proteins | sample 1539031 | NCBI WGS metagenome assembly OCZT01 (sample SAMEA3539308, study PRJEB22396) | soil metagenome | biome: tundra; feature: field; material: soil | place: USA | collected 2010-05 | depth 0.15 m
CTGCTGGCGTACGATGAGTACTTGAGTCGCGCGTAGAGGATGCTCCGGCGTGCGCGCGTTGAACGAGACGCGTGCGAGGGGGCGTCGTCAGGGCGACTTACGTCATCGCCTCGAGCGCCGCGCGCGTGATTCCAGCGGCCGTGCTGATGGCCGCGTCCAGATCCGCCGCCGCCAGCCCAGCCTGCGCCATGTGCGGCTTGCCTCCCCCGCGCGCACCGGTCTTCGCGCCGAACGCCTTCACCAGGTCGTTCGCGGATACGCCCTTCTCGCGCAGCGCGTCGCTCACCACGATCAGCAACGCCGCCCTGCCGTCCTCGAACGCCGCGCCGAGTACCCCGGCGCCGCTGCCGATCGCGTCGCGAACGCTGTCGCCCATCGCCTGAAGCTCCTTCACGTCGCCGGCCTTCACCGTCCGCGCCACCATCGTGTGCGTGCCCACCTTCACCGCCCCGGCGAGCACCTCCGTCGCGCCGCCGCCCCCGCCCTTCAGCGCCTCCTCGAGCTTCTTCTCGAGCGCCTTCTTCTCGCCTATCAACAGGTCGAGTTTCTTCTCGATCACGTCCGGCGTGGCCGCGTGCAGGTTCACCTTGAGCCGCTCCCCGAGCGACTCGAGCGTCCGCTCCTTCTCACGCAGCAGTTGCCACGCCTTCGGCCCCGTCACCGCGACGATGCGCCGCACGCCCGCGCTCACGCCGCTCTCCGATATGATGCGGAACATCAGGATCTGCCCCGTGTTCCGCACGTGCGTGCCGCCGCACAACTCCGTGGACCACTGCGGAATCTCGACCACGCGCACGATGTCGCCATACTTCTCGCCGAACAGCGCCATCGCGCCCTGCGTGACCGCTTCGGCGTACTTCTTCTCGGTAGTGCGCACGTCCGCGCCGTGCCAGATCCCCTCGTTCACCCAGTGCTCCACCAGCTCGAGCTGCTCCTGCGTGAGTGGGCCGTGGTGCGTGAAGTCGAACCGCAGGCGATCGGGCTCCACCACCGATCCTGCCTGGTGCACGTGCTCGCCGAGCACGCGGCGGAGCGCGGCGTGCAACAGGTGCGTGGCGGTGTGGTTGCGCGTGATGTCGCGGCGGCGCGACGCGGGCACGCGCGCGATGCAATCGCCGAGTGCGATCTCGCCCGTGAGCGTCCCGACGGCGGCAATGCGGCCGTCGACTTTCTTCACGTCGTCCACGTCCACGCGCCAGTTCCCGGCCCCGGCGTCCACTATCTCACCGGTGTCGCTCACCTGCCCGCCCGACTCGGCGTAGAACGGCGTGTCGCGCAATATCACGGCCACGCGCGAGTCGCCGAGCCGGCGCACCGCCATGACGGTGGTCTCGATGTGCACGGTGTCGTAGCCCACAAAGCGCTGGCCGTCGGTGCCCGAGTGCGCGGCGTGCCACTCCCACTTGTCCGGGTCGGCCAGGTCGTCCACCGTCACCGTAATGCGGCGCGCCTTGCGCTCGTCCTGTGACTGCTTGCGCTGGCCCGCCAGCGCGGCCTCGAAGCCGGCAATGTCCACCGTATAGCCGCGCTCCCTCGCCATCAGCTCCGTGAGGTCTATCGGGAAGCCGTAGGTGTCGTAGAGACGGAAGGTGTCGTCGCCCGAAATGGTGCCGCGGATGCCGGTGCTCGTCTGCGTGCCGGTCAGCGGCGCGAGTTCCTCGAACCGCGCCATGCCGCCGTCGATGGTCGAGAGAAAACGCTCCTCCTCGGCGCGCGTGGTGTCCACGATGTGCTTCTTGCGGACGTGCAGCTCGGGAAAGACGTCGCGCATCTGCTCGATGACCTTCTCGACGACGTACACCAGCGTCGGTTCGCGGCGGCCCAGCAGCCAGGCGTGACGCACGGCGCGGCGGAGGATACGGCGCAGCACGTAGCCGCGGCCTTCATTGCTCGGAAAGACGCCGTCCGCGAGCAGGAACGCCACCGCGCGCGCATGGTCCGCGATCACGCGGAAGCCGGCCGAACGCTCTTCGGCGTAGACGTACTTGATGCCGACGACCTTCTCGACGACCGCGATGAACGGCGTGAAGAGGTCGGTGTGGTAGTTGTTCGACACGCCCTGCATCACGGCGGCGATGCGCTCGAGGCCGGCGCCGGTGTCCACGCTCGGTTTGGGGAGCGGAATCAGCTCGCCGCTCGCCTGCCGGTCGAACTGCATGAAGACGAGGTTCCAGATCTCGAGAAAACGGCCGGCCTCGGCCCCCTCGACAAACGCATCAGTCGAGAACTCGGAGCGCGCCGTGTCGGTCCACTCGCCCTTGGCGCCCGCGGGAAAGGCGAAGTCCTTGGCGAGGTGCGCCAGGTCCACGTAGATCTCGGTGCAGGGGCCGCAGGGGCCGGTGTCGGCCATCTGCCAGAAGTTGTCGGCGGCGCCGAGCCCGTAGATGCGGGAGTCGGGCAGGCCTGCGACTTCACGCCAGAGGGCACGCGCCTCGTCGTCCTCGTGGAAGACGCTGACGCGCAGGTGCTCCTTGGGGATCTTCAGCTCCTCGGTGACGAACTCCCACGCGAAGCGGATGGCGTCGCGCTTGAAGTAGTCGCCGAAGGAGAAGTTGCCGAGCATTTCGAAAAACGTGTGGTGCCGCGCGGTGTGGCCGACCTGCTCGAGGTCGTTGTGCTTGCCGCCGGCGCGCACGCACTTCTGGCTTGTGGTCGCCCTGCGATTGCCGTCTGGTGGGGGCTCGTGACCGAGAAAGACTTTCTTGAACTGCACCATGCCTGCGTTGGTGAACAGCAGGGTGGGATCATCGCCGGGGACGAGCGAACTGCTCGGGCGGATGGCGTGGTGCTGTCGGGCGAAGTAGTCGAGGAACCGGCGTCGGATTTCGGCGGCTTGCATGCGGGGAAATCTAACGGCGGCCTCCTATTCGGGTAACTTCACTTCGCAGACGGTCGGGGGCGACCGGATCGCTCCCTCCGATCGTCTCCCTCGCTTCGCTCAGTCCGGCCCGATCGTCGAGAGCGACCCGGTCGCCCCCGACCTGCGAGGTCCTTGCTGGCGGAGCGAGTTCGTTTGCGCCGTACGGCTTAGCAGCCGGATTCGCGCGCAGCTTGGCGCGCGGCGGCTTGCGACAAGAGCGCGGTCACTTCGGCGGCAGGGAAAAGACGGCGCTACCCAGCACAAGGCGCAGTGACCGGCGCGAAGCGTCGAGTGCGGTCCGGGCCAGAGCGATGGAATCACTCATCGAACGCTTGACGAAGCCGTGGTTCGAGGGAGAGCGCGGGACATCGCGGTGTGGGAAGCGTGATCCGTGCGCGAAGGCTACCGGACGCGCTACGCGTTCGCCAGCAGGTAGAAGACGTCGGTGCGGAGCTTCGATTCGTCGTCGGTCCAGTGGCCGTAGACTTCCCAACTGGGACCGGCGAGGGCGAGGCCGTGGGTGGAGCAGTGGTCGCAGATTGCCTTGAGGGCTTCGCCGAGGCGGCTATATGCGCCGATGTGGGCGGCATGGGCTACGCGACCGGAGGGCGTACGGGAGGCGACGACTTCGCCGTGCGTGAGAGGGTTGGGCATTTCGACGCCGACCTCCAGGTCGAGTTCACCGTCAGCGCTTGCACCGAGGTACACCGCCACATGGCGGCCGGCGCCGGGCGCTTTCTGCTCGCGGATGACGTTCCAGACGGTGCCGCAGGCTTGCGGCACGACCGTGGACAGCGCGCCCTGCTTCGCGCGTCGGCGGACGACGGAGAGCGGGATCGATGTGACGGACTGCACGTCGACGGCTGGCGGCATTCGCTCGGGCCTCAATCGAAGGTCGATTTCGCACTCGTGAATTTTGCCACGGTCTCGCGGACAAGATCGGGCGCGTAGCCTTTGCGCGCCAGGAATCCGTAGAGCCGCCGGCGCTGCACGTCGGGCTCCAGCTTGGCGAGCGTGCGGAGCTTCTTCGCGGCCGCTGCCTCGACCATCGCGCGCTCGTCCACGCTCTCGTCGGTCATCACCTCAGCGATCGCCGCATCAACAAGCTCCCGCGCGACGCCTCGCTTGGCCAGTTCGGCCTGAATGCGCCTGCGCGACATCCCCCGCGCCGTCGCGCGACTGCGCGCAAACGCAAGCGCGAACGCCGCGTCGTCCAGCAGTCCGAGCTCGGTGAGCCGTGCGATCACGGCGCCCACGTCCTCCAGCGCATGCTCCCGCCGCGCAAGCCAGCGGCCGAGATCCCGCGTGGACTTCGCCCCGCGAGCGAGACACTCGATCGCCTTGTTGTACGCCGCCGTGAACGGCGTTACCTGCCCCACATCAAGACTCCGTCAGGGAGGGAGTGGCCGTGTCGCCCCGGTTGACCCTCTCGCGCGCGGAAACTCTCATGCGCGCTGCGGCCGGGTGCGCCCGGAGCGACACGGCCGCGACCGACCGCGCGCGCTGAGTGGGTTAAATAGAACCGGGTGGAGAACCAGGACGATTTGGAGGATTCCGGGCCTCCGCCACGATCCAAGCTCATCCACCCGGCCCTTATATAATGCCACACCAATCCGTCCTTACTCCCCTCACCCGTCGCCCTTCGCCTCACCCGTCGCCCTTCGCCTACTCGTCCACCCCCTCACCCTCCGCGGGCAGCACCGGCTTGTTGATGCCGAGCACCCCCTTGACCTTCTCCTCGATCTCCGCCATCACCGCCGCGTTGTCCTTCAGGAACAGCTTCGCGTTCTCGCGACCCTGGCCGATACGCTGGCCGTTGTAGCTGTACCACGCCCCGGACTTCTCGATGATCCCGCTCTCCGCGCCGATGTCCACCAGCAGCGAGGCGTGCGAAATCCCCTCGGCGTACATGATGTCGAACTCCGCCTGCTTGAACGGAGCTGCACACTTGTTCTTCACCACCTTCACCCGGACGTGCGAACCGATCACGTCCTCCTTTTCCTTCACCGGGCCGATGCGACGAATATCGAGTCGCAGTGAGGCGTAGAACTTCAGCGCCTTTCCGCCCGTGGTCGTTTCCGGATTGCCGAACATCACCCCGATCTTCTCGCGCAGCTGATTGATGAAGATCACCGACGTATTCGACCGCGCGATTGCACCAGTCAGCTTGCGAAGCGCCTGACTCATGAGGCGGGCCTGCAGCCCCATGTGCGACTCGCCCATCTCACCCTCGATCTCCGCCTTGGGCACCAGCGCGGCCACCGAGTCGATCACCACCACGTCCACCGCACCCGACCGCACCAGGACTTCGCAGATCTCCATCGCCTGCTCGCCCGTGTCGGGCTGCGAGACGAGGAGCTTGTCGACGTCCACGCCCAGCCGCCCGGCGTAGTCCGTATCCAACGCATGCTCGGCGTCAATAAACGCCGCCGTACCACCTGCCTTCTGCGCATTCGCCACGACGTGCAGGCACAACGTGGTCTTGCCCGAACTCTCCGGCCCGTAGATCTCCGTGACGCGACCGCGCGGTATTCCTCCTACCCCGATCGCCGCATCAAGGTTGATGGCGCCCGTGGGAATGCAGTCCACACGCACCTTCGGCCCGTCAGCACCCATCTTCATGATCGCGCCCTTGCCGTAAGACTTTTCGATCTGCGCGATCGCGAGGTTCAACGCCTTCTTCTTTTCATCCTGCTGCGCAGTTGAGACGGCCATCTTTGCCTCGAAGTGCTGGGGCGGATCGAGCGCCCGTGACGGGAAATCTACCTCGGGGGAGAAAGGGAAGTATCCCCGAAGAAAGAGCGGACGGAATGGTTACACTGAGATACCGAACAAAATACGAAGGGGATCGAGAAATGCAAGAAGGAAACGGCAGACGGAAGACCGAAGACGGAAGACCGAGGACGGAAGATGGGGCATTACAGAAGACACTGTCACAAAACGACTTGGCGATCGTTCTCCACAACGTGCGCTATTCCATTGAATCGGTGGAGGTTGGGCGGTCGCATCATTTCAGGGCAGGCCGGGCGTGCCCGGATCATTGGATTTCGAAGGCGCCGGGGACGTGGCGGACCAGGACGCGGCGGTCGCGGAGGAGGATCCCGACGACGTCGAAGCGGTAGGACTCGCCGGAGCGGCCGTGGCGGTCGATCCAGGTTTGAGCGGACTTGGTCAGCTCGCGCTGCTTGCGACGATTCACGGCTTCGACGGGATCGCCGAACTCGTCGCCGGAGCGCGCCTTCACTTCGACGAATGCGATGAGGTCGTCGTGCTGCGCGACGAGATCGATGTCGCGCTTGCCCGAGCGGAAGCGACGCGCGACGATCTTCCAGCCGCTGCGCTCGAGCCAGCGGGCGGCAATGCGCTCGCCGAGCTCGCCGAATTTGTTGGTGGCTTGGGTCACGCGGGGAAACTAGGTGCGCGAGACCAACTCAGCGTCACCGAAAGTGCGGCGGGCGCAATCAGAAGATCGCGGCCTCATTCCTTCATCACGTATGCGTAGTAGCCTTCGTCAGTTTCTTCCGGCGCAAGATGGTGCTTGAGAAAGCGTGTTGACATTTGAAAGGAACGTACCTGCTCGGGCGTAGTAATGAACTTCCAGGTGTATCCCTCGTGATACACCTGCGCGGGCAGGGAACGATCGATTTCATGTGAGAACAGGATCACGACCGGCCTCCCCGTCTCCTGTCGCAAACGGCGCCCGTTGGCCACGACATCCTCAAGGCTGAGTTCCAGCTTGGCCGCGCGTGTGAAATGAACGATATTTCCATACCGTTGTTCACGTACGAGGTACGTTGGATTGGAGACATAGTAAGGCAGCGTCTCCAGGAGATAATCCGGATCTGCGATGATCACCGCCTGCCTGAGATCCGGGTCTCCTCCGAGGATCGAGATCACATTGTCGCCACGGCTAGCCAGGGCCGCGACCGGGTTGCGTACGATTCCGAAGATCTTCTGGGCGCTGTACCCGCACTGCAGCAGGAGAACCAGTGCAAACAGCAGCGTGCCTGCCGTTGAAAGCCGGCGCGCAATCGGCTTCAGCAGGACGGGAGATACAGTCTCGCCGCGCGGACGTCCGGACAGTGCGAGCCAGTACATGCCGACCAGGAAGACGAGCCATAGAGCTTGATGGCGATAATATCCAGGGTAGACGACGACGAAGAAGAGGGACATCCCAACCAGAGTCGTCAAAGCAGCAACGAAAGCGCCCGTCCGGCGGATCAAGCCAAGCGTGCTGCCGAACAGGATCAGGGATTGGAGTATCACCAGGGGCTTTGTGAGCAGGGGTATTGCCGTTGCTAACCTGCCGGCACCCGGAAGGACCAAGGCCTCCTTGAACTGCAGCGAAGGCAGGAAGATCCCCTCGATTATCGTCTTGAAGTTGAGGGTGGTGGGGTCAATCCCGATCGAATCACTTGACGCTGGGTAAACAGTTACGAAGCAGGTCACGATGCCAATGGCCGCCAAGGTGGCGTTGTAAAGAAACATGCGGATAGCTCGCGGCCTGTCGGCCGCCTTATCGCAGAGAATGTCCACGAGCCAAAAACTCAGAAGCCCGCCGGCGAGGAGCGCAGAATGAACATTGCAGTTCGCCAGCATGAACAACAGTGCGCCGAGCCAACAGTCTCTATTTCGATGGCGCTCGTACAGGGCGGCGAACAGGAAAATCAGCAGCATGCTGATGCCGTAGTTGCGCGCCACCACGGAATACTCGACGACTGAAAAGCGCGTGGCCAGGATCAGAGCCAGAAAGGCAACGCTGAAGGGCGCGCGCAAGACGAGAATCAGCACTGCAACGGCTGCCACACTGATGGAGAGAAGCTTCAGAACGCCTGGGTGTGGGAACAACACATGCCCGGCGCGAAGAAGCAGGTACCAGACAGCAGGATGTCCCTCCCAGCGAAGCTCCTGCAGCATGTCGAATACGGTATTGCCTTGCAGGGCTATCGATAGCGCCTTCACTTCATCACGCCAAACCAGATGTCTCCAAGCGAGAAACGAGACAACGCCAAGCCAGACCAGGAACATCGCCAGAGCGATCAAGCGCCGATTGGGAGGGCCCGTATCGCCGTAGGTCAACTTTTCATCGATCATGCTCTTGTGGCGTTGACGGTGCCCCGACCGTTCTCCGTTTCTAAGCATGCGATCAGGCCGTGTGTGAATTGAACATGCAGGCAAGGGTAAGTCCCAAGTCTAGTTAAGAAACAGGTGGTGCCGCACTTCTAGACACGACCGTCAAACCTCATTGCCACCCCAGTTGTCGTAGCCGACATCCCGGTTCTTGGCGTCGAAGATGTGGAGTCTACGTGCGGTCGGGTTGGCCCCAGGATCGCTCAGCATGGACGATCTGACACCTCAACGGTCTGATGATGCTCGTCGAAGAGGTTTAGGCGATTTCCGATTTCCGGGAACGAAGATAGGCCCGTGAGAGTGTTCATCTCACGGGCCTCTTCCTTTTCCATCGTCTTCGTTGGCTTCCGGCGCCGCTGGGTTCCCCGGGTCACGCCGCCGCCGATCTATCCCCCACGATCCGCGCCACATCCTCGAGCCCCACGAGCACATCGCGCGGCTTCGATCCATCCGGCGGCCCGAGAATCCCCGCCAAGTGCAACTGATCGATGATCCTCGCCGCCCGCCCATACCCGACCTTCAACCTTCGCTGCAGCAGCGACGTCGAGCCGCCCTGGTTCTGCACGCAGACCTCGGCGGCCTCGCGGAACAGCTTGTCGCGATCGCCATCCTCGTCCTCGCTGCCCTGCCCCGCGCCCGCCTCGGCCGCTTCTTGCGCGCGCACCTTCTCGATGATGTCCTGCTCGTTGGCCGTCTCGTCGATGTGCATCAGGCCCTGCGCTTCCATTGCGGCCTTTCTGGCCTCACGGCGCGCCTCGTACCACTGCATCAGGCCCTCGGTGTCCGCGTTCGAGAGGAACGCGCCCTGGATGCGCGAAGGCTCGCTCTTGCCGGGCGGAATGAACAGCATGTCGCCATTGCCGAGCAGGGACTCGGCGCCGTTGCCGTCGAGGATCGTGCGCGAGTCGATCTGCGAGGCCACGCGGAACGCAATGCGGCTCGGGAAGTTCGCCTTGATGAGCCCCGTGATGACGTTCACGCTCGGACGCTGCGTGGCAAGAATCAGGTGTATTCCAATCGCCCGCGCCTTCTGCGCGAGCATCGCGAGCGGCGTCTCGACCTCGGCGGCGCAGGTCATGATGAGGTCGGCCAACTCGTCGATGACCACGACGATGTACGGCAGGATTCCCGCCTTGTACTCGCGATCCTCGAAGCCGACGTTGGGATCGCGCGGCTTCAGCATCGGCGCGCCGTCGCGGACCTTCTGGTTGAAGTCCTGGATGTTGCGCGCGCCGTTGGCGGCGAGGAGCTGGTAGCGGTCCTGCATCTCGATGACGGCCCACTTGAGCAGTGCCGCGGCGTCGCGATTGTCGGTCACGACCTTGTGCCGCTGGTGCGGAAGCGCGTTGTACACCGAGAGCTCGACCATCTTCGGATCGACCATCAGGAAACGCAGCGTCTTGGGCGTGTGCCGGTAGATCAGCGACGTCACGAGCGTATTCACGCACACGGACTTGCCCGAGCCCGTCGCGCCCGCGATCAGCAGGTGCGGCATCTTGGCGAGGTCGCCGATGACGACGCGGCCCTCGAGGTCGCGGCCGAGCGCGATGGGGAGCGCGCGCGGCGTATTCTGGTAGTCCTTGCTCTCGATCATCTCGCGGAAGTTGACGATCTCCGCGGTGGGGTTCGGCACCTCGACTCCAACGGCGCCCCGCCCCGGAATCGGCGCGACGACGCGAATGGACGCGGCGCGCATGGCGAGCGCGAGGTCGTTGGCGAGGTTCGCGAATTGACGGACTTTCACTCCGGGCGACGGCTCGATCTCGTATTGCGTGACGGTCGGGCCAGTGGTGCGGCCGACGAGCTGGCCGTCCACCTTGAAGGTGCGCAGTGCCTCCATGAGTTTCTGCCCCATGGCATCGAGGTGCGCGCGGCTCTGCTCGACGTTGCGCGCCGGCGCCGGCGTGAGCAGTTCGGGCGGCGGCAGTTCGTCGGCCATCGCGTCGAGGGGATCGGTGCCGGCGTTGATGGCGGCGGCCATGGCCTCGGCGTGCTCGGCGGATTTCTCGGCCTTGGTGGCCTTCTTCTTCCGGCCGGATTTCTTCCCGCTCGCGTCATCGAGGGGGAGCTCGGACTGCTCGACGGCGTCCTCCTCTTCGGCGACGAACGTCGCGGCATCCATCAGCGCGAGGTCGAGCGCGGGCATTTCCTTCGAGTCGGGCTCGAGGCGTTCGGCATGCGTGAGGCCGTCGGCCGCTGCGCCGGAGGACGCACCGGCGGCGATCACGGCGCCGCCCCCCGCATCCGCGCCC
>OCZT010008131.1_pt1 | contig 10241 bp, 10 predicted proteins | sample 1539031 | NCBI WGS metagenome assembly OCZT01 (sample SAMEA3539308, study PRJEB22396) | soil metagenome | biome: tundra; feature: field; material: soil | place: USA | collected 2010-05 | depth 0.15 m
TGCTCATCTAGAATGATAGTGTACTAGTTAATTGGTACATGTCAAGAGGTTTTTGAGGGGGCCATGGCAGTTCGCGTGCCATTCAGTTTCCGCCCAACGGGCGTGCGTTACACCGGCCATCAAGGTGGCCGGTTGCTATCCTATTGCCGGAGAAGGGTATGTCGCCGCTGCTGATTCTCGCGCTCTTCCTTCCTTTTCAGGCCGTGCCCTCCGAAAAGTGTTCCCTTTCCGGGACAGTGGTCGACTCCGTCACAGGCGAGCCGCTGAACAAGGTCGAACTGCAACTGGAACCGCTCTATCGTCAGGCCACCCACGTGGCCGTGACCACATCCGATGGGCAGGGGCGTTTCGCGATGGTGGACCTCGACCCGGGCAGGTACCGCCTCAAGGGGAAGCGGACCGGCTACCTGGAGATGTCTTACGGCGCGCGCCGGCCCAATAGCGACGGCATTCTGGTGCAGCTCGACGTGGGGCAAGCAGTGAAGGATCTCAAGTTCAAGCTGATGCCCTCGGCCGTGATCGCTGGGACCGTCCGCGACAGCGATGGCGAGCCGCTGGAAGACGCGCACGTCATCCTGGCACGGTTCACTTACGAGTATGGCAGCCCTGGAGTCGAAGGCCTCAACAGCACGCACACCGACGACCGCGGCGAATACCGGTTTTCGAAACTGGGTCCCGGCAAGTACTACGTCGGTGGCGAACCTCGGTCCAACGAGTGGGACCAGGTGGATCATTCCGCGAACGGCGGTCCAACCGAGACCTCCGTGCCGACACTTTATCCGGGCGTGACTGACGTGGCGACGGGCGCACCAATCGAGGTATCCACAGGCAGGAACGTCACGGGAGTCGATGTGACGCTACTCCGTTCCCGCGTCTTCCGCGTGAGCGGCCGGGTGGTGAATGGCCGCGTAACGGGTGGCCTGACGGCTGAACTTCACGACGCGAAGAACGCTGGAATGAGGGACTACGATCTACGGACTTCCCCGAAGAGTGGCAACGGCGATTTCGAGTTTCGCGGCGTGCCGCCCGGCTCTTACGAGCTGACCGTGTCGGGGCAATCGCTGCACAGCAAGACTTCCGTTACCGTCGGAGGATCGGACGTGGAAGGCATTCGCGTGACGCTGGCGCCTGGAGCCCAGGTCAAATTGCGGATCGTCACCGAGGGGGCAGCCAAGCCGGATCTGTCCGGACTCGACTTCTTCCTCACCGCAAATGGCGGGAGGAGTGGGCCCGGGTCCTCGCCGTTCGAGGCCGAGAGACTCATCGTTCGAAACGTGCCGCCGGACCACTACGCTTTCAAGCTCTTCGGAGGCCTGCCGCGAGAGTTCTACGTCAAGTCCGCCCGTGCGGGGGAAATCGACGTGATGGCCGACGGTCTGACAGTGGCGGGGGCCGGAACCATCGACATCGAAATCGTGCTTGCCTCCGATGGCGGCGGGGTGGAAGGCGCGGTTCTCGACAAGAACCGGCAACCGGTCGCGGGCGCCACCGTGCTTCTCGCACCGGACCGGCGGTCGCGCGCCGATCTGTTTAAGAGCACGACGAGCGATCAGCACGGCCACTATGAGTTCACCGCAATCACACCGGGCGACTACAAACTGTTTGCCTGGGAAGACGTCGAGCCGAACTCGTGGAACGATCCCGGCTTCCTCAAGGACTACGAAAAACAGAGCGAGAAGACGACGCTGAGACCCAAGACGCGAGCCACGGTGAACCTGCACTTGGCGACTGGTCCGGACGCGCAGTAGCCGCAAAGCAATAGCCCTGCATTGGCTCAACGGAACAGTTCGCGTTTCCGCGGCGGCAGGTCTCCGCGTCCTGACATGAAGGTCTCCTGCTCCATTCGCTCGCGCAAAATACCGTTGATCCGGCTGATATGTCCTTCGCCTTTCGATTTCAGCCAGGCAAGCACGTCGTTATCGATTCGTAGCGAAACCGGTGTCTTCATTGGCCGGTAGTACTTCCCGATGGCGGCATTTTGCCACACTTCGGGCGGCAGCACCGGGGCGTCCGGATCATGATCCAGGCTCCGGTCGCGCTTCTCGTAAAGCCCCCTCGTCTCGTCGCTGACCTTGAGCCGTCTACCTGCGGAATTGGTCTTCGTATACGCTCTTTTCATATGCCGTTGCCTTTCTGGCCGAAATAATGCGGATGATTTCCTCGTCTGGCACGCTGCGGTCCACGAATACGACCAGCAGCAGAACCAGCCCTCCGCTCGTCCCGATGGCCTGATAGCGTTGCTCGCCTTGCGTCTCGATGAAGCAGTTTTCGATGACGACATGATTTGGGTCGCGGAAAACCTCCGCAGCCATCTCGAACGAAACGCCGTGAACCCGGTAATTGCGCGCCGCCTTCTCCAGGTTCCAGGCGTATCTCATGTATGACTCTATTGTATATACAATAAGGTATTTTGCCAAGTAGCCGCTATTGCTGCTTGGCTTCCAGCTCCGCCCAGCGGGCGTAGAGAGACTCGACTTCCGCTTCGGCGGATTGCAGGCGTTCGTAGCAGGCGGCCAGGCGGGGGCCGTCCGATACGGCTTCGGGGGATTGCATTTCCGCGCGCAGGGCTTCGGCGGCTTGCTCGGCTTCCAGGATGCGGGCTTCCATGGCCTCCCACTCGCGGGCTTCCAGGTACGATAGCTTCTTCTTGCCCTCTCCCTCGGATTTCGGCGCGGCGGGTTTTTCCGGCTTGGGCGGCTTCGGAACCAACTGGGCCTGCTCCCATTGCCAGTAGTCGGCGTAGATTTGCGCGCCGCCCTGGCCGTCGAGGCCCAGCACGGCTGTGGAGACCTGGTCGAGCAGGTAGCGGTCGTGCGTCACCAGAACAAGGGCGCCGGGGAAGTCGGAGAGACTCTCTTCGAGGACTTCCAGGGTGGGGATGTCGAGATCGTTGGTCGGCTCGTCGAGCAATAACAGGTCGGCCGGCTGGAGCATCAGGCGGGCGATCAGGACGCGCGCCTGCTCGCCGCCGGAGAGGCTGGCGATGGGCCGGTCGAGCTGGTCCGCGTCGAACAGGAAGCGCTTGGCCCAGCCGGCCACGTGGATGGGACGATCGCGGAAGACCACGGTTTCGCCGTGCGCGCCGAGTCCCTGGCGCAGCGTCTGAGTGGCGTCGAGCTGCTCGCGGGCCTAATCGAAATAGATCGAGCGCAGCGCCGGGGCGCGCTCGCAGCGGCCTTCGGAAGGCTCCAGTTCGCCCGCCAGGATGCGCAGCAGCGTGGTCTTGCCGGCGCCGTTCGCGCCCAGCAGTCCCAGCCGCGCGCCGGGGACCAGCGCGAAGCTGAGGTCGCGGAACAGGGTGCGGCCGCCGAGCTCCATGGCAATGCTTTCCACCGAGACCAGGCGCTTGGTGCGGCGGCCGGTGGCGGTGAAATCGATGCGCGCCACGCCCTTATCGGCGCGCGATTCCAGGCTGGACAATTCGCGGATCAGGCGGCCGGCCTCATCCGCGCGGGCCTTCGACTTGCCCGTGCGCGCCTTGGCGCCGCGGCTGAGCCACTCCCGTTCGCGGCGCACCTTGTTCTCCAGCGCTTCCTGGCGGCCGGACTGCGCGGTCAAGAACTCTTCCTTCTTTTCCAGGAAATGGCTGTAGCTGCCCTCGACGCGCAGAATGCCTTCGGGGTAAGCGCGTCCGATCTCGGCCATGTCGTTGACCACGTGGTCGAGGAAGTAGCGGTCGTGGCTCACCACCACGCTGGCGAAGGACGCCGTGGAGAGCAGCTTTTCCAGCCACAGAATGCCTTCCAGGTCGAGGTGGTTCGTGGGCTCGTCCAGAAACAGGAGGTCGGGCTGCGCCGCCAGTTCGCGCGCGATGGCCAACCGCCGCTTCCATCCGCCGGAGAGCGATTCGGTCAGGGCCGAGCCGTCGGTGAAGCCCGCGCGGCCCAGCGTGAGGTTGATGCGCGCGGCGCGCTCCAGGTCGTCCAGGCGCTCCGCGGCGATGGGCTCCGCAATGATTTCCGCGACCGTCTTGCCGGCGGGGAAAACGGCTTCCTGAGGCACGTAGCCCACGTGCGTGTTGCGGCGCATGGAAACGGCGCCGGAATCGGGATCCATGCGGCCGGAGAGGATCTTGAGGAGCGTGGTCTTGCCGGAGCCGTTGCGGCCGATCAGGCCCAGGCGCTCGCCTTCGGAGATGCCCAGCGAGATGTTCTCGAAGAGGATGCGCGAGCTGAAGCTCTTGGAGAGGGCGGTGCAGCTTTCCAGGAGGGCCATCAGTCGGCTCTACTCATAGCGAAGTGCTTCCACGGGGTCCAGGCGGGCGGCTTTTACGGCGGGCCAGACGCCGAAGAACACGCCCACGGCCACGGAAACGCTGAAGCCCGCGATCACGGCCCATGCCGGAACCTTCGATGGCAGCGAGGGGACCAGCGCGCCCAGCGCCATGGTAATCAACACCGCGATGGCGATGCCGAGCATGCCGCCCGCGCCGGTGAGCGCCATGGCCTCCACCAGAAACTGCCCGATGATGTCCCGCTTGCGCGCGCCGAGCGCCTTGCGTACGCCGATTTCGCGGGTGCGCTCGGTGACGCTCACCAACATGACGTTCATCACGCCGATGCCGCCCACCAGCAGCCCCAGGCCGGAAATGGCGATGGCCACCAGGCCGATCAGACCGGTGATCTGGTCGAACTGCTGGATGATCTGGTCCGGCGTGGAGATGGCGAAATCGTCCGTCGCGCCGCTCGCCAGATGGCGGAGGCGGCGCATGGTCCAGTACACTTCGTCATAGGCCTCTTTGCGCTTGCCGGGCTTGGCCTTGGCGGTAATAAAGAAACTGTCCACCTGCGGGTACCGGTTCTCCGCGGTGCGTAGCGGGAACACGATAGCGTCGTCCTGGCCGTTTTCGCCGAAGAAGCCGCCCTTGGCTTTGGCGTACACGCCGATGACGATGTACTCCGCGCCGTCGATCATGACCGGGCGCTGCAAGGCGTCGCCGGCGGGGAAGAGCGATTCGGCGACGTTCGCGCCGATTACGATCACGTGCGCGCCGCGCTGGTTTTCCTCGGAGGTGAAGTAGCGGCCGGTAGCGAAATCCCGCGGCGCAATATCCTCCATTTCCGGCGCGGAGCCGGTGAGGTTGATGGTGTCGGTTTCGTAACCCGGAACGCGCGCCGAGATGGGGTTGCCATCCACCACCGTGGGAACGACCAGCTCCAGGCCCACGGAGTCCAGCGAGGCGCACGTTTTCTTGAGGTATTCGGCGTATTCGGGCTTCATCGCGCGGCGCTTGCGTTCCTTTATCGGAGCGGGCCCGCTGGGGTCGCCGGAGGTTTTGAACAGGAAGATATTGTCCGGGCCAAGCTCCTGGAAGAACACCACCACGCCTTCCCGCAGGCCGGTGAGCAGCGAGGCCACGGTCACCACCGTGGTGATCCCAATGACGATTCCCAGGATGGTCAGCAGGGAGCGGAAGCGATGCGTCCACACCCCCTGAATCGCGATTTGAATGTTTTCCGATGCGCTGACGTTCACGGTCTACTCCGCTCGCAGGGCCACTACCGGATCGAGCCTGGCCGCGTGCGACGCGGGATACCAGCCGGAGGCGATACCCACCATTCCCGAGACCGCCAGCGAGAGCGCCACGTACCCGGCGGTGATGTGCAGCGACAGATCGAAGACGCGGCCCAGGATCGCCGTCGCCACCGCGCCCAGCGCCACGCCCATGGCGCCGCCCATGCTCGCCAGCACGACGGCCTCGATGAGGATCTGCAGCATGATATCGCCGTGGCGCGCGCCGAGCGACTTGCGCACGCCGATTTCGCGCGTACGCTCGGTGACGCTGACCAGCATGATGTTCATGATCACGATGCCGCCCACCACCAGCGAAATGCAGGTCACCGGCACCACCACGGCGGCGATCATTCCCAACACCTGGTCTATAAAGCCGCGGATGGCGTCGGGCGTGAGGGTGTCGAAGTTGTCCTCCTGGCCGGGGCGGGCATGGAACCGGGTGCGCAACGCCACGCGCGTTTCATCGAGCGCCTCCTGGAGCGAAAGACCGCTGGCGGGTTTGGGCCGGCCGAAGAGCGCGAAGCCGTTGCCCGGCCCGTACAGCCGGTCGAAAGCGGTGACGGGGATATACGCGGAGTTGTCCTGGTCCCTCCCGAATACGGAGCCGAGGCGCTCCAGCACGCCAACGACGGTGAACTCGATGCCCTCGATGCGGACGATGGCGCCGAGCGGCGAAGCGTCGCCGCGGAAGAGCGTCGTGCGGACGGTGTCGCCGATGACCGCGACATACGGGCGCGAGTGTTCCTCCTGCGCGGTGAAAAAGCGGCCATCGGTCACGCCGATGTCGCGGATATCGGCCATGGGGGCCGATACGCCCAGAATGGAGGCGTCTTCGCTGGTCTGGTTGTCGCGCTTCACGTCGGAAATGTGCTGCCGGTACGGACTGTAGAGCACGGTTTCGCCGTTGACCGCTTCCAGAAAGCGCGCATCTTCGTTGCGGATGGGCTTGTTGCGCTTGATCTTGTCGAAGTATGCGCGCTGGTTTAAACGGCCGTGGGCGACGATCTGGGCCACCATGAACGATTCCGAGCCGAACGCCTTGGCCGTGCTTTGCTCCGCATAGACGCCGAGCCCGGCGATGGCCGCGCCCACCAGGATCACGCTGGCCACGCCGATGATCACGCCGAGCAGCGTGAGGAAGCTCCTGAGCTTGTGGGAGCGGATGGAGTCCATCGCCATGCGGAATGAATTCTGAAATTGATCCCGGTGGCGGAGCCGCTCCGGGCGCGTCTGAGGCATCTCTATTCAGGATAGCTTAAGATGAAGGGACAGCCCGCGAATGCCCATCCTGCGCCTCGCCTACGCGACCCAATTCCTGATCGCGCTGATCGCGGTCTTCACGCTGTGGAGCGAGGTTGGCGGCCAGGGTCACCTGGACCTGATGCCGTGGTACGCCAAGGCCGCGCTGGGCGCCGGCGCGGCGTTCGCCACGGTGAAAGCCACGGCCGCGGCCGTTTCGGACAAGCAGGCGTGGAACCGCCGCACGCGGAAATGGTGTGGCGTTCTGCTGGCGGTATTGGTGGCCTGCGGGTTGGCGACGTATTACTGCCACGTTTACCTGGAGACCGACGAGGACGGGCAGGACGGCGGGGACAATTCGGCGCTACTGAGAAGCTTGTACCAAGACCGCGCGATTTCTTCCCCGGCCTTGGGTAGCGTGTGGCGGGAGGGCGAGGCATGCCTCGCCCCTACAAGGCGCGTTGTAGGGGCCGGATACATCCGGCCCGAGGCGTCGAGGAACAATCGGACGGTCCCGCGCTTAGTTGGAGCAGCAGATCCGGCTGGCAACCAGGGTGGCCGGGGTGATCGGCTGCAAGGCGGCGAAGTAGTTCTTCTCGCCTAAGATGCGGTACAGGTCGCCGGCGATGCCCGCGGCCAACGGTCCGATAGCCGGACGGCCGCCCGTCAGCAGGACTACGACCACCAGTTTGCGAGCGCCCACGCCATTGAAGGAACCGAACCATCCCAGGTGCGTGCGATCCTGGCTGCACGTGCCGGTCTTGCCCGCGATGGGGCCATCGTCCTTGGCGCGTCGAGCGGTACCGAACTCCACGGCGCCGCGCATACCGGGCTCCACTACCGGGATCAGCCGTCCGATATCCAACCGGCGCTTCACGCGCGGGATGAACGACTTTACATCAAGCGTGTTCTTGGGATATTGCAGATAGTAGAGCGTGCCGCCGTTGGCGATGGCGGACATCAAGGCCGCCAGTTGCAGCGGCGTCTGGGAGATTTCCTCGCCGAAGCTGCACAGCATGCCTACTCCGCCGTTGCGCGGCGGCGCGGTAGGATAGCGGCCGGGTTGCTCGCCCGGGATGTTCAGGCCGGCTTTCTCGCCGTAACCGAGCAAGTGCGCGTAGTAACTGACCTTCTCGAACCCCAGTTTTTCCCCGAGCGTCGCGAAAAAGTAGTTGTTGGAGTGGGCAAGCGCATAGGTCAGGTCCATTTTGCCCAATCCAGGCAGCCGGAACTTCGTCTCCGGCCGTAGGGCTTCCTCGCTCAGCCCGGCCAAGGCCACCGAGACCTTGACGGTGGAGCACGGCTGGAAACCGCCGCTGAGGGCCAGTTTCTGGTTGACCATGCTGAGGATGCGCCCGTTAGTGGGGTCGACGGTGACCACCGAACCGTTATAGGCGCCCAGCGCCTCGACCGCCGCCCGGCGGACGAGCAGATCTTCGCCATCCACGTTGTCGCCGTCGGTGGAATCGGCGAAAGTCGGTTCCGTCCAGGGTCCGCCGGCGACGGACGCCTGTGCGAGCCCGGCGCGGGCAACGGCGGGCGCGGGCTTGACTGCCGCACGGGGCTTGGCCATCGCTTTGAGCATGGCGGCCGGGCGTATTACGGCGCGGCGGCGTACCATTCTCCTGGGAGTGGTCAAGCCGAAGCAGAGACCGGAGACCAGGAAAAGGACGAATCCGAATGCGAAAAATCGATGGAGCAGTGATAGGGTTCGCCACTTCATAGATGCGTTATGCCGGAACGGTACACTGCAAACCGAGGGGGTTTGCGCCAGAGCCATCATCGAGAAGTCCAGCCGGAGCTGCCAGACTATTCGATTGTCCATGCCGGGCCTGCAATCCGTCAAGCCCTTTCTTGTTATTGTAACATCCAGGCACATATTGCTTATCGGCAAGAGCGTGCTTTCGCCGCGTTTTAACATGAAAATAGGTTCATGGGTTTGCTCGATATCCTCCAATCCGAAATCGTGAACTGCCGGCTGTGCCCGCGCCTGCGGGAGCACTGCGCTACCGTGGCTTCCGTCAAGCGGCGGGCCTACCGCGATTGGGACTACTGGGGCAAACCGGTGCCGGGCTTCGGCGATCCTCAAGCCCGCGTCCTGATACTTGGACTGGCGCCGGGGGCGCACGGTTCCAACCGCACGGGCCGCATGTTCACGGGCGACCGTTCGGGCGACATGCTCTACGGCGCGCTCTACAAGACCGGCTATGCCTCGCAGCCGACTGCCGTTTCGCGCGAGGACGGGCTGACGCTGGTGGACGTCTACATTACCGCCGCCGCCCGTTGCGCTCCCCCCGGCAACAAGCCGGCGCCCCAGGAGATCCGCAACTGCCGCCCGTTCCTGGAGCGCGAACTGGAACTGCTGGCCAACGTCAAGGTGGTGGTGGCGCTGGGCAAGATCGCCTTTGACAGCTATCTGGACGCGCTCAAGTCACGGGGCGCGATCCGTAGCCGCGCGGGGTTTGACTTCGGCCACAACCGCCGGTTCGTGACGGCGCCGGGACAGCCGGCGCTCATCAGCTCCTACCACCCGAGCCAGCAGAATACGTCCACCGGGAAGCTAACCGAAAAGATGCTGCTGGAGGTTTTCCGGGAGGCCCGGGGGGCGGTGGGGCGGACGTGCGGCGACGAGGTGCTGGAATCCTTACCCGGCGAACATGAACCCCCGGGAGGGCGAGACAGTGCCTCGCCCCTACTGAACGGCCGTGACGATCACTTGACGTAGCGTTCGGCAAACGCCAGGAATGTGGGCCAGTTCGGCCCGTCGGTGTGTCCGCTGCTGTGCTGGCGGAAGGCCACGTCGCCGTCCACCAGAGGGGTCTCGATCTTCGGGAATTCCGTGGTCCCCATGTCCTTCTTGCCCAGGAGCTTGTACACGGGACCCGCGGCGGCGGCGGCCATGAACATGCCTTTGGCGTCCACCCATGCATCTCCGTCGGTCGCGCCGCCGCTGATGAACACGGGGCGAGGGGCGCACATGGCGACCAACTCGTGCGAGTCCACGGGCAAATCGCCCCAGTTCAGCGGACCGGAGTACTTGATGAAGTTGCCGGCCATCCAGTGGTATTCGCCCGACCCGGCGACGTTTTCCACGATCTCACCCCAGTTTCGGCGGTGGAGCTTGGCGCCACCTTCGCCGGAGGAACTGACATAGGCGGTCCAGAAACGCCAGTCATACGCCATGGCGACGATGGTTGCCTTGCCCCAGCGCGAGTGACCCTCCAGGGCGACTCGCTTGGCGTTTACGGCTTTGTCGGTCTCAAAATAATCCAAGGCGCGGCTGGCGCCCCAGGCCCAGGCTCGCAACACGCCCCAATCGTCCACCTTGCGGGGCTGCCCCTTGTTGACCAGACCGATGATGCCTAGCGTCAGACCCGCGCCGTTGTCGGCCTGAATGCTGCCGGTGTTCAAGCTGGCATAGCCCCAACCCTTCGCCAGAGCCTGTTGCTGCCAAGTGGGTCCGGTTGGCCCGCGGCCCCCGAATGCGC
>OCZT010008132.1_pt1 | contig 10240 bp, 6 predicted proteins | sample 1539031 | NCBI WGS metagenome assembly OCZT01 (sample SAMEA3539308, study PRJEB22396) | soil metagenome | biome: tundra; feature: field; material: soil | place: USA | collected 2010-05 | depth 0.15 m
ATCAGAAGATCGTCGAGAAGCTCCCACACCTGAGCGCGGGGGAGCGGATGACGCTGGCTCGGCTGGCCGACCGAGGCCTCCTACACCCCCTTCTGGCCGACCCGGACCGCCGGGTCTTCGCGGCTCTGTTACGGAACCCGCGGCTGATCGTGGAGGACCTCGTGGCCTTCGCCAGCACCGGAAACCCGCTGCCCGAGCACCTCGCTCTCCTGGCGGCCGACACCGTCTGGAGCGAGCGACCGCCTCTTCGGAGAGCTCTGCTCCGCTCGTCCCGGACGCCGAGGTTCGCCGTCGTGGCGCTCCTCCCGCGCACCAGTCGGGAGGAGCTCCGCGACCTGACCGATGACCCATCGATCGACCGGTTCGTCTCCGCCTGTGCCTCGCGACTGCTGGAAGATAACTCGGGTCATTGACAGGTCACGGCGCCGAGTCTAAAGTACTATAATTAGGAGATTTGGAGCTGTCCGCTGAAACCCCCCGGGAGTTCGGGGAGGAACTTCGCCGGGAACGTGAGCTCAGAGACGTCAGCCGAGAAAATCTGGCGGCGGCGATTCGTATCTCCGTCCGCCAGCTGGACGCCCTCGAGAGCGGCCGGTTCGAGATCCTTCCGGCGAAGGTTTTCTCTCGTGGGTTCGTCCGGGCCATGGCAATCCACCTCGGCCTGGACGCCGAGCGTTATGCGGCGGCCTTCGCCTCTGTGTGGGACGCCTGGGCCGAAGAAGAACGCGGCCGGACCTCTTCCGAAGTCGCCCAGAGCGGCCAGCACGTCCGCCTCTCAAAGCCGCGGCGGGCCGTCTCGATGTCGACGTTCCTCGTCGGAGGCGGGATCGCCCTGGCCATCGCCCTCGTGACGTTCGGCGCGGTGTTCCTAAAGAGCCGCGCAGAACGCCCCTTGGCCCGCCAGTTGGTGCGGTCCCGCGTCGAGCGCCCGACGGTTCCCGGAGCCGGCCCGGCTTCCCTGGCGCTTCCGCCTTCGATCGCCTCTTCTACCGTCGCTCTCCCATCATCTTCCGCGCCGCTGAGTCCCGCGGTCCTGGTCCCGGTGGCAGTCCCGGTGGCAGCCCCGGTGACAGTGGCGCAACCGCCGGCAGAACGTCCACCGGCCGCCCCCCCGGCGCCGAGGGAAGGACTGGTTCTGAAGATGATGTTCCGTGACGACTGCTGGACCGAGGTGGTTGCGGACGGACGGCCCGTGGCGGCGGAGCTCTTCCGCAAAGGCGCCGTGAAGGAGTTCCCCGGGAGCCGGAGGTTCGTGGTGACGCTCGGCAACGCTGGCGCCGTGAGCCTCTCGCTGAACGGCGCTCCGGTGCCGCTCGACGGCTCCTCGGGCAAGGTCGTGAAGAACCTGGTCCTGGACCAGTCGACGGCCCGGTCCCGACCGTCCCCGGGCTGACGCACGGATGCTGCCCGACGCATCCCCGGTCGACCTCCTGACCTCGATCGAGAGCCGGACGGCAGACCGGAAGATCCTCGAGTTCGCGGCGCGCGGCTTCGTTCCGCTGGCCCCTTCGGATCTCGCACGCGCGGTCGCGTCGATTCTCGCGTTCGGCGACGCCGGGCTGAAGACGATCGGCGAGGAGACGTTCCGGACATTCTCGGCTGGCGTGCTCGCCGAGGCGGTGATCAGCGAAGGCGTCCGCGGGGAGCAGCTCGACGTCATCTCCCGGCGAACCAACGATCCGCAGGTTCTCGAGCCGCTCATCCGCGCCCGAGTGGTGACGGAAGAGACGCTCGCGTGGCTGGCAGAGCGCGTCCCGCCGAACCTCCAGGACGTCCTGATCACGAACCAGGCGCGCCTTCTGGCGGCGCCGGTGATCATCGAGCGCCTGTTCGAGAATCCCGAGCTCTCCAGCGACATCCGCCGCCGGGCGGACGAGTTCCTCGAGGAATTCTTCCTGAAGAAGATCCGGTTGGAGCAGGAGCAGGAAGCGGCGGAGGTCACCGACCACCCGGAGGAGGTCCTGCCGGAGGCGCAGGAAGCGGTCGAGCCGTCGTCCACGCCCCGCGACCGGGAGGCGGGAGCGGTCCTCTCGGAGGACGAGAAGAAGAGCCTCTTCGCCCGTGTGGCGCTCCTGACCGTCGTCCAGCGGATCCGGCTCGCCTGGATGGGAACCAAGGAGGAGCGACTTTTCCTGATCCACGACACGAACCGCCTCGTCTCGGCGGCCGTGCTGAAGTCGCCGAAGACGAACGAGGCGGACGCCGAGATGATCGCGAACATGAAGAGCGTCTCAGAGGACGTCCTGCGCTCCATCGGGAACCGCCGCGAGTGGATGAAGAAGTACTCGGTCATCCTCGCGCTGACGAAGAACTCCCGCGCTCCGGTCGCCACGACCTTGCCCCTCATCCCGAGGCTCACACCCAAGGACCAGAAGACCCTCTCGACCGACCGGAACATCCCCGAGGTGGTCCGGGTGACGGCCCGGCGAGCTGTGGTACGAAGGGACGAATAACCGCCCGGGACCGCCGTCTGTTGAAATCCGTCTTTGTGGCGTGTGAGAATTGGACGGCGAGATAGAGGAGCCAGTGAACAACTACTACGATCTGCTCGGGGTCTCCCGCGACGCCACGGAGGCGGCGATCCGGGAGCGGTTCCGTGTGATCGCCCGTGACCTCCACCCCGACAGGTTCCCAGACCCCGAGAGGAAGAAGGCGGCCGAGGAGAAGTTTCAGCTCGTCACGGAGGCGGTCAACGTCCTGGCCAACCCCGCCCGCCGAAGGGCCCACGACTTCGACCTCGACAAGGGAAAGGGCATGAACGGTCCCGACCCACAGGCGATCGCGCGGGTCTACCTCGCCAAGGGGGTCAAAGCCTACAAGGAGGGCGACTTCGTCCAGGCGGTGCAGAACTTCGACCTCTCCGTCCAGCATTGGAACAAGGACGCCAAGGCCCTCCACTACCTCGCCCTCGCGTGCCTGAAGGTCCCGGGGCAGGCCCGAAAGGGGGTCGACGCGATCGAGATAGCCCTTAGGATCGAGCCCCTCAATGGCCTGTTCCACCGGGAGGCGGGGAAGCTCTATCTGCAGGCCGGGCTCAAGGCGAAGGCCGAACGCCACCTGGAAGAGGCGCTGAAGTGGAACCCCCAGGACTCCGAGGTCACCCGTCATCTGGCTGGGCTGAAGCCCGAGCTGGAGCAGAAGAATCTCCTGGGCACTTTTTTCGGGCGCAAGGGATAATCCGAGCGTGGCACTTTCGGCATTCGGGATCACCGACGTTGGCCGGAAGCGGCGGCACAACGAAGACGCGTACCTGTTGGACGTGGAGCGCGGCTTATTCGTCGTGGCCGACGGCATGGGAGGCCACGCCGCCGGCGAGGTGGCGTCCCGGATCACCGTGGAGTCGATCCAGGAGTACCTCGCTTTTCGCGATGACGAGGGAGAGAGCACCTGGCCCTTCGGCTTCAACAACCGGTACTCAATGGAGGGAAATCTCCTCTCGACCGCCATCAAGAAGGCGAACGAACGGGTCATCCGCGCGGTCCAGAACCGGCCTGAGCTGAAGGGAATGGGGACGACGGTCGTCGCGGCCCTGTTCGACGCGGAGCGGGCCACGCTGGTCCATGTCGGCGACAGCCGCTGCTACCTGTTCCGCCGCGGCGAGCTCCGGCGGCTGACGGATGACCACTCCTGGGTCCAGGAGCAGGTGAACGCCGGAATCCTGACACCCGAAGAGGCGACCTGCCATCCGCTCAAGAACGTCGTGACGCGGGCCCTCGGCGGGTCTCCCAACGTCCTGCCCGACCTGCTGGAGGTCTCTTTCGAGGCGGGGGACTCGTTCCTCCTCTGCTCGGACGGACTGACCGGGATGATGGCGGACGATGAGATCAGCGCCATCCTGGCCTCGGACGGGTTGGCCGAGTCGCGCGTGAGGGCCCTCGTGGATCTCGCAAACGACCGAGGAGGAGTCGACAACATCACGGTCCTCCTCGTGGACATCCTCCCGCGCGGGGCGAGCGAGGCGGCGATCGACACGACACCGACCCGCTCCGCCCCGATCGTGCCCGACGAACCGTCCGCCTGAGGCTGAAGTGAATCAGGGGAACCCGGCGTGGCCGGTTTTCCCCTGCGGCCCTTCGGGCCTACCCCTCCACGCCGGTGCGGACGGGAAGCTGAACAGAGCGGTTCAGCCGTCCGAGAAGAAGGCACGGGTCGCTCCGCCCACGTCGGTGGTGGCCAGCTCGTCGGGCGAGTCGCCGAACCACTCCTCTGGGAGGAACCTCCGGTACGGGTTCTGCAGGAAGCGGCGGCAGGCGAGGACGATTACGCCCCGGTCCGTCTCTGAGCGGATCACGCGGCCCGCGCTCTGGATGACCCGGGTCATACCGGGGATCACGTAGGCGTACTCGAACCCTTTCTCGAAGCGCTCCTCGAAGTAGAGGCGCATCCGCTCCTGCTCGAAACGGACCTGCGGGAGCGCCGGCGACACGACCACGACGGCGCTCAGCATCTCGCCTGGGTAGTCGACCCCCTCGGCGAAGGCGCCGCCCGAGACGGCGAAGAGGAGAACCGGGGCCCCGCCGTCCTTGAGGATCGCGAGCGCTCCCTGCCGTTCCTGCTCGGTCGACCGGTCGGACGGACGGACGACGCGCCTTCCCGGCAGGGGAGGGAGGAGACGCCTCACGTCGTCCAGGAACCGGTACGACGGGAAGAGGACGAGGACGTTTCCGGGGCAGGCCCGGGCCACGTCCGCCACGAGCGCCGCGAGCAGGGGCGCCGCCGCGCCGCGGCTGGACCACTTCGTGTCGATCCTGGGCTCGATCAGGACGAGACGGTTCTCTCGGGGGAACGGCGACGGCAGTTTCAGGAACTGTGTCCGGTCCAGGTCGAACCCGAGGAGGTCCCGGTAGAACTCGGGCGGGGAGAGGGTGGCCGACATCCCGACCACGGCCGAGGCGTTCGAGAGGGTCTCTGCCAGCAGGCGCGAGGGGTCCTTGCAGAGAAAGGCGAGCCGTCCTCCGGCCGCGCCGCGGGCCGCGATCAGGTCGAAGGCCGGGTCCAGCCGTCCGCCCGGAGCCGCGAGCCCGGCGACGTCGTGGAACCGGGCGAATGAGAAGTAGAGCTCGAGGACCGGGTCGTCCGGGACCCGCTCGCCGCCCGCTCGCAGCTCCGCGAGGTGACGGACGAGAAGGGAGTCGAGGCCCAGGCGCACCTCATCGAGGTCCTCGGTCTCGATGGGGACGAGCGCCGACTCGCTCCCCTCGGGGATCGCCCCCGCGCTCGCGCGGACGAGGGCGCGGACGGTAGCCGCAGCCTCGATCGCCTCCGCTGCCGTGGCCGCGGAGGAGGGGCCGATCCGGTCGATCAGCTTGGTCAGCGCCTTCTCGTCCAGCGCCGGCGAGTAGTAGCCGCGCGCACGGTCCACCAGGTTGTGGATCTCGTCGACGAGGAGGATGGTGTCGGCCAACCGTTCGGGGTCGCGGATTCCGGAGACGGCCACGACCGGGTCGAATGCATAGTTGTAGTCGCCGAGGACGATGTCGGCCTTGGCCGCCAGCTCGAGCGACACCTCGAACGGACAGACCACCTCGCTGCGGGCGGCCTCGAAGATCCGGTCGGGCGACAGGTGCCGGTCCGACTCCAGGAGGTGGCCGATCAAGCCCGATGCCTCCAGCTTCGCCCCGTAGTCGGCGGCGTACGGACAGTGGTCCTCGTGGCAGAGGACGACGTCGTTCGCGCACATCCGTTCCTTCGCCCGGAGGCGGACCGAGCGGAATGAGTCGCCCTCGATCGCCTCCAGCGTCCGGCTGAAGATCTCCTGCTGGGTCGTCTTCGCCGTCAGGAGGAAGAGGCGTTTGCCATGCGCGAGGGAGGCCTTGAGGAGCGGGTAGAGCGCTGCGGCGGTCTTCCCGATCCCGGTGGGGGCCTCCACGAGGAGGTGTTCGCCGCGGACGGCGGCACGCTCGACGGCGTCGGCCATCGCATGCTGCCCGGGGCGCCAGCTGCGGAAGGGGAACTGGAGGTGCCTCGCCTCCGCGGCCTTGGCCTCGGCGAGGGCTTGCGCCCCGATCGCCTCGTCGACCAGCACCCGGACCCGCTGCGCCAGGTCCTCCAGGACTTTCTCCCTTTCGAAAAGGACGTCGTGGAGCCGCGTGTCGCCGCTCTCGATGTCGGCCAGGACGAGGCGCCCCCGGGCCAGCCGACCCTCCGTCTCCGAGATCGCGAAGAGGTACCAGCGGAGCTGTATCTGGAAGCGGGCCATCCGGGGCGAACCGGCGAGGCGGGGGAGCTCCTGGGCGAAGTGGAGAGACTTGACCTCGTCGACGACGACCGCGCCGTCCTCGTCCGTGAAGCGGCCGTCGATCCGTCCTTCGAGCGTCACGGAGAAGTCGTCGACCGGGAACGTCACCCGGATCCCCCGCTCCACCTCGTAGCCCGGGGTCGTCGCGAGGGCGTCGGACAGCACCCTCCGGTGCACGGCCTGCCCGATCCACTGGCGCTCGCGTGCCTCGCCCCGGTCGAACCCGATCCGCCGGGCGGCGCTCTCGAGGAGGGCGCCCGGCGAGACCATCACCGTCCGCTTTCCGAGGTCGATCCGCGCCCCCACGGCCGGATTGTAGGCGCCCGTCGGGGCGCGGAAGGACCCCGCGGACGGCCGGGAGGGTTTCCGAGAGACGACCGCCGGGGGGGACGTTCCCCCTTGGCATCCGCCGTGCAACGGAACAGGCGAAGCCGGGTCCACTTCCGGGTTCCGGGCGACATCTCGTGGACAGACAGATTCCAGGACAAGAGGCCCAGCGGGCAAGGCGACGGAGGAGTCGATGAAGATGAAAAGGTTCCGAAAGAAAGGATCGAACGAGGGACGGCAGCGAGGAGGAAGAGCGCTCCTCCTCGCGCTCTCCGCTTTCGTCCTCTCGCTTGCCAGCCAGGTCGGGCGGGCCGTTCCTTGCACGGCCTCGAGTTTCGGACCGCTCCGGCCGATCGCCACAGGCTTACAGGGTGTGCGAGCGGTTCTCCACGGAGACTTCGACGAGAACGGGAAGGAGGACCTGGTTCTCTGGACACAGGCCGGGATTCACTTCCTTCTGCCAGGGGCTGGAGGGGGAGTCTTCCTCGCCCCTCGCGAGATCCCGGTTCGCGACGGCGGAATGATCGTCGCCACCGGGGACTTCAACGGGGACGGACATCTCGACCTGGAGGTCTGGCGGAAAGTCTCCGCCGACGGATCTGACGCGGCGTTCTCCATTCTCCTGGGGGACGGGCGCGGAGGATTCGTGGAAGGGGAGGATTTCCCGGTGAAAGGGGCGTTTCTCGGCGCCGGTCTGCCCGGCGACTTCGACGGAGACGGGAAGATCGACCTGGTCGCCTCCGGGGTCGACCCGAGTAACGCGAGCCAGCGGCTACTCTTTTTCCTCGAGGGTGACGGACGAGGAGGATTCTCGGTGGGAGCGTGGACTCCGCTCGGTTTCAGGCCCGATTCCCTCCTCGCGGCGGACTTCAACGGAGACGGAAAGCTGGATGTCGTCGTCTCCGAAAGCGGATGGCGCTGCGGGAGCGTCACGGTACTCCTCGGAGACGGCCATGGGAAGTTCCCGACGGTCTTCAGCCGGGAGCTCGGCCCGATGTTCCTGGTCGGCGACCTGAACGGCGACGGACGCCCGGATCTCGTCGTGGGTTGTCCGTGGGCAACGATCGTCGCTCAGGTCAAGCTGAATACAGGGTCGGGCTTCCTTAGCGCGGGGGAGTTCGACGGTCCGGTCCACGGGAACTTTGGAGGCATCCCGGAGTTCATCGCGGACTTCAACGGCGACGGCCGCCAGGACGTCTTGGCCCAGGCCGGAGGAATGACGGTCGTCCTCCTCGGGGACGGGAAAGGGAACCTGGGGCTTCCGGTCGACGCCTCACGGTTGAACGAGATGTCCGTTCTGGACCTGGACGCCGATGGCCTGCCGGACCTGGTGCTGGCCGATAGTTCGGGCCGCCTCTACGTCAGCCTGAACAACTGCCAGAACATCGGGAACGTCGAGACCCGGTTCGTCGTCCCTTATCTCCTCGACGCCCCGGGCGCCGCGAACTCCGATTTCAGGTCGGAGATGACCTTTGTCAACCGAGGGAAGACGACCGCATTTCTCGAGAGCCGATTCAGCACGGTTCTGGCTGGACCGTCGGGGTCTGCCACCACGACGCTCAGCGCGGGGACGGAATGGAGAAACGCGTATTCGCTGCCCGAGGAACTCGGTTTCCGCGACGACTTCGGCTATCCGTGGGGCGGGATGTTCCGGCTGAAGTTCTCGGGCCTCGCATCGGCGGGCGACATCGGGGTGATGGCCCGGATCAGGAGCACGACGAACGGGACCGACTTCGGCGGCGTGGCGTTTCCCGGCGTCCCGCTTTCGGAAACGCTGACCGGCTTGTCCTGGATCGGGTGGCTGCGCGAGACAGCGGGGGACCGGACGAACCTCGCCGTCCTGAATCCCGGCGACGACACTGACGGCGAGACGGTTCTCCGTGTGACGCTGACTTCGACGGACCCGGCACACCCCGGTTCCACGGTGCTTCCCGACTTCACCCTCCTGCCCGGAGGCCTGGTCCAGGTGAACCGGGTCCTCTCGACGAGCGGACTCGGGGCGTCGAGCGGGTACGCGACGGTGGAACGGATTGGCGGGACGGCCCCCTACTGGACGTACGCGGTCGTGAACGACGAGGCGAACGCCGACGGGTCGATGGTCGCGCCCCTCCGGTCAGGTGCACGGGCCGGGCAGAGCCGCCTGGTCCTGCCGGTTCTCGTCGAGTCAGGGCCGTTCACGAGCGAGCTGGTGGTGACGAACGCCTCGGCCGTGACGAAGCATCTGCGTTTCGAGTGGGCGGCCGAAGCGGTCGACACGGCCGACCAGACGGCGCGATTCCAGGCCGACCTCGCCCCTGGCGAGCAGCTCTACGCCCCCTCCTTCGTCCAGTGGCTTCGTGATCGGAATGTCATGGGCGTCGGATCGCCCGGCTCCGGTTTCGCTGGCGCGCTCTTCGTGACGATCGATGGGGGGGACGTCGACGGTCTCTTCGTCGGCGCGCGGACGTCGGCTCCGGGCAAGGTCGGTCGTTATGGGGTCTTCTATTCGGCCCTGGCGCCTCCGGAGCTGGCGACGGGCGTGGCCTGGCTCTACGCCTTGAGGCAGGATTCTGCCAATCGGACGAACGTCGCGCTCGTCAATGCGGGGGACTCCGGAACCGGCGCCGACACTTTCCGGATCGAGATCTTCGACGGGACGACGGGGGTCCTGGCGGCCACCGTGGACGACGTCCGGGTCGGCGCGCTAGGGTGGAAGCAGCTCGGATCGATCCTCGCAGAGGCGGTCCCCGGGGTGCAGGACGCCTATGCGCGCATCACTCGCTTGTCCGGGACCGCGCCGTTCCTCGCGTACGCGATCGTCAACGACGGCTCAGGGCCCGGGCTAGGGACGGGCGACGGCTCCTACATTCCCATGGTCGTCGAGGCACCGTGATCGGGATAGGAGCGTGAGCGGGGAGAGCTACCGGGTACAATCGCGGTGTTTGAATCGACAAGCCCGAATTCTTGCGACCGCTGCCGCCGCCTTATGCGTCGGGTGGAGTGTGTCGGCCGTCACGGCGGAGGCGAAGCTGCCAGGGCCCTCCGCTCAGCCGACGCTGCGCGACCGGCTCCTCGTCACCGCGCGGCGCGGCCCGGTCCGTTCGGGCGAGTGGGCGGTGGCGGTCCAGCGGATCGGCGATCCGGAGCCGCTGATGGCGGTCCGGCCAGAGACCCCTCTGATCCTCGCTTCCACGACGAAGGTCTTCACGACCGCGGCGGCGCTGGACCGGCTCGGTGGCGACTACCGGTTCCGCACCTCGCTCTCCACCGACGACGAAGTCTGGCCCGAGGGGAGGCTCGCCGGCCCTCTTATCGTCCGCGGCGGCGGGGACCCGGCGATCTCCGGCCGCCTCTACGATGACGACCCGCTCGCCGTCTTCCGGCCGTGGGCCAGCGCCCTGACGCGCCGGGGGATCCGGCGGATCCAGGGCGGGCTGTTGCTCGACGTCTCCTTCTTCGACAACCAGAAGATCCACCCCGACTGGCCCTCTGAGCAGGAGCAGCGGTGGTACCAGGCACCCACCGCCGCCCTTTCCTACAACGACAATGTCGTCCTCGTCCGCGCCACGGGCGGCCTTCGCCCGGGGGCTCCGGCCATCCTCGGCTTCTACCCGTTGGGGCCCCACCTTCTTTCCCTGGTCTCGCAGGTCAGGACCATCAGCGGCGGCGGGGCGCGGATCGGGGTGCGGCGGGCGG